>OOBJ01000025.1_pt1 | contig 150268 bp, 140 predicted proteins | sample 1671331 | NCBI WGS metagenome assembly OOBJ01 (sample SAMN06348145, study PRJEB24527) | human gut metagenome | biome: human gut; feature: ankylosing spondylitis patient; material: feces | host: Homo sapiens | place: China | collected 2015-10 | reverse complement strand
TTTTGCCATCCATATTGTTTGGAGGGCAAATGTAATATGCACCTATCGGAAATCTAGCATAGCAAGAAAAACGACAGTCGCTTATCCCGAACTCAGGTTTTTAGTATTGCACTCTCTCACAGAGTATAACTTTATAACTTACTACTACCATAACAATGCTTACCCTTACCATCCCTACCGCAGTGATGATGTTTTTAATGATTTTAACATTTGTAATGCCACTCCAAACGATATTTTGGCTAAATTTGTACACCTATATATATTATTTATGTCCGCCGGACGATGACCACGACCGATAGGGGAGTGGGGCAACGGGCCGAGGACGCAAAGGAAGGTATGAATATGACAACGATGATGACGAAGGCCGACAGGCTGATGAAGACGCTCTGTGCGGCGGTGGTGATGGTGCTGGCGGTGACAGCTGCCAGCGCTGCCGACCTGGACTCGTGGCGCGCCGGCACTGTGGTGAGTGCCCAGGAGGTGACACGCTATGGCGTAGACCGCTGCTTTGCCATCGAGCAGATAAGCGATGCGGTGTTTGCTCGTATGCGCTACTCCTATATGCCCAATCCCCACATAGCCCGAGCCGACCTGCGCTATCTGCGGCTGCTCCACCGCGACGCCCGCGACCGCATCGTGCTCGGCGAGATGGTCTGCCATCGCCGCATAGCTGCCGACCTGGTGGCTATCTTCCGTCAGCTCTACGATGCCCATTATCCCATCGCGCGCATGGTGCTGGTCGACGAGTATCGGGCTGACGACGAGACCTCCATGCGGGCCAACAACACCTCCTGCTTCTGCTACCGCACCGTGGCTGGCAGTCGCAAGGTCTCTGCCCATGCCATGGGGATGGCTGTTGACATCAATCCGCTGTACAATCCCTATGTCAAGCGGCGTGCCAATGGCCGGCTGTTCATCCAGCCAGCCAACGCCGAACCCTATACCCATCGCGAGCGCCGCTTCGACTACAAGATAGAGCGCGGCGACCTCTGCCACCGCCTTTTCCTCCAGCACGGCTTCAGCTGGGGTGGCGCCTGGCGCTCGCTCAAGGACTACCAGCATTTTGAGAAATCATTCTAATCACTGATATGCAAACAGACAGACAGCCTGCGACCCACTGCGTGAGAGTATGCCACTCTTTCTATCCAGCCATGATGGGTGGCCCCAATTGTGACCATGACGAAGTGGAAACCTATGACCTTGCTGCGCTCAGCCCGGGTGATGCCCTCAAGTGGCGTGGTGAAGGCGGACGGTGGAAACCGCTCGTCTTTGTCGGCGCCGATGACGACGGCATCGACATCCGTTATGGCGACAGCGTCACCCATATCTGCTATGGTGGCGGTCACCACTGCGACACCGACGGCCATGACTACTGCCGTTTTGAACTTTATGTATCTGTAGACTAATAACCCCTTATGCAATGGACCCAGCACTGAACATTTATCTTAAAGCCGCCGATATGGCCTACGACATCGGTGAGATACACGCCCTCACTCCCGACTGCGCCCACCACGATACCCTCCTACGCCAGCAAGAGGTGTTGGGGCTGCTCGACCAGGCTGTCGACGGCGGTTATGTGCAAGCCTATCCCATGAAAGCGCTCCTCTCCGCTGCCGACGACTGGAGTACGTTCCGCCTCGTTCGTCCCGAGCTCTTCAGACAGATACTCCTCGAGGGCATCGACCGTGGATGTCTGGCCCCAGAACACGATGAAGCATGGACATGGATGACTCTGGCTGCCGAAAACAACGACCCCGAGGAGTTTATGGACGACATGGAGCGCTATTACGACCTGCTCATGACCGCTCTGGAGCATGGCAACTATGACGCAGAGACCATCATGGACATGATATGGCCTCCCGAACAGATTATAGAAGAAGACTGATATGGAAAAGGACATCAAGAGACTGGGCAAGCTGTTCTCCAAGATAGACGGGTTTGCCTCTACGCCCAAGCGGTGGCGCAATATCGCCCTGGCACAGGAGGGGTTTGAGTTTATGACCACCCGCCTGCCGTTGCGGGTCGAGGGCGAGCTGTCGCCTTACACCCGTGTGCGTCTGCTCGACATGATGATGGAGTGTGTGGACGAACTCGATGTGCCCCGATTTGCGCTCAAGGTGCGCGAGTACCAGTTGTCGATGCGCGCCCTCATCGATGACGCGCAGGACCTTGCCACCGACACCTCCTTCGACGACTATGAGGGCGACGCAGCCGGCTACCGTCGCCAGCTGGATGTCTTTGACGATGTGGAGCGTGCCCGCCAGAAGCTGGCAGACTATATCGACCCCGCCGTGAGCGACGACGAGTGGATGGAGCGTTACCACGCCACGCTCCGCTTCTGTCCTGTCGAGCGCACAGAGCTGTGGGAAGAGGTTATCTATGAGGTAGAGCGCCGCTGTTACAACAAGACACGGCTGTCGTGGCGAGGTATGGGCTTCTGCTTCAAGTATTGGAGCATCAAGAGGGATGTCCTCGCCGCGATGGGCATCGACTGGCAGAGTCCGCAGGAGATGAACCCGCGGTGCAGGTTTGACTGAGCGCGCGCAGTCACCACCCAGAGAAATGCGAAAAGGGACGCGGAAGGCATGTGGTCTTCCTGCGTCCCTTTTCTGATAAATATAAAGTGAAAAATGGTCTCATATCAGAGGCATACCAGCCTCGGCACACTCGCGGCGCATGTCTTCGGGCCAGATACTCGCCTGGATTTCGCCGATATGTGCCTTGTGGAGCAGCACCATGCACAGTCGGCTCTGCCCGATACCGCCTCCGATGCTCAGCGGCAGCTTTCCGTCGAGCAGCTGACGGTGGAAGTAGAGTTCCTTGCGGTCTTCCTTGCCCTCGAGGGCCAACTGGCGCAGCAGGGCTTCCTTGTCTACGCGGATGCCCATGGACGACAGCTCAAACGAACGGTTGAGTATGGGGTACCAAATCAGTATATCGCCATTGAGTCCGGCCCTCCCGTTCTCGCCCATGGTCGTCCAGTCGTCGTAGTCGGGAGCGCGGCCGTCGTGCTTCTTGCCGTCGCTCAGCCGGCCACCAATTCCGATGATGAACACGGCGCCCCACTTGCGGCAGATGGCGTCTTCGCGCTCCTTGGGGGTGAGGTCGGGGTACATCTGGAGCAGTTCTTCGCTGTGTATGAAGTGTATCTGTCGTGGCAGAAATGCCTTCAGTTGCGGATAAGTCTCACACGCCAGATACTCGGTGCGCAGAATGGCGGCGTAGATGCGCTCTACCACGTTCTTGAGATGACTCACTGTGCGCTCCTCATTGGTTATCACCGCTTCCCAGTCCCACTGGTCCACGTAGAGCGAGTGCAGATTGTCCAGTTCTTCATCGGCGCGTATAGCGTTCATGTCGGTATAGATGCCGTAGCCCGGTTCAATCTCGTATTCAGCCAACGTGAGCCGTTTCCACTTGGCCAGCGAGTGCACCACTTCGGCTTTGGCGTCGCCCAGGTCGAGGATGGGGAACGTCACGGGGCGCTCGGTGCCGTTCAAGTCGTCGTTGATGCCCAGTCCTTTGAGCACAAAGAGCGGAGCAGTAACCCGTTGCAACCGCAGTTCGGTCGAGAGGTTCTGCTGGAAGAAGTCCTTGACCAGCTTGATGCCATGTTCGGTCTGACGGCGGTCAAGTACACGCTTGTATTCTTTATTGATGATAAGTTTACTCATGATTTCGTGTTAAATTGCTTGCAAAGGTAGATAATTTCTTATAAACTGCAAATTAAATTGCGTTATATTTTGTCAATCTGTCGATAATCGTGGGAAATATATTGACAATCTGTGCGCCGCTGCAAATAAATGATAGGAATTTTGCACATTTCAAAAGAAAGCTGTAACTTTGCATCACAGTTATGGCTCCGTAGCTTAGCTGAATAGAGCGTCAGATTCCGGTTCTGAAGGTCTTGGGTTTGAATCCCAACGGAGTCACTACGATGAAAGAGGAAGTCACCGAGATGGGGTAGGCTTCCTCTTTTGCTTTTGTGTTTGTGCCCAGCGCGACAGCCCTTGCCGCGGTTCTTGTAAAGCATTGATATAGCGATTGTTGAGGCTGCGTTGTCGCCGTGCTGATGACTTTTGCTGGCTCGTATCATAAGTCACGTGAGCCCGTATCGTATGTCACGCGGTCACGTGACAATTGGCACGTGCTCACGTATCATTTGATACGAGCCGACGACGATGGCCAGTGGTCTGCCGATGATGGTCAGTGGGCCGCCGACGGTGGTCTGTGTACCCATCTATGGCCACTGGGCGATGGCGTAAGCATGGAGGCTGTCGGCCAAATCGCCCCTTTCTGGCTCGAGTTTAGTCATAATAAATATAAATATGTGTGATTTTGCCTCCGGCGTTGTCGGAAAATCAATAATTATTTGTAATTTTGCATCTTAATAGCAACATGCTGATACGACAGATGAGTAATAGCTCTACCGAACACATATTGACACAAACCATCGATGCCCTTGCCGACCCCTCTTCGTTAGAGGGGCTTATCTGTGGGCGCTCATTTCCCTCGTGGCCCGTCCTCGAAGAGATCGTCCAGTTGGCAAGAGCGGTTATATTTCCAGGCTACTACGGCAAATCATCGGTCGACCCCAACACCTTACGCTTTCATATCGGTGTCACTGTCGAACAGTTGCACCACCTGCTCGAACAGCAGATACGTGACGTGCTCTGCGCAGCGCGCCCCGATGATGCCGTGTCGGCTCTGCGGCGTGAGGCCAAGGACAAGGCCATGCAGCTGATAGCGCGTCTGCCCGAGCTGCGCCGCCGGCTTGCCACCGATGTCGACGCCGCCTATCTGGGCGACCCTGCCGCCAAGAGCTTTGCCGAGATTATCAGCTGCTATCCCACCATCAAGGCCCTGTCCAACTATCGTATAGCGCATGAGCTATACCTCCTTGGCGTTCCCCTCATCCCCAGGATGATGACAGAGATGGCCCACTCGGAGACCGGCATCGACATACACCCTGGCGCCACGATTGGCGACCACTTCGCCATAGACCATGGCACGGGTGTGGTAATCGGCGAGACCTGCCGCATAGGCCGCAACGTGAAGCTCTATCAGGGAGTGACGCTGGGCGCCCGCAGTTTCCCCCTCGATGACCAGGGCAACCCCATCAAGGGTATCGACCGCCATCCCATCCTCGAAGACAACGTGGTGGTCTACGCCAATGCCACCATCCTGGGTCGCATCACTATCGGCGAAGGCTGTGTGGTGGGCGCCAATACTTGGGTGATGCACGACATGGCCCCTCAGACAAGCAAATACATAAAGAACAAAGACGATAATAACAATGGAATTTGAACTCATCGCCAAAACCTTCATGGGCCTGGAGCCCATTTTGGCACAAGAGCTGACCCAATTGGGTGCTAACAACGTACAGATAGGACGCCGCATGGTGTCGTTTACCGGCGACAAGGAGCTGATGTATCGCGTCAACTTCCAGCTGCACACCGCCATCCGTATCCTCAAAACCATCAAACACTTCAAGGCCCGCTCTGCCGAGGACGTCTATGAGGCCGTAAAGCAGATAGAATGGCAGAAGTATATCCTTGATGGCAAGACTTTCGCCGTTGACTCGGTGGTCTACTCAGAGGAATTCCGCAACTCCCGCTTCGTAACCTATAAGGTCAAGGATGCCATTGTCGACCAGTTCAGAGAACAGACCGGCAACCGCCCCAACATCTCTGTGACCAACCCTGATATCCGTCTGCATATCCATATCGCCGAAGACAACGCAACCCTCTGCCTCGACTCGAGCGGCGAGTCTCTGCACCGCCGTGGCTACCGTCAGGAGAGCGTAGAGGCACCTCTGAACGAGGTGTTGGCAGCCGGCATGATACTCATGACAGGCTGGAAGGGCGAGTGTGACTTCATAGACCCCATGTGTGGGTCGGGCACGCTGCTGGTCGAGGCTGCACTGATAGCCCGCAACATCAGCCCTGGTGTCTTCCGCAAGGAGTTTGCCTTTGAGAAGTGGCCCGACTTCGACGCCGACCTCTTCGACAACATCTACAATGACGACTCTCGCGAGCGCGAGTTCGAACACCACATCTATGGTTATGATGTGGATATGAAGGCGGTAAACACCGCGCGTCTGAACGTGCGTGCCGCCGGACTCACCAAGGACATCACCATAGAGAATGCCGACTTCAAGAACTTCACCAAGCCTGCCAACAAGAGCATCATGGTGACCAATCCTCCTTACGGCGAACGCATCTCTACCCCCAACCTGCTCGCCACCTACAAGATGATAGGCGAGCGTCTCAAGCACCAGTTCATGGGCAACGAGGCTTGGGTGCTCTCTTACCGCGAGGAATGCTTCGACCAGATAGGTCTGAAGCCCTCTATCAAGATACCCGTCTACAACGGCAGTCTGGAGTGCGAGTTCCGCAAGTATGCCATCTTCGACGGCAAGATGCGCGACTTCCGCTCTGAGGGCGGTGTGGTGAAGACCGAAGACGAGAAGCGCGAGATGGCACAGAAGCACCGCTTCCGCAAGGAGCGTGAGTTCAAGCGCCGTCTGGACGAGCACGAGGAAAACGAGGAAGGCGACATCCGCTCATTCAAGTTCCACTCGTTTGATGACAAGCAGCGTCCTGCCCGTCGTGGCAAGGACGACCGTTTCGGCGACCGTCAGGACCGTCCCCGTACCCGCTTCACCGACAATGACCGTCGTGGCAAGGACAGCCGTGGCCGCAAGGGCGGCAGCAAGGGTGGCAAGCGCAATCCCTTCAAGACATACGACGCCGAGACAGAAGATTAATCATCAGGACAGCAGTCAGGGTGCTTCCATCCCTATGCACCGCAACGGGGGAGGCACCGGGGCTGTCAGTATAATATATATATAATAAGGTAGAGGTCATGAATATCAAGACATCATTCATCGCTATGGCAGCAATGTTATCAATGGGCGTGCAGGCACAGACCGCACAGCAGGTAGGTATGGTCAAGGAGCAGACAGGCGACAAGGGACTCACCCTTGAAGACATCAACTTTGGCGGCAGAAACTTCCACAACATGCGTGTGCAGAACCGCTGGTGCACCTGGTGGGGCAACCAGCTGGTGCGTCAGGATGCCGAGGCCTGCTTCATCGTAGACAAGAAGAGCGGCAAGGAGCGCCGTCTCTTTGCCATCAATGAGGTAAACCAGTGGGCTGGTCCCACCAAGAACCGCAAGGTACACTCGCTCTACAACGCGCAGCTCCCCTATGCCGACAAGAGCATCGTGGTCATTCGCGAAGGACATACGATATACACCTTTGACTTCAAGAAGAAGGCACTGCTCAGTGAGCGCCAGATAGATGGCGATATCCTTGAGACCTGTGCTGCCAGCGAGGCTGTGGCATATCTCAAGGAAAACAACCTCTATGTGCAGCGCGGCGTGAAGGAGTGGCAGCTCTCCGCCGACGGTTCGCGCAACATCGTCTACGGCCAGAGCGTACACCGCGATGAGTTTGGCATACACAAGGGCACCTTCTGGAGTCCCGACGGTACGCGTCTGGCCTTCTACCGCATGGACCAGTCGATGGTGACCGACTATCCCCAGGTCAACATCCCCGAAATCAACTTCAACCACCCCGAGACCGAGAGCTGCATAGCCACCGCCGCTCCCGACAAGTATCCCATGACCGGCGAGACTTCTCACAAGGTGACCGTGGGAGTCTTTGACCTCAACACCGGCAAAACCGTCTATCTCAAAGCCGGCGACCCCACTGACCGCTACTTCACCAACATCGCCTGGAGCGCCGACGGCAGCAAGGTCTATATGTTTGAACTCAACCGCGACCAGAACGACAGCCGTCTCACCTGTTACGACGCACAGACAGGCGAAAAGAGCGGCGAGCTCTATCGTGAGACCGACGAGAAATACGTAGAGCCGCAGAATCCCATCATGTTCCTGCCTTGGGACAGTTCCACCTTTATCATGCAGAGCCGTTGCGACGGTTACAACCACCTCTACCTCTGCTCCATCGGCAAGCATGGCAGTCGTATGGCTGGCAATACCGAGTCGGTAGACATCAAGCCCCTCACCCAGGGCGAGTGGGAAGTGTTTGAGGTGGTAGGCTTCAACGCCCGTCGCAAGAGTGTCATCATCACCGGCAATGCCCTCAGTCCTATCCAGAAGAACGTGTTCATGGTAGACTGTGTTACCGGCAAGCGCACCCTCATCGACGCCAATGGCGAGGGCTGGCACAGTGCCCAGATAAGCAGTGACGGTCAGTACCTCTATGACTCTTACACTACACCTGACACCCCTCGCAATATTGCCATCATCAATGTAGACAACGGCAAGAAGCTCGACTACTTCTCTGCCCCCGACCCTTGGAAGGGTTATCGCGTGCCCGAGTATAGTTGTGGTACGGTGAAGGCAGCTGATGGTACCACCGACCTCTACTGGCGTATGGTCAAGCCCACAGGCTTCGACCCCGCCAAGAAGTATCCCGCCATCGTCTATGTCTATGGCGGTCCCCACGCCCACAATGTCGAAGCCAGCTGGCACTATGGCAGCCGCAGTTGGGAGACCTATATGGCTGACAAAGGCTATCTGCTCTACATCCTCGACAATCGCGGCAGCGAGCATCGTGGCAAAGCCTTTGAGCAGGTTACGTTCCGCCAGTTAGGTCAGGAAGAGATGAAAGACCAGATGAAAGGTGTGGAATATCTGAAGAGCCTTCCCTATGTCGATGGAGACAAAATCGGCGTTCACGGATGGAGCTTCGGCGGCTTTATGACCATCTCGCTGATGACCAATTACCCCGACGTGTTCAAGGTAGGCGTGGCTGGTGGTCCCGTCATCGACTGGCACTGGTACGAGGTGATGTATGGCGAGCGCTACATGGACTCCCCGCAGACCAACCCTGAAGGCTACAAGAAGACATCGCTGCTCTACAAGGCCAAGGACCTCAAGGGCAAGCTCCAGATTATCACCGGCTACAACGACCCTACCGTCGTGCCTCAGCACTGCCTCACCTTTCTCAAGGCATGTATCGCCGCCGGCACCCAGCCCGACTTCTTTGCCTATCCCGGTGAACCCCACAACATGCGCGGTCATCAGAGTACCCATCTCCATGAGCGCATCAGTCAGTACTTCTTTGACTATCTCAAGTAAAGACATAAACCTATAATTCATATACAGTCATGAATATATTATTGTTAGGAAGCGGCGGCCGCGAACACGCCTTGGCCTGGAAAATCGCTCAAAGCGAGAAAGTGGAGAACCTCTTTATCGCTCCCGGAAACGCCGGTACGGCCGGTGTGGGTCAGAATGTGGCTATCAAGGCCGATGATTTTGAGTCGCTCAAGCAGTTTGTCGCCGACAACGGTGTAGATATGGTTGTGGTAGGCCCCGAAGACCCGCTGGTCAAGGGCGTCTACGACGATTTCAAGGCCGACGAGCGTACTGCCGGCGTGCCCGTGATAGGTCCCTCCAAGGCCGGTGCCGTGCTCGAGGGCAGCAAGGACTTTGCCAAGCAGTTTATGAAGCGCCACAATATCCCCACGGCACGCTACGAGACCTTCGACGGTACCACCCTTGATGAAGGCTTGAAGTTTCTCGAAACCCTCAAGGCTCCCTACGTGCTCAAGGCCGACGGACTCTGTGCCGGCAAGGGTGTGCTCATCCTTCCCACGCTTGACGAAGCCAAGAAAGAGCTGCGCGAGATGCTCGGCGGTATGTTCGGCAATGCTTCTGCGCGTGTGGTCATCGAAGAATTCCTCAGCGGTATCGAGTGCTCTGTGTTTGTGCTTACCGACGGCAAGAACTATAAGGTCCTGCCCGAGGCCAAGGACTACAAGCGTATCGGCGAGGGTGATACCGGTCTGAATACAGGCGGTATGGGCAGTGTTACGCCCGTTCCCTTTGCCACCGAGGCATGGATGAAGAAGGTGGAAGACCGCATCATTCGTCCTACAGTTGAAGGCCTCGCTGAGGAAGGTATCGACTACAAAGGCTTCATCTTCTTCGGACTCATCAATGTCGATGGCGAGCCTATGGTGATAGAATACAACTGCCGTATGGGTGACCCCGAGACCGAGAGCGTCATGCTGAGGCTGAAGAGCGACATCGTGGACCTCTTTGAGGGCGTTGCCGAGGGCAATCTGGCTGAGCGCGAGATAGAGTTTGATCCTCGCGCTGCCGTGTGCATCATGCTCGTCAGCGGCGGATACCCCGAGCACTACGAGAAAGGTTATCCCATCAGCGGTATCGACAGCGTGGAGGGGAGCATCGTCTTCCATAGCGGTACGGCAGTCAAAGACGGCGAGGTGGTCACTGCCGGTGGCCGCGTGATAGCCGTTTCGTCGTATGGCAAAGACCGTGAAGAAGCCCTCCGCAAGAGTTTCGGTGAAGCCCAGAAGATACAGTTCAAGGACAAGTACTTCAGAAGCGACATCGGTCAGGACCTCAAGTGACACAAGCATAACCCCCATGCTCTCTGCCGTGACTTGCGGCAGGGAGCAGACAAGAGTAACGAATGAAACGGATACAGAACAGATTAGCCGAAAGCCGATATGCGCTGCCCTTCGTGGCAGTGGTAGCCGTGGCGGTATACCTGACAGCCGGGCTCTTTACCCACAATCTGTGGGCGGAGTTCGGCATGCTTATTCTCGCCACCTACCTCATGGTGCTGATGAATAACCATCACGCCCTCATACGCATCTATAGCCGTATGGTTTCCTGTGCGTTTCTCGTGTTCAGCATGACGACGCTCTTCCTGTTCCCCCACATCCAGAGTGGCGTCGCGGCTTTGGGGTTCGCCACTTTCTATACGCTCCTTTTCCATTCCTATCAGGACAAGCAGGCCACGGGCATTGTCTTCTATGCCTTTGTCTGTCTGGGAGTGGTCTCCATGATATGGATGCGTGTGCTCTGGCTGTTGCCGGTGCTATGGATATTGCTCGCCACCAAGATGCTGGCTTTCAGCAGTCGCACCCTGCTGGCGTCACTCATGGGTCTGACGCTCCCTTATTGGCTTGTGGGTTGCTATCTGGTCTATACCCACAGACTGACAGAGCATACAGACTATCTGCTGACGATTGCGAGCGTCGACGCGTTGGCCGACTTCGCCTCCCTCCCGCTCATGGTCACCCTGACCATCATCTTTGTGCTGCTGATGGGTGTGCTGGGAATGTGCCATTATCTCCATACGAGTTACAATGACCGTATCAGCACCCGTATGATTTATGAGTTCCTGGTTATCATGCAGATTGTGCTGAGTGTGTTTATCGTCCTGCAGCCCCAGAGCTATGCTGCGCTGCTCCCGTTGCTCATCGTCAACACCTCGCCGCTGATTGCCCATTTCCTGGCGCTCAGCCACACCAAAACCAGTAATGTCACTTTCCTTGTCATCGCCGCCGCCAGTGTGGCGTTAATCCTTTGCAACTTAGTATTATGTTGATAGATTACGGCTATTGGGGCATGCTGCTGTCCTCGTTCCTTGCTGGAAGTGTCTTCCCCTTCTCCAGTGAAGCCATCATGTTGGGCTTGCTGGCGGCAGGCCTTAATCCGGTCTATCTGATTATCTATGCCACGATAGGCAATGTAGCTGGCTCCATGTTCAATTACGGCGTAGGCCGTATGGGTAAGATGGAGTGGATAGAGAAGTACCTCCACATCAAGAAGGTGAAGGTGGAGCGGGCGCAGAAGTTCCTTTCCGGACACGGCGCATGGCTTGGCGTCTTCTCGTTTCTGCCTGTATTGGGCAGCGCCATCAGCGTGGCATTGGGATTGATGAAGGCCAATCTCTGCATTACATTTACCAGCATCACCCTGGGCAAGTTGATACGCTACATAGCCCTTGCCGCGGGTGCTTCATTAGTAATATGACATATTATGCGAATCCCTACATCTCTTTTATTCCTTGCGGGCGTAGTGCTATTGGGTTCTTGCAGCATGAAGAGTGCTGAAGACACGCGCTCCATCATTGTCAGTATCGAGCCCTTGCGCTATTTCACCGAGCAGATAGCCGGCGACAGGTTTGTGGTCAAGTCGATGGTGCCCAAGGGCAGCAACCCCGAGACCTACGAGCCCACCGCGCGCCAGATGATAGACCTCTCCAAGAGCGACATGTATATTAAGGTAGGGCAGATAGGTTTTGAGCGTGCCTGGATGAAGAAACTCGAGAAGAACGCGCCCCATACCATCGTCATCGACTCTTCCCAGGGTATAGAGATGGCCACGACCATGCACGGACATCCCGACCCTCACACCTGGATGAGCACCCAGAACGCGGTGGTCATCGCCCGCAACATCTACCGTGCCCTCGCGGCGGTAGACACCAAGGACAGCCTCTACTTCAAGGCCAACCTTGAGAACCTCGTCAGCCGTATCAACATCCTCGATACCCATATCCGCGAGCAGATTACCCGCGACAAGTCTACAGCCTTCCTTGTCTACCACCCATCACTCACTTATTTCGCCCGAGACTACCGTCTGCGCCAGATACCCATTGAAGAGGAAGGACGCGAACCCTCTGTGTCGCAGTTGATGGCCACCATCATGGTAGCCAAGGACAACCAGGTGAAGTGCCTCTTCCTCCAGAAGGAGTTTGCCAACCGTAATACGCGCATCGTAGCCCGTGAGACCGGCGCTACGGTCATCACCATCAATCCCCTAAGTTATAACTGGGAAGACGAGATGCTCCTCACCGCCAAGCGGTTGAAGTAGCCGCTCGCCCCAGCCATCCACAGGTATCACATCCACCGCCATGAGTCCCATTATCACCCTCGACAACATCAGCGCCAGTTATGACGGCAAGTCTGTATTGGAGCATGTCTCTCTCCAGATTTACCCTCACGACTATCTGGCTGTCATCGGTCCCAACGGCGGCGGCAAGACCACGCTCATGCGTGTCATCCTCGGACTCAAGAAACCCGATGCCGGACGCGTGACTTTCTTCCGCGACGGCGAGGCTGTCGACCACCTCGGCATAGGCTATCTCCCCCAGTACAGTCAGATAGACCGTCATTTCCCCATTTCCGTCTACGACATTGTAGCCTCTGGTCTGAAGACCCACCATTGGTGGCAGCGACGCCTCGATGCCCATCAGCGTCGCCAGATTGACGACACCCTCTCCCGCCTTGAACTCGGCGACTTGGCCCGTCGTCATGTAGGCCAGCTCTCTGGTGGCCAGCTTCAGCGCGTGTTGCTGGCGCGTGCTGTCGTCTCCAACCCCGAGGTGCTTATCCTTGACGAGCCCAACACCTACATCGACAAGCGCTTTCAGGAGCAGATGTACCAGACCCTTGCCGAACTCAACCGCTCCTGCGCCATCGTCATCGTGAGCCACGACATTGCCACCGTGATTGACAATGCCCGCCATGTGGCGTGTGTCAACCACACTCTCCACTACCATGATACCGTTTCGATGCCCCATGAGAGAATCGAAGAGCATTTCCTCAATATTTGACCTATCTGTGACCATGTCTGTCACGCGGAAATGTAAAAACTGATTAAAAAGAACACATCCTTTTCATTTTCTTTATCATTACTGCACTTTCTTGCACGAAAAGCAGTAACTTTGCAAGTATATATAGGCCCGAAATTATTAATAATTACATAATAACAATGAAACAGTACAAAATTGTGGACAATATTCTCGGCTGGTTTACATTCCTTGTGGCAGCTGTAGTCTATTGTTCTACCATTGAGCCGACTGCCTCGTTCTGGGACTGTCCGGAGTTTATCACCACCGGCTACAAGATGGAGATAGGCCATCCACCTGGGGCACCATTCTTCATGCTCACCGCCAACCTCTTCACCCAGTTTGTAAGCGACCCGTCTATGGTGGCCCGCATGGTCAACACCATGAGTGCGCTGCTCAGCGCCACCACCATTCTCTTCCTTTTCTGGAGTATCACCCACCTTACGCGCAGGCTGATAATCAAGGACTGGAGCAATATGACCACCAGCCGCATGATAGCCATCGAGGCATCTGGTCTGGTAGGTGCGCTTATCTATACCTTCAGTGATACCTTCTGGTTCTCTGCAGTCGAGGGCGAGGTCTACGCTTATTCTTCCGCCTTCACCGCCATTGTGTTCTGGCTTATCCTCAAGTGGGAAGACCACGCCGATGAGCCCCACTCCGACCGTTGGCTTGTACTGATAACCTATATGACCGGCTTGAGCATCGGCGTACACCTGCTCAACCTGCTGTGTATTCCCGCCATCGTGCTGGTGTTCACCTACCGCAAGTTCCCCAATGTCGAGCTCAAGGGTTCGCTTATTGCCCTCGCCATCTCGTTTGTCCTGGTGGCAGCAGTGCTTTACGGTGTCGTGCCTGGCATCATCACCGTGGGCGGATGGTTTGAGTTGCTGTTTGTCAACGTGCTTGGCTGTCCGTTCAATACCGGAGAGATTATCTATCTGATACTCCTTGTGGGCACCGTGATATGGGCCATCTACGAGACCTATACCAACCGTCACCCCAAGCTCCAGAATGTGGCATTCCTGCTCTCTGTGGCATTGTTGGGCATCCCCTTCTACGGTTTCGGCATCAAGGCAGCCGTGACCGGAGCCATCGTGCTCGCCATCCTGTGGTTCGTGCTCAACTACAAGCGTAAGGGCAGTGCCGGCAAGGCCGTGCATCTCGTGTCATCGCGTATCAAGAACACCGCGCTGCTCTGCATGCTGATGCTCATGATAGGCTACTCGAGCTACGCGCTCATCGTCATCCGCTCGGCAGCCAATCCTCCTATGGACCAGAACTCTCCCGAGGACATCTTCACCCTCGGCAGCTATCTCAGCCGCGACCAGTATGGCGACAGCCCGCTGCTCTACGGCCAGGCTTACACCTCAGAGGTGGCTCTCGATGAGAAAGACGGCATGTGTGTGCCCCGTATGAATACGGGCGCGCCCATCTACAGCCGTAAGGAGAAGAGCAGTGAAGACGAGAAGGACTCCTACTTCATTGTCAATACCAAAGACCGCTATGTCTATGCCCAGAATATGGTTTTCCCACGTATGCACGACCGTGCCCATGCCCAGGAGTATGAAGACTGGATGGGTGGCGTTCAGGGCGATATCGTCAACTACGACCGCTGTGGCCAACCCGTGCAGGTTAAGGTCCCCTCGCAGTGGGATAACCTCAAGTTCTTCTTTTCTTACCAGTGCAACTTCATGTATTGGCGTTATTTCATGTGGAACTTTGCCGGTCGTCAGAACGATATTCAGGGCCACGGCGCTCTGGAGAAGGGTAACTGGATTACTGGTTTCAAATGGTTTGACAACTGGCGTCTCGGCAATCAGGACAACCTGCCCGACGACTTGAAGAACAATAAGGGACACAACGTATTCTACTGTCTGCCCCTCCTTATCGGTATCATCGGACTCTTCTGGCAGCTCTTCCGCGGACGCCGGGGCGAGCGCCAGTTCTGGGTAGTGGCATTCCTGTTCTTCATGACCGGTCTCGCCATCGTCATCTATCTCAACCAGACTCCCGGACAGCCCCGAGAGCGCGACTATGCTTATGCCGGCTCGTTCTATGCCTTCGCCATCTGGTGTGGTATGGGCGTCGCTGCCATCATCGACATGATTGCGCGCCGCTTCAAGAAGGAGAGCGTCATCATCAGCAGCGTTGTAGGTGCCGTGTGTCTGCTCATCCCCGTGCAGATGGCCAGCCAGACCTGGGACGACCACGACCGCAGTGGCCGATACACCTGCCGCGACTTCGGACAGAACTACCTCAACACCCTGCAGGACAAGGGCAACCCCATCATCTTCACCAATGGTGACAACGATACCTTCCCACTCTGGTACAACCAGGATGTAGAGGGCGTGCGTACCGATGCGCGCGTCTGCAACCTCAGTTATCTTGCTACCGACTGGTATATCGACCAGATGCGCCGTCCCGCCTACACTTCTCCTTCACTCCCCATCACCTGGAACCGTCTCCAGTACTGTATCGGTACCAACGACTATGTCGAAGTGCGTCCCGAGCTCAAGGAGCAGGTGCTTAAGTTCTATGAGCAGGACAAGGAAGAGGCAGTCAAGACCTTCGGCGAGAACCCCTTCGAACTGAAGAACATCATGCAGCATTGGGTTCTGAGCAACGACCCCACCACCCACGTCATCCCCACCGACACCGTCTATGTCACCATCGACAAGGACGCCGTGCGCCGTAGCGGCATGATGATGGTCTCTGACTCTATCCCCGACCGGATGGTCATCTCGCTCAAGGGCAAGCGCGCGCTCTACAAGAACGACCTCATGATGCTCGAGATGGTGGCCAACAGCCAGTGGACACGTCCTATCTATGTCGCCATGACCGTGGGCGAAGACAACTACATGAACCTTGGCGACAACTTCATCCAGGAGGGCTTGGCTTACCGTATCTCTCCATTCACCACCAAGGACGGCAACAACTTCGACACCGAGACTACATATAATAATGTAATGAACCGCTACAAGTTTGGCGGTCTCGAGAAGCCCGGCATCTATCTCGACGAGACAGTTCGCCGCATGTGCTACACCCATCGACAGCTTATGGCAACCCTTGCGCTCAAGCTTATCACCGAGGGCAAGACCGACAAGGCAGCCAAGGTGCTTGCCAAGGCCGAGAAGTGTCTTCCCACCTACAACCTGCCCCTGCGCTATATCGGCGGAGGCGGCGACATCGCCAGGGCGTATGCTCTCCTCGGTGCCAAGGCGAAGGCCAAGAAGATTATCAACGACCTCTGGCGCGACGCCACCCAGTACATGTCGTGGTATGTCACCCTCAACGACGCCAACTTCCACCAGTACTACAACGAGTGCCTCACCCAGCTCTATATCATGCAGCAGATAGTCGATGTGACCGAACTCGTGGACAGCAAGCTCGCCAAGGAGCAGCTCCGTCAGCTCAACGTGCTCTACACCATCTACCGCAACCGTGGTGGTGTTGACCCTAATGCCGAAGGATAGTCATGTTTATCGAGCAACCCTCTACGTTTCTGCGCTGGCTTTACCCTAAAGCCGTGTGGAGAATGAACTCTCACGAGAAGGCCGTCTATCTCACGTTCGACGACGGCCCTCTCCCGGAGACTACACCCTTTATTCTCGACACGCTGAGGGAGTTCGGAGTGCGCGCCACTTTCTTTATGGTGGGTGAGAACGTGTTGCGACACCATGACCTGTACAACCGCATCGTTGAGGAGGGCCACCAGGTGGGCAACCACACCTTCAACCACCTGGGTTCGTTCAAGCACATGAGCATTACCTATGCCCTCAATGTCATCAAGGCCAACGAGCTCATCCACGCCCATCTCTTCAGGCCGCCCCACGGCTGGATGCGCCCCACGGTCTATTGGTGGGTAAACCGCAAGTATCGCATCATCATGTGGGATGTCGTCACCCGCGACTATTCCAAGTGGATAACAGCCGAGGACGTGCTCAACAATGTAAAGCGATATACCCGCAACGGGTCTATCATTACCTTTCACGATTCGCTCAAGAGCATCGACAAGTTGCATTATGCCTTGCCCGAAGCTCTGAGATGGTTAAAAGAACAAGGATATGAATTCCGAGTTTTCAAATAAGTTAAAAGCCGAGGCCCGCAGTCTCGGCTTTTTTGCTTGTGGCATAGCCCAGGCGCGCCCCGTCGACGATGGCTACGCCCGCCGCTTCCTTCGCCGCGTGAGCAGTCGCACTTTCGCCGATATGGAGTATATGTACCGCCATGTCGACCTGCGCCTCGACCCACGGCTGCTTGTCCCTGGCGTGCAGAGCATTGTGAGTCTGGCGTTGCCCTATGCCCCTGCTGTCGAGGTGCCTCGCGACGAGCTTCATCTGGCTGCCTACGCGCTTGGCAAAGACTATCACGACGTGATGCGCCAGCGCATGCAGCTCCTCGTAGCCCGTCTTGGCATCACTGGGGGCTACCGGTGCTTTGTCGACACAGCCCCTGTGCTCGAGCAGTATTGGGCGCATCAGAGTGGGATAGGGTGGATAGGCCGCAACCAGCAGCTCATCATCCCCCATGCCGGCAGCCAGTTCTTCCTCGGAGAGATATTCCTCGACATTCCCCTCGACTACGACGAGCCCATGGCCTCACGCTGTGGCACCTGCGACCGTTGTCTGCAGGCTTGTCCTACCCACGCCATCCATCTCGACGACGACGGCGAGGCCACGATGGACGCATGTCGCTGTCTCAGTTATCAGACCATCGAAAACCGTGGTCCCCTCTCCGACGAGGCATCCCGTGCGCTCGGCAACTGCTTCTATGGCTGCGACCGCTGCCAGCAAGCCTGCCCCTGGAACCGTTTCGCGCAGCCCACTGATGTGCCCGAGTTCCAGCCCTCACAAGAGTTGATGGCGATGACCACCGCAGACTGGCAGCAGCTGACCGAAGACGACTATCGCCGGCTCTTCAAGGGCAGCGCCGTGAAGCGCGCCAAGTATGCCGGCATCACCCGCAATATCGCCGCAGCCTCTGCCGACGACTGACCTCGTTATCAACCCTGTCTCCCCGTTCATGCCTGATATCCTCCCGTTCCGCGCCGTCCCGATGGCGCCCGTGCCCATCTGCGCCGAGATGGCATAAAAGTTGGATGCGAAGCGTGAAATGGTGAAATCAAACTTTGCAATGTGCAAATCAGAGTGGGAAATACAGAAATCAAACCACGAAATCAGAATTTTCGCCATCTCCTGGGTTTATGCCGTCATCGACCGCATGATAGCGGCGGTGAGCACCAGTCAGAGGGCAACCCCTGATGGGGTGGGCAGAGTGGCGCGATGGGCGTCTGTCGTGGCTCACTCTCGCCGCAGCGATGCCTTGGCGCCCACATTAAGTGCGCCGTCTTCATAATAAATCGGCATATTCTGCGTTTATATGATATAGTCATACAAGTACAAACAAGTCAGCCGCCTCGAGGCTCAGCCTGCGCCCTTTGCGCCCCGCACAGCCAGGCCAAGAGCCCGTGGAGAAATGGGGCGGGCATGGCTGCTCCCGACAGATATATGGAACATACATCCTACAAGCATATCCTCAAATACACCAGCGTGTTTGGCACCATCCAGGGACTCAATATCCTGGTGGCGATGATACGCAACAAGCTCGTGGCGGTAATCCTCGGCCCTGGGGGCATGGGCCTTATCGCCCTCTTCAACTCCACCCTCAAGCTGGTGGGCGACTCTACCAACATGGGTGTGCCCACGAGCGGTGTGAAGACCATCGCCGAGGCTTATGAGAGCACCGACCGCCGCAGGTTGGAAGAGAGCGTGTGCCTGATACGCTCCTGGAGCGTGATGGTGGCGCTGCTGGGTATGCTCGTGTGCGTGATGGCAGCTCCGTTTATCGACAGTTTCTCCTTCAACTGGGGCGCCCACACCCTCCACTACCTGCTGCTCTCGCCCACGGTGGCGCTCATGGCACTCACCGGAGGCGAGATGGCAGTGCTCAAGGCCGTCAGACAGTTGGGCTCGTTGGCTCGCATCTCGGTCTACAATGTCTTTGCCGTGCTGGTGGTCACCATCCCCCTCTATTACCTCTATGGCGAGACTGCCATCGTGCCCTCGCTCTTCCTTGCAGCCCTCATACAGGCTGTGCTGACCCTCTGGCGTTCATGCCGTCTCTTCCCCCTGCGTCTCTCCTTCAGTCGCCGCTTTCTCAGCCGTGGCAACGGCATGCTCAAACTGGGGCTTTCGTTTGTCGTAGTCGGCATGATGGGCAGCGGCATGGAGTTTGCCATCCGCTCATTCCTCAATGTGGCGGGCTCGCTCAACACCGTGGGCCTCTACAATGCAGGCTACATGATGACGATGACCTATGGCGGCATGGTGTTCTCGGCCATGGAGACCGACTACTATCCCCGCCTCTCTGCCGTCGGTGGCACGGGGGCTACCCTCAACAGCTGCGTGAACCGCCAGATAGAGGTGTCGCTGCTCATCATGGCGCCCCTGCTCGTGGCGATGATGTTCGCCCTGCCCGTGCTGCTCCCCCTGCTCTTCAGTGGCAAGTTCCTGCCCGTGATTGGCATGATGCAGTTCTCGGTGATGGCCCTCTTCCTGCGCGCAGTCAAACTGCCTGTCGCCTATATCCCCTTGGGACGAGGCGATTCGCGGTCGTTCATGTTTATGGAGGGCGTCTATGTGGTGATGATACTGCCCTTGATGTATGTCTGCTTTGGCTGCTGGGGGCTCACCGGTACCGGTGTGGCGCTGTTCATCGGTGCTGTGCTCGACACCGTGCTGCTGATGGTCTACAACCGTTGGCGCTACGGCTACCGTCCCGATGGTCGGGTGGCTGTATGTGTGGCTATGCAGCTGCCGGCAGTCATTGCCGCCTATGCCGTGGTGACTCTCGCCACGGGGTGGGTCTACTGGGTGGCCGCCATAGCGCTGGCCCTCGCCAGTCTTGTCGTCTCGCTCTGGCTCTTGCGCCGCCGCAACCGTCAGGACCACAATCAGGGAGGACGGCAGTGATGGTCAGACCTGTATGCTCCGTAATCGTGGCTGTGTACAACGGCGCCGCCTTTCTGCCCCAGTGCCTTGACTCGCTCATGGCGCAGACACTCGATGGGGTAGAGGTGATAGTGGCCGATGACGCTTCGACCGACGCCACGCCCGAGGTGCTGGCTGACTATGCCGCCCGCTATGACACTATCCGCACCCTGCGACTCGACGAAAACCACGGCCAGGCCTATGCCCGCAACCAGGCGCTGAAGTTGGCGCAGGGCGACTATATCTGCTTCCTCGATGCCGACGACTGGTACGATAGTGACGCCCTGAGACAGGCTGTCGATGTGTTCAGCCGCCATGCGCATACCGACTGCGTGCTCTTTGATGTGGTGCAGTGGTTTGACGACCAACATCAGCAGCGCATCCCCCTGCCGCAGTTTGAGGTGATGAGCGGCTACGAAGCCTTCAGTGAGAGTCTGTCGTGGGCCATCCACGGAGTCTATATGGCGCGCCGCGCCCTCTACGACCGCTATCCCTACGACGACAGTTGCCGCGCCTATAGCGACGACAATACCACCCGGCTGCACTACTACATCTCGCGCGAGGTGAGACCCTGTGGCGGGCTCTACTACTACCGTCAGCACGAGGCGTCGGTGACCCACAAGGCAGGCCTCCGTCACTTTGACTATCTGCGCGCCAACGAGAGCATGCGCCGACAGCTGATAGACCTGGCCGTAGGCGACGACGTGCTGCGCCGCTATGAGAACCAGCGCTGGTTGGTGCTCGTCGACTGCTGGCGCTTCTATTTCATCCACCGCCAGCATATGACTCCCCATGACCGTAGGGCTGCTCGGGCAGAGATGAAGCGCGTGTGGAAGACCATAGATACCACCACACTGGAGCCCCGCAACAAGTGGAAACTGGGTTATATGCCCCTGCGCCCCTCGTGGCGTCTCTTCTGCCTTCAGGAAGAACTCTATTTCACGCTCAAACGCTGGCTGCGACGGCTCTGACAGCTGCTCTGCCGGGCATGGAGACAGGGGCGAACTTACCATTTGTCACAAAAAGTGTGTGTCTTAATGAAAAAAAAGTTAACCTCTACCAAAAAATGCCGCTACTCAGGGCGTTTCTTGATTATAAATGGTTATCTTTGCAGTGGAAATGATCTGAGAAATGACACTCGTAATAGTTGTCATATTGCTAATCGCCTATGTGCTAATTGCCACGGAGCTCCTGACAAAAGTCAATAAGGCTGCTGTTGCTGTATTTGCAGGAACGGTGGGTTGGATATTGTACATCTGCTACGGCACCGACTTCGTGATGAGTCAGCACCCTAATGATTATTTCGATTTCTTGAGTGGCGCCGTTCCCACAAGCAGTGTTGTCAAGGAGTATATCGCCCAGGATGTCTTTCTCAAATACGTTGGCCGCGGAGCAGAGATAGTGCTCTTTCTGCTGGCCACGATGACCATTGTAGAGATACTCCACAATAATGGTTGCTTCGACTTCGTCTCCCAGTTGCTGAAGACCCGTCGCAGCCGCCGACTGTTGTGGGCACTGTCGATAATCACCTTCATCATTTCAGCCAACCTGGACAACCTCACCACCACGGTGATGATGCTCACGGTGATGCGCAGGGTGGTGCCCCAGTTGCGCATGCGCCTCTATTTCGGCGCGGCCATAGTGCTGGCAGCCAACTGTGGCGGAGCACTCACAGTAATCGGCGACCCCACAGGTCTCTTCCTCTGGAACATGGGCCACGTTACCCCCACCGCCTATTCGTCGGCGATGGCGTTGCCCTGCCTCACGGCTTGGCTGCTGCCCACCTGGTGGATAGGCAGAAGCCTGCCCGAAACGACTGAGACCGAATGGGTGACGATGCCCTACCGTGGCGACGACACCCGTCTGAATATATGGCAGCGGCTGCTGATGCTCTTTGTGGGTATCGGCGGTCTGTGGTTTATCCCCACCTTCCACCGTATCACCAAACTGAGCCCTTTCCTCGGCGCCTTCTGCGTGCTGGCGGTGCTGTGGGTAGTCAATGAAATCTTCAACAGGCGTCTGATAGACACTGACGAGATGATGCAGCGTCGTGTGCCTCGTGTGCTGCAGTATGGAGTGATACAGATGATGCTCTACATCATGGGTATCATGCTGGCAGTGGGCGTGGTACAGGAGACGGGAGCCGTGGGCTGGCTCGTGGCACAGCTCGACAACTACGTGGGAGCCACCTGGGTGGCTGGCACGCTGGCTGCGGCGCTGAGCACGGTGCTCGACAGCTTCACTTCGGCACTTACCTTCTTCACCATCGGCAAGAGCAACGGGCTCAACTCAGACTATTGGAGCATGATAGCCTATTCGACCGCCGTGGGTGGCAACATCCTCTGTGTGGGGTCGCTGAGCGGAGTGGCATTCCTCAAGACCGAGAACGCCAGGGTGGGGTGGTATATCTCCAATGTAGGCTGGAAAGCCTTCGTAGGCGCAGCCTTGGGGCTGGCGGTCATGATAGTGATGTAGAACGAAACAGAAACAGCAATATAGATTATGGCAAAAATTAAAACAATCGGAATCCTTACATCCGGAGGCGACGCCCCCGGAATGAACGCCGCCATCAGAGCGGTAACCCGTTCGGGTATCTGTAACGGTTTTAATATCAAAGGTATCTATCGTGGTTATGATGGACTCATCAATGACGAGGTGGTTGACTTCACTACCGAGAACGTGAGTGGTATCATCATGTCGGGCGGTACGATACTCAAAACTGCCCGCTCCAAGGAATTCATGACTCCCGAAGGCAAAGCCAAGGCCTATGAGACCCTGCAGAAAGAGGGCATCGACGCCCTGGTGGTGATAGGCGGTAACGGTTCGCTCACCGGCGCTATGGATTTTGCACGCGCATACGATGTGTGCTGTGTGGGTCTGCCCGGTACCATCGACAACGACCTCTACGGCACCGACTCGACTATAGGTTACGACACCACGATGAACACCATCGTAGAGTGCGTGGACCGCATCCGCGACACAGCGCAAAGCCATGAGCGCATCTTCTTCATCGAGGTTATGGGACGCGATGCCGGCTTCCTGGCACAGAACAGCGCCATCGCCTCGGGAGCCGAGGCTGCCATCATCCCTGAAGACTCTACCGACGTAGACCAGTTGGCACAGTTCATGGAGCGTGGTATCCGCAAGTCAAAGCGTTCGTGCATCGTCATCGTCTCTGAGAGTCCCAAGTGTGGCGCCCTCTACTATGCCGAGCGTGTGCGCAACGAGTTCCCCCAGTATGACGTGCGCGTTTCCATCCTCGGCCATCTGCAGCGTGGTGGTCGCCCCTCTGCCCACGACCGTATCCTCGCTTCGCGTACCGGTGTGGGCGCCATCCAGGCTATCATGCAGGGTCAGCGCAACGTGATGGTTGGCGTGCGCAACAATGAGATTGTCTATGTGCCGCTGTCGGAAGCCATCCGCTCTGACAAGCCTTTCGACAAGTCGCTCATCAAGGTGCTCGACGAATTGAGTATATAATATAATAATGTAGAACATATTAACACAATCAGCTTATGTCACAGATAAATGGACGCATCTCGCAGATTATCGGCCCGGTTATCGACGTATACTTCGATACCCACGGCGAGGATCCGGAGAAGGTGCTCCCAAAGATTTATGAGGCGCTCACAGTGAAACGCCCCAATGGTGAAGACCTCATCATCGAGGTCCAGCAACATATCGGTGAAGATACTGTACGCTGTGTGGCTATGGACAATACCGACGGACTGCAGCGCGGCTTGGATGTCGTGGCTACGGGAAGTCCTATCACCATGCCTGCCGGCGACCAGATCAAGGGCCGTATGATGAACGTTATTGGTAAGCCTATCGACGGAATGGAGAAGCTCGACATGCAGGGCGCTTATCCTATCCACCGCGAGGCTCCGAAGTTTGACGAACTGTCTACCCACAAAGAGATGCTGGCTACCGGTATCAAGGTTATCGACCTGCTCGAACCCTACATGAAGGGTGGTAAAATCGGACTCTTCGGAGGTGCCGGTGTAGGTAAGACAGTGCTTATCATGGAGCTTATCAACAACATCGCCAAAGGACACAACGGATACTCTGTGTTTGCCGGAGTGGGAGAGCGTACGCGTGAGGGTAATGACCTGCTGCGCGATATGCTCGAAAGTGGTGTGATCAAGTATGGAGAAGCCTTCAACAAGGCCATGGAAGAGGGCAAATGGGACCTCTCTCTGGTTGACAAGGAAGAGCTGGCAAAGAGTCAGGCTACCCTTGTCTATGGACAGATGAACGAGCCGCCTGGGGCACGTGCCTCTGTGGCACTCTCGGGTCTTACTGTGGCCGAAGAGTTCCGCGACCATGGTGGCAAGGACGGCGAAGCTGCCGACATCATGTTCTTCATCGACAACATCTTCCGCTTTACTCAGGCAGGTTCTGAGGTTTCGGCTCTCTTGGGCCGTATGCCTTCGGCAGTGGGCTATCAGCCTACGCTGGCAAGCGAAATGGGTGCGATGCAGGAACGCATTACATCGACCAAGAACGGTTCTATCACCTCTGTACAGGCCGTCTATGTGCCTGCCGATGACTTGACCGACCCCGCTCCAGCCACTACTTTCTCTCACCTCGATGCTACAACCGAGCTGTCGCGTAAGATAGCCGAGCTGGGTATCTATCCCGCCGTTGACCCGCTGGGCAGTACCTCGCGTATCCTCGACCCGCTGATTGTGGGCAAGGAACACTATGACTGCGCACAGCGTGTAAAGCAGTTGCTTCAGCGTTATAACGAGTTGCAGGATATCATCGCCATCCTCGGTATGGACGAGCTTTCCGATGAAGACAAGCTCACCGTTAACCGCGCCCGTCGTGTACAGCGCTTCCTCTCACAACCCTTCGCTGTGGCAGAGCAGTTTACCGGTCTGCCAGGCGTGATGGTGCCCATCGAAGAGACCATTAAGGGTTTCAATGCCATCCTTAATGGCGAGGTAGATGACCTGCCCGAGCAGGCGTTCCTCAATGTGGGAACTATCGAGGATGCCAAGGAGAAGGCCAAGAAACTCCTGGCTGCGGCTAATGTATAAGATGTGATTAATAACAAGTATCTATATGCTGACACTTAAGGTAATTTCTCCTGAAAAAGTGGTTTTCACCGGCGAGGTGGAGAGCGTTACCGTGCCCGGAACCCTCGGCGCGTTTGAGATACTGGTGGACCATGCTCCGCTAATCTCTTCGCTTGAGTCTGGCGTGGTGACCTATCTCCCCAAAGGCGGCGAGAAGGCACAACTGAACATTATGGGCGGTTTTGTCGAAGTTCAGAAGAATGAGATTAGTCTGTGCGTAGAAGTATAATACTGAAATAGAATACAAATGGAAACTCAAAAGAACGAGATAGACATCCGCTACTGGAAGTACATACGCCAGGGAGTGACACTTATGGCAGTATTGTTCTTCCTGACCTTGGTTCTCGCCATGAGCTATCCCTCGGTGACGCTACCTCTCATCGTGAGTGCCGTCTATGCACTCTTTGTCGAGATAGGGGCGGTCACGGCGTGGCGCAAGGTGGCTACCGAGGCTCCCGACAGTCTGCCCTCCGTGTTTCTGGCCATTTCGGGTGGCCGCTTCATGCTGGCGCTGGTCGTGATGTTTGTCTACTTCCTCCTCGTCGGCAAGACCGGCAAGGGCGATATGCTCACCTTTGTCCTCATCTTTGCCGCATTCTATCTCAGCGCAGTTCTACACCACACGCTGTTCTTTACGCATAAGCATAACACAGATGCGGAAAAGAAACCGTAGATTACATTTTATATGATGAATATGAAACAGATTAGAACAATCATCCTCCTGCTGGCGCTTGTCATGCTCCCCCTGGCAACTATGGCCAATGAGGGGGGCAAGGAAGAAAAGCTGGATATCCCCGAGACCGTATTGGAGCACCTCTCTGATGCGTATGAATGGCACATAGCCAGTTACGAGGGGCGTTCGCTCAGTATTCCATTGCCCATCATCGTCAGAAGCGGCGCCACGGGTGAGTGGTTTGTTGGCACCGAGCACTCGCTGCCCGCGCCATTCTTCTTTGATGCCACCCATCATGGCAAGATTTATGAGAAGATGCCCGACGGGACCACCGAGCGCCCTCTGGATTTGAGCATTACCAAGGTGGTGCTGCAGATATGGATAGCCGTGGTTGTCCTGATAGTGATTTTCACCTGTTGCGCTCGTTGGTATCGTCGTCATGATACCCTTAGCGAGGCGCCGAAGGGATTTGTAGGGGCGATGGAGCTCATCGTGATGACCATACATGATGATGTGGTGAAGTCGTCGATAGGAGAAAAGGAGTACAAGCGCTTTGCGCCATATCTGCTCAGCGCCTTCTTCTTCATCCTGACCTGTAACCTCGTGGGACTGGTGCCCCTCTTCCCCGGCGGTGTCAACGTGACAGGCAATATCAATATCACCCTCTTCCTGGCGGTATGTACGATGCTGGCCATCAACCTCTTTGGCAACAAGGAGTATTGGAAAGACATATTGTGGCCCAATGTGCCAATCTTCCTGAAGGCCATTCCATTGATGCCCATCATCGAGATTTTCGGCGTCTTTACCAAGCCGTTTGCCCTGATGATTCGTCTCTTCGCCAACATGATGGCAGGTCACGCCGTGATACTCAGCTTCACCTGCGTGATATTCCTGGGATGGACAATGGGTGTGGGCTTCGGTATCGGACTTAACATCTTCAGCGTCCTGATGCTCCTCTTCATGAACTGTCTGGAGCTTCTGGTCGCCTTCGTACAGGCCTACGTCTTCACTCTGCTGAGCGCTGTCTTCATAGGGCTCGCCCACAAGGAAGAAGAGGCCGAATAGAACATGTATATATAATAATGTATAGAACAAGAGAATATTAACAAAACAATTAACAACTAATAAACATTACAACTATGATTATTTCAACTTTATTGGCCGAGGGTCTGGCACAGCTGGGCTGCGGTATTGGTGCTGGTATTTCAGTTATTGGTGCAGGAATTGGTATCGGTAAGATTGGCGGTCAGGCTATGGACGCTATCGCACGTCAGCCCGAGGCTTCAGGTAAGATTATGACCAACATGATTCTTACTTCTGCTTTCGTAGAGGGTTGTGCGCTTTTCGCCATTGCAGCCTGTGCGTTTCTTATCCACTAATAGAAAGGACAGAGTATAATGAATTTGCCATCAATACTGACGCCTGATTTAGGACTGCTGTTCTGGATGGCACTGGCGTTTCTGGTGGTGCTCGTATTCCTTGCCAAGTATGCGCTGCCGGCGATAGTTGGTTCGGTCGAAGGCCGTAAGCAATTTATCGACGACAGCCTGCGCAAGGCCCACGAGGCCACCGAGCGTCTGGAAAATGTCAGACAAGAAGGCGATGCCCTCCTGCAGGAAGCTCGCGCTAAGCAAGCCACTATCCTTCAGGAAGCCGGTGCTGCCCGTGACGCCATCGTCGAGAAGGCTCAGGGTCAGGCCCGCGAAGAGGGTGCTCGTCTACTCTCTGAGGCTCGTCTGCAGATAGAAAGCGAACGCCAGGGAGCCATGCGCGGCATACGTACACAGGTCGCCGAGCTCTCTGTAAAGATAGCCGAGAAGCTGCTGCGTGAAGAATTGTCTGACAATGCCAAACAGATGGAACTGATAGACCGCCTGTTGGACGATATTCCTCAAAATAAAGTAAACTGATAAAGCTATGGATTTAGGAGTGATATCTGTGAGATATGCCCGTGCGCTTCTCAAGAGTGCCACAGCGCTGAAAATCGAGGATAGCGTGTGCCAGGACATGATGTGCCTTGGTCGTAGCTATATCGAGGTTCCCCAGCTTCGCACGGCTATTGCCACCCCCATGCTCCAGCCTGAGAAGAAGGAACTGCTGCTCGTTACGGCAGCCGGCACCGAGCCCACCGAGCTTACCCGCCGCTTCCTCAAACTTGTGCTGAGAGAGGGCCGCGACAACGCTCTGCAGTTTATGGCTGCCTCTTATGTTACACTTTATCGTGAGCAGAAGAATATCACCTGTGGCAGGCTTATCACCGCTACTGCCGTGACTCCCGCTATCGAGGACAAGATGCGGCAGATGGTGGAAAGCAAGACTCGTGGAACTGTGGAATTCAATACTGAGGTCGACCCCGACATCATCGGTGGGTTCATACTCGAATATGACACCTATCGCATGGATGCCAGTGTGAAGACAGGACTCAGGAAGATTCTCGCAGAGTTAAAGTAATTATCTAAATTAACAGGTTGTCTGTCCCGGCGTCCATGCCGGCAGACAGCTCATTAAAACAAATCAACATGTCAGATAAAATAAAACCAAGTGAGGTGTCTGAGGTTCTGCTCCGCCAACTCAACGAGGTTACCAGCAACCAGCAGTTCGAAGAGGTAGGCACCGTGCTTACCGTCGGTGATGGTGTGGCCCGTATCTACGGTCTGCGTAATGCTGAGGCCAACGAGTTGCTTGAGTTTGAAAACGGTACTATGGCTATCGTGATGAACCTCGAGGAAGACAATGTCGGTTGTGTGCTTCTCGGTCCTACCGCCGGTATCAAGGAGGGACAGACAGTCAAGCGTACCCACCGTATTGCATCCATCCGTGTCAACGACAACTTCCTTGGACGTGTAGTCAATCCTTTGGGCCAGCCTATTGACGGTCTTGGAGAGATCGATCTCACCGAGTCGTTTGAGATGCCGCTTGACCGCAAGGCTCCCGGTGTTATCTACCGCCAGCCTGTAAAGGAACCGCTTCAGACCGGACTCAAGGCTGTCGACTCGATGATACCTATCGGCCGTGGCCAGCGTGAGCTTATCATCGGCGACCGTCAGACTGGAAAGACCGCCATCGCTGTCGATACCATTATCAACCAGCGTAGCTTCTACGAGGCTGGCAAACCCGTCTATTGCATCTATGTAGCCATCGGTCAGAAGGCCTCTACAGTAGCCGCATTGGTGCAGAACCTCAAGGAACATGGCGCGTTGCCTTATACCATCATCGTCAGCGCTACCGCCGCCGACCCTGCCGCCATGCAGTACTATGCTCCCTTTGCCGGAGCCGCCATCGGCGAGTACTTCCGCGACCGTGGCCATTCGGCTTTGGTAGTCTATGACGACCTCTCCAAGCAGGCCGTTGCCTATCGTGAGGTATCACTCATCCTCCGCCGTCCTTCCGGCCGCGAGGCTTACCCTGGTGATGTGTTCTATCTGCACTCTCGACTGCTCGAGCGTGCCGCCCGCATCAACAACCAGCAGGAGGTTGCCGAGAAGATGAACGACCTGCCCGAGTGTATGAAGGGCCATGTGCGTGGTGGAGGTTCACTTACCGCCCTGCCTATCATCGAGACCCAGGCCGGCGACGTTTCGGCATATATTCCTACCAACGTGATTTCCATCACCGACGGACAGATATATCTCGAGACCGACCTCTTCAACCAGGGCTTCCGTCCTGCCATCAATGTGGGTATCTCTGTATCCCGTGTGGGTGGCTCGGCACAGATCAAGAGTATGAAGAAGGTAGCCGGTACGCTGAAGATAGATATGGCGCAGTATCGTGAGCTCGAGGCATTCTCCAAGTTCTCGAGCGATATGGACGCTGTGACCGCCATGACCATCGACCGTGGACGCAAGAACAACCAGTTGCTCATCCAGCCCCAGTATTCACCGATGCCCGTGGGCGAGCAGGTGGCTATGCTCTACTGTGGTGTGCATGGTCTGCTCCACGACGTACCCGTAGAGAGTGTCCGCCAGTGTCAGGACCAGTTCCTCGACCAGCTGCGCTCTCAGCATCAGGATATTATCGATACCCTTGCCGAAGGTAAGATTGACGATACCATCACCCACACCATTGAAGAAGTGATGGCAGGCGTCGCCTCGTTGTATAAAGCATAATAGCGTATGGCTTCACTGAAAGAGATAAAGACCCGCATAGCCAGTGTCAATAGCACCCGTAAGATTACGAGTGCCATGAAGATGGTTGCGTCGTCCAAACTTCACCATGCTCAGGTTGCCATCCAGAATATGCTTCCCTACGAAAACCTTCTGGAGCATATCCTCAAGTCGTTCCTCGTTTCCACCCCCGAGGCCACAAGCCTCTTCGAGCAGCGACACAACGAGGTGAAGCGCGTGGCCCTCGTGGTCTATTCGAGCAACAGCTCTCTCTGCGGTGGCTTCAATGCCAACGTGCTCAAGATGATGGAGCAGATAGTTGCCGAGTATCACGATCAGGGCATCACCGATATCGTGGTCTATCCCATAGGCCGAAAGGTGGCTGAGCGCGTGCAGAAGAGAGGGTGGACCTCGGCAGGCGACTTCGTGGCTCTTGCCGACAAGCCCAACGCCCGCGACTGTGCCCTCATCTCGCAGGAGCTTACCCGCAAGTATGCTGCCCACGAGATTGACAAGGTCGAATTGGTCTATCACCATTTCAAGAGTGCCGGTTCGCAGATTCTTACACGCCGTACGTTCCTGCCCATCGACCTCTCTACCGAGAAGATTGGTGTGATGAACGACCGCGACCTTACCTCCAATGTGGCCACAGCCAAGGCGCAGGAGTATCTGCGTAAGCGCGACAAGCAGCGTCAGCATGTAGTGACCGAGGCAAAGCCCCTCAACGACAACTTCCTGGTCGAGCCCAATCTGGAGTATGTTCTCCAGGCGCTGGTTCCCAAGTTGCTCAATCTGATGGTCTATACCGCCTTGCTCGACAGTATCGCCTCCGAGCATGCCGCCCGCATGGTGGCCATGCAGACGGCTACCGACAATGCCGACGAGCTGCTCCGCCAGTTGCGCCTGCAGTACAACAAGAGCCGACAGGCTGCCATTACCAGCGAACTTCTTGATATCGTAGGTGGGTCGGTCAACAACTAACCATCCACCACCGATATTCTGCAAACAATAAAGCGTGAGACCTTCCACCACCGTGGATAGCGTCTCACGCTTTTGGTTGATATGCCCCGTTGTCAACGCAGAGATGCAGCAACTTGCATCAACCTCAGTTCTCATGCCGCATAAGGTGTGAGAGACCTCTTTCCCCATCATCTTTGCATGCCCCGGCCTTCCCGTTAGCCTTTTTTTCCTGCACCAGGTAAAAATATACGGATGGCCGGGGCATTGTGTCTGATTTTTTTGTTAATTTTGTTGAGCCGTCCAGTGTTGCCATGAGGTTCGCAGCGCGCCTTACGCCTCCCGACGGTATCGCCACACCCCGTATGGTCACACCTTATTATATATAGTATGCAACAACTCATCTCCTTATACCGCCAGTGGCGCGGAGCCGATCCCGCCCATGTAGAGCAGTTGGCTGGCGCCGGCAGCAATCGTGTCTACTATCGTTTTACCGATGCCGACGGGCTCACGGTGATAGGCGTTGTGGGCACCAGCCGCGACGAGAACCATGCCTTCATCAGCCTTACCCGCCATTTCTGCAACCGCCAGCTGCCCGTGCCTGCCATCCTGGCTGTGGCCGACGACGAGCTGCGCTATTTGCAGACCGACCTGGGCTCCACCTCCCTTTTTGACGCCCTTAGGGGCGGTCGCGAGGCTGGCGGACGCTACACCCAGGCCGAGCGCCAGCTCCTTGTGCGCACCATCCGCCAACTCCCCAACATCCAGTTGCGCGGTGCGCGCGGCCTTGATTGGTCGGTGTGCTATCCGCAGCCCGAGTTCAATGAAGAGAGTGTGCTCTTCGACCTCAATTACTTCAAGTACTGCTTCCTCAAAGCCACCGAGCTCGACTTTCATGAGCTCAAACTCGAAGCCTGCTTTCGTATGTTCGCCCGCGACCTTACCTCCGAGCCGTCCGAGAGTTTCCTCTACCGAGACTTTCAGGCACGCAACGTGATGCTCGATGACGATGGCAATCCTCATTTCATCGACTACCAGGGTGGCCGTCGTGGTCCCTACTATTATGACCTCGCCTCCTTCCTTTGGCAGGCATCGGCGCGCTATCCCGCCAAGCTCCGCCGCGAGCTGGTCTATGAGTATTACCAGTCGCTGAGCCAGTATACCGAGGTGCCGTCTGTGCGGCACTTTGCCGAGCGGCTCTCCCTCTTCGTGCTCTTCCGCACCCTCCAGGTGCTGGGAGCCTATGGCTTCCGCGGCTATTTTGAGCGCAAGCGCCACTTCATCGACAGCATCCCCCCAGCCATCGACAATCTGCGCGAGCTGCTGCGTGTGCGCCACCTCTTCCCCTATCCCTACATGATGGATATGCTCGAGCGGCTCACCCTCCTTCCTGCCTTCACGCGGATAGAGCAGGCGGCAGCCAACCGTGCCGACGGCTTCCGCACAGCCGACACCAATGTCTACGCAGCCCACCCGCAGGACGGCCCCGCCACCTTCTCCAAGTACGACGGCAAGGGCCCGCTCGTGGTGCGTGTCTTCAGCTTCTCCTATCGCAAGGGCATACCCGCCGACGATAGCGGCAATGGCGGAGGATATGTCTTCGACTGTCGCAGCACCCACAATCCCGGGCGTTATGAGCCTTACAAGAAACTTACAGGCCTCGACGAGCCCGTCATCCGTTTTCTCGAGGACGACGGCGAGATACTTACCTTCCTCGACAGCGTGTATCGGCTTGCCGATGCCCATGTAGAGCGCTATCTGCAGCGCGGCTTTACCGACCTCATGTTCAGTTTCGGCTGCACTGGAGGCCAGCACCGCAGCGTCTACAGCGCCCAGCATCTGGCAGAGCATCTGCACGACAAGTTTGGCATCGAGGTGCGCATCTGCCACCGTGAGCAGGGCATCACCCAGACCCTCGTCCGCAAGTAGGCGCCCCTCCCTCCTCCCTTGCCGATTATCCCCATACGCCTCGCTGCCACAGCGGGGCGTTTTTTGATTATGCCCTTTCTCCCCGCCATCATCTTCAACTTGAGTTCGGGGCGTGAATTATCCATTTCGGGGTATGCAACCCATAATGCATGGCGTGAAATACTGAAATCACACCACGCAATATGCATGGACGACACCTCGGCAGACTTTCGCCCGATGCCCGACGGGATAGGGTAGACTGGGGCAGTGCCGACTATAGCCGGCAGCCCTCTCTGCCCTGCTGCGCCCTGCGCCGTGGTGGCGACTGCATGGCAGAAAAAAAACTGCCCCGCCTTTGCTTTATATCCCAATTTTGTATACCTTTGCATTCGGTTGGCAGGAGGCACACGCTTGTGCCTCTTCGCCATTTTGATAGGACTAAAAGTAGTAGAAATGGAATATATGTCACAAGAGGGCTACGACAAACTGGTAGCCGAACTGCGCGAACTCGAACTTGTCAAACTGCCAGAGGTGCGCGAGGCCATCGCCGAGGCGCGCGACAAGGGCGACCTGAGTGAAAACTTTGAGTATCATGCCGCCAAGCGCGAGCAGGGGCGTCTGCTCAGCCGCATCCGTTTCAAGCGTCGCGTCCTCGAGAATGCCCGCGTCATCGACCGGTCTGCCATCCGCCACACGGGTATCGGACTGCTCAGCGTGGTCACGCTTACCAATGTGGCCAACGGTGCCCACATGACCTACACCATCGTGAGTCCCCACGAAGCCAACATGAGCGAAGGCAAGATTTCGCTCAAGTCGCCCATCGCCCAAGCCCTGCTCAACCACCAGGCCGGCGACACGGTCGAGGTGAGCGTGCCTGCCGGAAAGATTACCTTGCGTATCGACGAGGTGACTCTGTAGCCGCCGCTGCATGGTGCTGATAACCATGCAGCCTTCGGCGTTGCGCCGCTCCTGCCCGACGGTCGGAAAAATGGTGGTGGCGGGGCAAATAATTCTATCTTTCTTCTTCTTTTCCCAGATTTTGGCGTAACTTTGCACTATGATGCAAGCAATGATTTTTGCCGCCGGACTGGGTACGCGCCTCAAACCATTGACCGATACCATGCCCAAGGCGCTGGTCGAGGTGGGAGGCGAGCCGCTCATCAAGCGTGTCATCCTGAGGCTCAAGGAGGCCGGGTTCACCCGCGTGGTCGTCAATGTGCACCATTTCGCCGACCAGATTGTAGACTATCTCGCCGCCCAGCAGGGCTTCGGTATCGATGTGCGCATCAGCGACGAGCGCAGCCAGCTGCTCGAAACCGGCGGTGGCATCAAGCATGCCGCATCTCTCTTCGACACCACTTCCCCCATTCTTATTCACAACGTAGACATACTGAGCAATGTCGACTTGCGCCGCTTCTACGACAGCGCCCAGGGCGATGCCACGCTGCTGGTAAGCCCCCGGCAGACCAAGCGCTATCTGCTCTTCGACACTGCCCGCGATTGCCGGCTCATGGGGTGGACCAATATAGACACCCACGAGGTGCGCTCGCCCTATGCCCACCTGCAGGTCGATGCCTGCGAGCCCTACGCCTTCTCGGGCATCCATGTCTTCAGTCCGCACCTCTTCCCCCATTTCGACGAGATGCCCGACAGGTTTGGCATCATCGATTTCTATCTGCGCTATTGTGAGCGTTGCTCCATACACGGATACGTGAAGCGCGACCTCAGGCTGATGGATGTGGGCAAGATGGAAACCATAGCCCAGGCCGAAGAGTTTCTTAAGACACTATAAACCACAATAATATTCAGTACAATGCAACAGAAGATAGTTATTCTCGATTTCGGTTCACAGACCACGCAGCTTATCGGCCGCCGTGTACGTGAGCTCGACACCTTCTGCGAGATACTGCCTTACAACAAGTTCCCCAAGGACGACCCCTCTGTCATCGGTGTCATCCTGAGCGGTTCGCCCTATTCGGTGCACGACCCCGAGGCTTTCCAGGTTGACCTGAGCCAGTTCATAGGTCGTCTGCCCGTGCTTGGCATCTGCTACGGAGCCCAGTTCATCTCCCATACTCTGGGTGGTAAGGTAGAGAAGGCCGACTCGCGTGAGTATGGCCGCGCCCATCTGCAGACAGTAGATACCCACAATGCCCTCTTCAAGGGCTTTGAGCAGAACTCACAGGTATGGATGAGCCATGGCGACACCATCACTGCCATCCCCGAAGGCTTCGAGGTGATAGCCTCGACCGCCGATGTGAAGTATGCTGCCTATGCCAGCACCAAGCAGCCTGTCTGGGCTGTGCAGTTCCATCCCGAAGTGTTCCACTCGGTACAGGGAACGCAGTTGCTGCGCAACTTCGTGGTAGACATCTGCGGCTCATGTCAGGACTGGAGCGCCGCCTCGTTTGTAGATACCACCGTGGCTGAGCTCAAGCGCCAGCTGGGCGAAGACCGCGTCATCCTGGGTCTCTCCGGCGGTGTCGACTCGTCGGTGGCAGCCATGCTGTTGCACCGCGCCATCGGTCACAACCTCACCTGTATCTTCGTAGACCACGGCATGCTGCGCAAGAACGAGTTCACCGATGTGATGAACGACTACAAGTGTCTCGGTCTCAACGTGGTGGGCGTCGACGCCAGTGACAAGTTCTTTGCCGACCTTGCCGGCGTGACCGACCCCGAGCAGAAGCGCAAGATTATAGGCCGTGATTTCGTCGAGGTCTTCAATGCCGAGGCCAAGAAGATAGAAGGCGCCAAGTGGCTGGCTCAGGGAACCATCTATCCCGACCGTATCGAGAGTCTCAATATTACCGGCAAGGTCATCAAGAGCCACCACAATGTGGGTGGACTGCCCAAGGAGATGCATCTGCAGCTCTGCGAGCCTCTGCAGTGGCTGTTCAAGGACGAGGTGCGCCGTGTGGGCCGCCAGTTGGGTATGCCCGAGCATCTCATCACCCGTCATCCCTTCCCCGGACCGGGTCTGGCTGTGCGCATCCTTGGCGATATCACCCGCGAGAAGGTGCGCATCCTGCAGGACGCCGATGATATCTACATCCGCGGTCTGCGCGAGTACAAAGTTCGTCTCTCCGGCGAGGAGGCACGCAAGGTGCTGGCTGCCGGAGTGCCCGCCCAGATGACCGACGGTGAAATCGAGGTGTCGCTCTACGACCAGATTTGGCAGGCAGGCACCGTGCTGCTCTCTACCGTGCGCAGCGTGGGCGTGATGGGCGACGAGCGCACCTATGAGCACCCTGTGGCTCTGCGCGCTGTGACCTCTACCGACGCCATGACTGCCGACTGGGCTCATCTGCCTTACGACTTCATGGCTCGCGTGAGCAACGAGATTATCAACAAGGTGAGAGGTGTCAACCGCGTCTGCTACGACATCTCGTCCAAACCACCTTCGACCATCGAGTGGGAGTAAGCTCACCACTCACGTATCGCTATAGGGAAGCCCTACTGCTTATGGGCAGGGCTTCCTTTATCTACAAACCTTCAAAGACCTGTTGACAGACAAATGCAAAAGACCATTATCCTTACAGCGATACTGCTCCTGTTGCCCCTGATGGCGATGTGGGCGCAGAACCGTACGTTCATGCTCATGGAGCAGAACCCTGAGTATGGCCAGCAGTACTGGTTCTCCAGTGGTGTGGGCAATGAGTTGGACTGTGACAAGATTAAGCAGCACTGGAACAATGACCGCTATATCACCGCAGTGGCCTATACCGAGAACGGATGGTCGGTGGCCATGAGCAAGGACTCCAAATTCAGCAATCAGTCTTACAAGTATTCGGGCGATTTCCCCCGTGACTGGATCAAGGAAAAGTGGGACGCTGGCTACTATATTACTGCCATCACTTGTAATCAGAGTAAGTGGTTTGTGGTAATGTCTAAGTACCAGGGTTACACCGATCAGAGCTATAAGCATGCCACGCTGAGCGAACTCAAGACCTGGTATGACCAGAAGCGTAGCGCGGGCTACTTTCTTACCCAGGCCACTTACAGCTCGGGCAAATGGTGGTGGGTAGTAACCCGTGGCACCAATATAGAGACTCAGGGCTATACTTGGGCTACCGACGGCGATGTGGGCAGCGAGGTGAAAAAGATTTGGAACCAGGGTTACCGTCTGCATTTGGTCGAATATGGCGGTGGACAGTATCTCCTGGCTTATGGCAAACTGAAAGGGCGTACTCCGCAGCAGTCATATAACATAGATTGTAACGGCGTGACGGCTTGGCTTAGCAAGAACTGGGATAATGGCATGAAGCTACACTATATAGGTGGTGGCAACCCGGAGAGCCAGGCTAACAATGTCGCTTCTAACCAGAGTAACAATGGCTACTCTACCACCTATCAGCCTGGTAACAACAGCTGGCGCGAGGAACTGCCTGGCGGTGGCTTTAGGCAGAACACCCGTCAGGCCGATGGCTCTATTATCTCTATTACATCTACTCCCTGTCTGTGGTGTCATGGCACCAAGGTATGTGGTATCTGTCATGGGCTCGGTGGAACTTACGGCCGTGCCTATGGTGGCATGTGGTATCCCTGTAAGAGTTGTGCCGGAAGCAAGGTGTGTCAGAATTGTCATGGTCAGGGGTATAGTACCTTTACCAGTACGGTCTATCCAGATGGCAGTGGGGTAGGGTACGACCAGAACGGGCGTGTCACCGTGACCGACGGGCGTGGCGGGGGCAGCGGAGGCAGTCGTTCGTCATCGCGCGACAATGGGCGCAGCAGCAACCGCCGTGGTACCTGTCCCAAGTGTGGCGGCACGGGCTACGACCCTGTTGCCCATCAGTACGCAGCTGGTTCGAGTATGGCCCCTTATCACAATTCGGGCGGCACTACCTGCTATATCTGCAGCCGAGCTACCGACCATTACCATTATCGCTGCCTGGAGTGTAAGCGACATTAAGGCGCCCTGCGATATTATAAGCGACAAGTGGATGGCGAACAGTCAGTGTCAATAGGCTGACTGTTCGCCATTTGTTTTTTGTGGATAGCTTCAACTGGATGGCGCGAGGGAGTGGGCTGCCCCATCATTTGAGGCGCGTGGTTATCTTTGTAGCGACAGGAGTTGTATCTCCAGATGCTTGTCAGGGCGTATGTAGATGTTGCGCACCAGCCATGTATGCTTCATCTCGGCGTCGTCCATCCATACGTAGGTGGTGGTGAGCGGGGCGGCTACCATCAGCCGGTTGGTGGCGGGGTCGGCAAAGGAGTAGGGGATATCGCTTACGTTCTTCAGCGCCACCTCTATCTTGCCCTTGCGCGTGCGTCCGGTCTTCTCGGCGGTCACCGATGCGCGCAGCAGCGGCTCGACATACTCCTTGCGGCCGGCGAGCGTATTGTCGGAGTAGGCCACCGAGCGGCGGGCGAAGAGTGCTTCGCGGATGGCAGCCACGCTGTTGTCGCGGGCAAAGATGAGCGTCATGGGACGATGGGCGCGCTTCAGGTCGAAACGCCAGGCGATGGGCCAGTGGCAGTCGGTGGCGCCGATGGGCGTCAGATTGTAGTCGTAGACATAATCGATGGCGCGCGGGTAGAACTCGAAGTCGTTGAAGATTTCTACGCCATGTACGCGTCCCTTCTTGATTTGTCCGATGAGCCACTGCGAGAACTCGCTGTCCTTGTCGGGCCATCCCGGGTGGTTGGCGGTCACCCACACGCTGTCGGCCTGAGCCACTGCCAGCACACTGTCGGCCTGGTGTGCGGTCACGTCGTCGGTGCGGGGGAAGTAGCAGTTGTTGTCGGTGGTAAACAGGAGGTTGATGTGCCCCACGTCCTTGAAGTTGGCCCTCCACGCCATGCTCGTGAGCTCGGCGCCGCGTATCAGCGTGATGCCTCTGTCCTCGGCGTCCTTCACCGCCTGCAGATGGGAAATGTTGCCGTCTGGGTTCTTATTGTATCGCGGCGTGGGCTGATGGTCTGTGAGCGCTATAGCGTCCAATCCCTCCTGATAGGCTTCCCAAACTCGGAAGTAGGGAGCCACTCCACCGTCGCTCTGATGCGTGTGCAGGTGCAGGTCGGCCTTGATGGTGCGGTAACCGAGGATGTCGGGAATGTGGATGGTACCTCGCTCGTGCGGATTAAGATATCCCTGGAACGTGCGGTACTGGATAGTGTCTGTCTGGGCTATGCCCGGCAGTGTGGCAGCCATCGCGGCAGCCAGCAAAATCATTTTTTTCATGACATGTAAAAGGTTAAATGGGTTATAGGTAAATGGCGGATCCGTCAGTACATGAGCCGTCTATGCCTGTTGGTGGATTAGTGTCTATTTCTTGTCCTTGAGCAAGTCGCGGATTTCGGTAAGCAGTTTCTCTTCGGCAGAGGGCGCTGGCGGAGTGGCTGGCTTTGCCGGCTCTTCGGCCTTCTTGCGTGCCAGATGGTTGATACCCTTGACCATCATGAATATACACAGTGCGATGATGACAAAGTCGAAGGTGGTTTGGATGAAGTTGCCATAGTTGATGGTGGCTGGCTCGAGCTGCTCTATGCCCAAGTCCATGGTGGGCAGCGTCACCTTGAGGTCGGAGAAGTTTACGCCGCCTATAAGCCAACCTATTGGAGGCATAATGATATCATTGACGAGCGAAGATACGATTTTGCCGAATGCGCCGCCGATGATAACACCGACAGCCATATCTACGGCATTTCCCTTGACGGCAAACTCCTTGAATTCGTTGATAAATTTACTCATAATGTTGCTCTTATTATTAATAATGTGTATGATAACACTTGAATTTTGCAAAGTCGAGTTGTCAGTATTGCCCTCCACGGTTCCCAGCCTTATGAAAATCTCGGGCAAGATGCTTTTTTTAATTTATTTAATACTCGTTTCGACTGCAAATATAGGAAATAATTTGTACCTTTGCGCCTGTAATAAAGAAAATTTGCATCAGAGCAATAAAATATTTACATAACCCTTTTAATTAAGTAAAAGTAAAATGACTAAAATTGGTATTAACGGATTTGGCCGTATCGGTCGTTTCGTATTCCGCGCAGCTCAGACTCGCGATGACATCCAGGTTGTAGGTATCAATGACCTCTGCCCCGTAGACTACTTGGCTTACATGCTCAAGTATGACACTATGCACGGTGCGTTCAAGGGCACAATCGAGGCTGATGTTGAGAACAGCCTTCTGATTGTAAACGGTCAGAAGATTCGTGTTACCGCTGAGCGCAACCCCGCTGACCTGAAGTGGAACGAGGTTGAGGCTGAGTACGTAGTTGAGTCAACTGGTCTCTTCCTGACTCAGGAGAAGGCTCAGGCTCACATCCAGGCTGGTGCTAAGTACGTTGTTATGTCAGCTCCTTCAAAGGACGCTACTCCAATGTTCGTATGCGGTGTAAACTTCGACAAGTACGTTAAGGGTACTCAGTTCGTATCTAACGCTTCTTGTACAACTAACTGTCTCGCTCCTATCGCTAAGGTTCTGAACGACAAGTTCGGCATCACCGATGGTCTGATGACAACTGTACACTCTACAACTGCTACACAGAAGACAGTTGACGGTCCTTCTATGAAGGATTGGCGCGGTGGTCGTGCTGCTTCTGGCAACATCATCCCCTCTTCTACAGGTGCTGCTAAGGCTGTAGGTAAGGTTATTCCTGAGCTCAACGGCAAGCTGACCGGTATGTCTATGCGTGTTCCTACTCTCGACGTATCAGTAGTTGACCTGACTGTAAACCTCGCTAAGCCCGCTACATACGCAGAGATTTGCGCTGCAATGAAGGAGGCTTCTGAGGGTGAACTGAAGGGTGTTCTGGGTTACACTGAGGACTCTGTAGTATCTTCTGACTTCCTCGGTGATACTCGTACTTCTATCTTCGACGCCAAGGCTGGTATCGCTCTTACCGATACATTCGTAAAGGTTGTATCTTGGTATGACAACGAGATCGGTTACTCTAACAAGGTGCTCGAGCTCATCGCTCACATGAAGAAGGTTAACGGTTAATTGATAATCGTAGACATAAGTACAGGCCGTCCAGCATTGCTGGACGGCTTTTTTTATACCCTTGTGCAAGCCCATGGGCATCTCGGTGGTAAAAATCAGGGCGATTTATTTTGTATTTTTATTGGTTTGCATTACCTTTGTAGCAGATAGACAGCCCTTTGGCCTTGATGAGAGGTGTAGTGTAAGCAGGGCGAAGCTGTCGCAGAAAGAAGCAAATGCAGAAGATGATTACCATATTGGGTCCTACGGCGTCGGGCAAAACCAGTCTGGCTGCCGCCCTTGCCGCGCGTATCGATGCCGAGATTATCAGTGCCGACTCGCGTCAGGTGTATCGTGGCATGACCATCGGCACGGGCAAAGACCTCGACGACTACCGTCAGGGCGACCGCGTGATACCTTACCACCTGATAGATATTTGTGAACCCGGTACCAAGTATAACCTCTTCCAGTATCAGCAGGACTTCCACCTTATTTATAATAATATAGTGGCGCGCGGGGTGCGTCCTATTCTCTGCGGAGGTACGGGTCTCTATATTGAGAGTGTGCTCAAGGGTTACGCCCTGTCGCCCGTGCCACAAAACCAGGCATTGCGTGATGAGCTGGCAGACAAGTCGCTCGCCGAACTCACCGAAATGCTTGAAGACCTGAAGCATCGCAACCATTCGGTGATGCACAACCGGACAGATGTGGACACCGCGCAGCGCGCCATACGCGCCATAGAGATAGAGACCTATAATCTCGAGCACCCCACAGACAACCGCACGCTGCCACCCATAGACTCGGTCATCATCGGAGTGGACATCAATCGCCAGGAGCGTCGCCGCAAGATAACGCAGCGTCTCAAGCAGCGCCTCGAAGAGGGTATGGTCGACGAGATACGCCAGTTGCTCGACCGTGGAATCGCCCCCGAGAATCTTATCTACTATGGTCTGGAATACAAGTTCGTCACCGAGTATGTCATCGGCAAAACCAGTTACGAGGAGATGTTCCGCCAGCTGGAGATAGCCATCCACCAGTTTGCCAAGCGGCAGATGACATGGTTCAGAGGTATGGAGCGCCGCGGCTTTACCATCCACTGGATAGATGCCCTTGACCCCATGGACAGCAAGGTGGCACAGATTATGGACATAGCACATATACAGCCCTAATATAAATAATGTAGAGAAATGGCAGTCAACGAAAACAAATGGGGAGTCATCTATTGCCCCAAACACACTTTCCGCAACAAGTCGCGATGGGACGTCATCGAGCGTGTGTTGCGTGCCCATCGCATAGACTATGACTATGTGCACAGCGAGAGTGCAGGTAGCGTGGACATATTGGTCAAGATGATGGTCAACAACGGTTACCGCACTATCATCATCGCCGGTGGCGACTCTGCCCTCAACGATGCCGTCAACAGCCTGATGCAGTTTGACGCCGAGGTGCGCCAGCGCGTCTCTCTCGGTGTTATCCCCAATGGTACGATGAATGACTTTGCCCATTACTGGGGTTTCCGTGAGGGCGAGGTTGAGCAGACTGTCGACTGGCTCTGTCAGCGCCGCGTGCGCCGGATTGACGTTGGCCGCATCAACTATCGCAACCGGCATGGCGAGGCTTGTCACCGCTACTTCCTCAACTGCGTCAACGTGGGACTTATTGCCGCCATCATGAATATGCGCAGTCAGACGCGCCAACTCTTGGGTTCGCGCACCCTGTCATTCATCTTCTCCTTTATCCTCATGATATTCCAGCGTCTGGAGTACAAGATGCGTCTGCGTATCAATGATGACAAGATAGAACGCAAGGTGATGACGGTGTGTGTGGGCAATGCCCTTGGCTACGGACAGACTCCCAACGCCGTGCCCTACAATGGCCTGCTCGATGTGTCGGTGGTCTATCATCCCGAGATTACCCAACTCTTTGAGGGATGGTATCTCTTCCTGCGCGGCAAGTTCCTCAACTCGCGCAGCGTTCATCCCTACCGCACGCGCGAGGTAACTTTCGACGAGATATCCCAGTCGCTGGTTAGCGTCGATGGCCGTCTGATGAACAGTCCCATGGCTCCCCTCAAGGTGAGGGTAGAGCAGGAGGTCATCAACTTTCTCATCCCCGAGTAGGCGATAACTCCCACACTCAGAATAACGCAAAGGCATGCCCTATATATAATAGGTGGCATGCCTTTGTTGGTATATTTCATCGGCGGAAATGACATCAACTCTCGGGCGGTTATCTATAATACTGCCGAATTTATTGTTTTTTTGCAAATAGTTTATGAAAAATTTGCTTATCTGCATGGAATGTAGTATTTTTGAATGAGCATAAGCGAGCGCTCGTCGCTTGCTTCTAAAAACGAACAACTATTAATTAAATCTTGACATAAGTTTATGAGTTATCTTAAGTTTGAGAAAACTCTTATGACTAACCTCGAAGAGTCGTTGCCAAAGGAGTTGCTACGCACCAACCGCTCGGGAGCCTACTCGTGTTCCACCGTGGTAGAGTGTAACACTCGCAAGTATCATGGACTGCTTGTCGTGCCCGTTCCCGAGCTCGACGACGAGAACCATGTACTGCTTTCGTCGCTCGACGTGACAGTGATACAGCATGGAGCCGAGTTCAACCTGGGCCTCCATAAGTATCAGGGCAACAACTTCAGTCCCAAGGGTCATAAGTATATTCGTGAGTTTGATTGTGACAAAGTACCCACCACGCTGTATCGCGTCGGTGGCGTAATCCTTAAGCGCGAAGTGGTGTTCCAGCATTATGAGGACCGCATCTTTATCCGCTACACGCTGGTAGATGCCCACTCTGCCACCACGCTGCGTTTCCGTCCGTTCCTGGCTTTCCGCAGTGTGCGCCAGTTTACCCATGAGAATTCGGTGGCTTCGCGCGAGTATTTTCAGGTAGACAATGGCATCAAGACCTGTATGTATGCCGGCTACCCCGACCTCTATATGCAGTTCTCCAAGAAGAACGAGTTTCACTTCGTTCCCGACTGGTACCGCGGAGTCGAATATCCCAAGGAGCAGGAGCGTGGCTACGCTTCCAATGAGGACCTCTACGTGCCCGGATATTTCGAGATGAACATCAAGAAGGGCGAGAGCATCGTCTTTGCCGCTTCCACATCGCAGAGCAAGACCTCCGGTCTGAAGCGGTTGTTCGATGCCGAAGTCGAAGAGCGCACCCCACGCGACAACTTCTTCCACTGTCTCGTCAATGCCGCCCACCAGTTCCATATCCATGAGAAGAACGACGACCGATATATCCTTGCCGGTTATCCTTGGTTCAAGAGCCGCGCCCGCGATACGTTCATCGCACTGCCTGGTCTCACTCTCTCCATCGAGGAAGACGAGTACTTCGACCTGGTGATGAAGACTGCCGAGGTGGCGCTGCGCGAGTTTATGGAAGGCAAGCCCATCACCAAGCATATCTATGAGATAGAGCAACCCGATGTGCCCCTCTGGGCTATCTGGGCCATCCAGCAGTACGCCAAGGAGTGTGGCCGCGAGAAGTGTGCCAAGAAGTATGGCGCCCTTGTCATCGATATCCTCAAGTATATCGAGAGCGACGGCCATCCTAACCTCAAGCTCCACGACAACGGCTTGCTCTATGCGCAGAGTTCGCATGGCGAGGCCATCACCTGGATGAACTCCGTGGCCAACGGTCGTCTCGTTGTTCCCCGTACAGGCTACATTGTCGAGTTCAACGCCCTGTGGTACAATGCGCTGCTCTTCGGAGCCTCTCTTCTTGATGAGGGCAATGCCGTGCGCGAACACCTCCAGGCTGTTGCCGCCAATGCCAAGCAGTCATTCCTCGATACATTCCTCAATGAGTATGGCTATCTCTACGACTATGTCGATGGCTATATGGTCGATTGGAGTGTGCGTCCTAACATGATTTTCCCCGTAGCTTTTGACTATTCGCCCCTCAATCAGGAGCAGAAGAAGAGCGTACTTGATATCTGTACCCGTGAACTGCTCACGCCCAAGGGTCTGCGTACGCTTTCGCCCAAGAGTGGTGGCTACAACCCCATGTATGTAGGTCCTCAGTCACAGCGCGACTATGCTTACCACCAGGGTACGGCATGGCCTTGGCTCGGCGGCTTCTATATGGAGGCTTGTCTGCGCCTCTACAGGCGCACCCGTCTGAGCTTCATCGAGCGCCAGATGGTGGGCTACGAAGACGAAATGTCCAACCATTGCATCGGAACTATCCCCGAGCTCTTCGATGGCAACCCGCCATTCCAGGGCAGAGGCGCTATCTCGTTTGCCATGAACGTGGCAGAGATTCTCAGGGCAATGGAGTTGCTGGAAAAGTATTCATATAAATAATAGGAGGACCGCAAATGAAAGTTTTAATGTTTGGTTGGGAGTATCCTCCTCATGTATATGGTGGACTGGCTACCGCCAACTATGGTATATCTCAAGGTCTGCACGCCCAGGGTGATATAGAGACGATACTCTGTCTGCCCAAACCATGGGGCGATGAAGACCGCAGCGCCGCCAATATCGTGGCGATGAACTGTGTGCCTATCGCCTGGCGCGATGTCGATTACGACTATGTGAAGAACAAGGTGGGTAACATTATGGACCCCGACCTCTACTTCCGCCTGCGCGACCACATCTATTCTGATTTCAATTATATGCACGTCAATGACCTCGGTGCGATGGAGTTTGCCGGTGGATACCCCTCCAATCTCCATCAGGAAATCAATAACTATTCGATTATCGCCGGAGTCGTTGCCCGCACGTTCGATTACGATATCATCCATGCCCACGACTGGCTTACCTATCCCGCCGGCATCCATGCCAAGAAGGTTTCGGGCAAGCCACTGTGCATCCATGTCCATGCCACCGACTTCGACCGTAGCCGTGGCAAGGTCAACCCTACAGTCTTCTCGATAGAGAAAGACGGTATGGACAACGCCGACTGCATCATGTGCGTATCTGAGCTTACCCGCCAGACCGTCATCAACCAGTATCATCAGGACCCCCGCAAGTGCTTCACCGTGCACAACGCTGTGTATCCCCTGCGTCAGGAGCTGGCCGATATTCCTCGTCCCGACCACACCGGAAAGGAGAAGGTAGTGACATTCCTTGGCCGCATCACCATGCAGAAGGGACCTGAGTATTTTGTTGAAGCCGCCAACCTCGTGCTCCACCGCACCCGCAACGTGCGTTTCTGCATGGCCGGTTCGGGCGATATGATGGACCAGATGATTTACCTCGCCGCCGAGCGCGGCATCGCCGACCGTTTCCACTTCCCTGGCTTCATGCGCGGCAAGCAGGTCTATGAGTGTCTCAAGGACTCTGATGTCTATGTGATGCCTTCAGTGAGCGAGCCTTTCGGTATCTCTCCGCTCGAGGCGATGCAGTGTGGCACTCCTTCTATCATCAGTAAGCAGAGCGGTTGTGCCGAGATACTCAACAACTGTATCAAGGTAGACTACTGGGACATCCACGCCATGGCCGACGCCATCTACTCCATCTGCCACAATGAGAGCCTCTTCCATTATCTGCAGACCGAAGGCAAGAACGAGGTCGACCAGATTACTTGGGAGAAGGTAGGCGCATGGATACGAGAACTATATGAGCGCACGCTCAATGGCAATAACTAACAACTAACAAACAACGATTATGAAGACAATTTGTTTATATTTCGAAATACATCAGATTACACATCTTAAGAGATACCGCTTCTTTGATATCGGTACCGACCATTATTACTATGATGACTACGAGAACGAGCGCGATATCACCGATATCGCCGAGCGTAGCTACATGCCCGCCCTCAATGCCCTTGGCGAAATGATTAAGGAGCATGGCAAGGCCTTCAAGGTAGCCTTCTCGCTCTCGGGCGTAGGCATTGAGCAGCTGGAGATGCACGCACCTCAGGTGCTTGCCAAGCTGCAGGAGCTCAATGACACCGGCTGCGTGGAGTTCCTCGCCGAGCCTTATTCTCATGGCCTCTCATCACTGGCCAATGAGGAGAGCTTCATCACCGATGTCAAGAAGCAGGTGGAGAAAATCAAGGAGTACTTCAACCAGTCTCCCAAGGTGCTGCGCAATTCCGGCCTCATCTATAGCGATGACATCGGTATGCAGGCAGCCAACATGGGCTTCAAGGGCATGCTCACCGAGGGTGCCAAGCATGTGTTGGGATGGAAATCTCCCCACTACATCTACCACTGTGCCCTCAACCCCAAGCTCAAGTTGCTCTTGCGCGACGTCAACCTTAGCGACGACATCTCTCTGCGTTTCAACAACAGCGACTGGGAGGGCTACCCACTCTTCGCCGACAACTATATCCGCAAGATAGCCGAGTGTCCCGAGGAAGAGCAGTTCTATGGCATCTTCATGAACCTCTCTGCCATCGGCGTGGCCCAGCCTCTGTCGAGCAACATCCTCGAGTTCTTCAAGGCATTGCCCGCCTGCGCCAAGGCACAGGGCATCACCTTCTCCACTCCTTCAGAGGTGTGCGCCAAGATGAAGTCTGTGGGCCAGCTCGATGTTCCTGATACTCTCTCTTGGATGGACGAGGAGCGCGATGTGTCTTGCTGGCTGGGTAACCCCATGCAGCGCGAGGCTTTCAACAAGCTCTACAGCGTAGCCGACCGCGTGCGCATCGCCAACGACCCACGTATCAACCAGGACTGGGACTATCTGCAGGCTACCAATAACTTCTACTTCATCTCCACCAAACCTTCGGGAGTGGCAGTGGATAGAGGTATCTATGCCAGCGCCTTCGATGCGTTCACCAACTATATGAACATCCTCGGCGACTTCATCAACCGTGTCAACAACCTTTATCCTGAGGACATCGACAATGAGGAACTCGAGTCGCTGCTTACCACTATTCGCAACCAGGGCGACGAGATAGAGCTCAAGGATAAGGAGATAGTACGTCTGCAGGCAAAGATTGAAAAGATTGAGGCTGCCAGCGAGAAGCTGCGTGAGCAGGTTGAGGCCAAGACCGCCAAGAAGGCTGCTCCCAAGGCCAAAGCTGCTGCCAAACCTAAGGCTGCCGCCAAGCCCAAGGCTGTGAAGGCCAAGGAAGAGAAGCCTAAGGCAGAAAAGTAAACCAAGCCAAGACCCTCGACCGCAGATAGCGGCAATAGAGGACCAACGGGTACCCTCATAAGTTAAGTGTGACGCACCTTGTGCGTCTGCCACAGAGCGCGAACCATCGTTCCCTCTATGCCAGACACATCAGGGTGCGTTTTTTGTATATCCCTTGCCACGCCTTGTTTCTTCGCTAATGCCGCGGGAGACTTGGTGGTGAAACTTGCCAGTAAAAAGGTAGGAACAGTCATCAATAGGGTAGAGGCAATGTAAAGCAGAATGGTAAAGGGTTGGAGTACTGTGAAGCCAACCAGTAAGCGGACGATATTGATGTAAAGCAAACCAGTAAAAGCCAAGTCTTGCCATTTTCATGTTATCGGCAGAGATTGTGATAATTACGTTTGTCCTTGATTTATACCATCTTTAGTCATGCCCTGATACACTCTGCTGGTTCGTATCGTTTGTTACGAGCGTACGTACCTTATGTTACGAGCGCTCGTAACAATTGATACGAGTGTTCGTGCCTTTTGATACGTGCCGGCAGAGTTGCTGGCGGGTGTACTACAGATAGTCGCGCAAGTCGTATAGATGGTTTGCGACTAAATAACAAATAATTTGAAAGATTTCTGTTAAAACATTTGGGGAAGTCAAATATATATCCTATTTTTGCCATTATTATTTTGATTTCAACCATTTATTTTGAAATCACCCCGAGGTTGGTCGCATCCTGCACCAACCTCTTTTGCAATATCAGGGAAGCAAATCAGCACTTTTCTTACTTAAAATTTGTCATTTATAAAGAAAAATACTATCTTTGCAGCAATTATTAACAGTATTTACACAATAAATCGCAAGCCTATCGCCTACATTTACTCCAATAGTAAAGAAAGAAATAATGGATGTATATAGCAAGATGACCGATGAAGAGTTGGCCATAGCATACATAAAAGGTGATAATAATGCCTTCGATTTATTGCTCTCACGCAATCAGCAGAGGCTTTATTCCTACATATTGTTCGTTGTCCACGACAGCGAGATGGCAGAAGATGTGTTTCAAGACACGTTTGTCAAAGTCATTATGCGTCTCCAGTCGGGCCAGTATACCTCCTGCGGCAAGTTCTCCGCATGGATTATGCGCATAGCCCACAATGTCATCATGGACTATTATCGCGACCAGCGCATAGAGAGTGTGGTGAGCACGGTCGACAATGAGGACCTTTCTCAGATTGACGGGCGCCATGTGATAGTGCCCAATGTGGAGAGCCGCTATGTCAACGAGCAGGTTTATAGCGACGTTCGGCGCATGATGAACCTCCTGCCGCCATCGCAGCGAGAGGTTATCTTCATGCGGTTCTTTCAGGAAATGTCTTTCAAGGAAATCGCCGAGGCCACCAGCGTAAGCATCAATACCGCTCTTGGTCGTATGCGTTACGCCGTGCTCAACCTGCGGCGCATGGCCAAGTCCAACGGCATCACTCTACAGTTGGACTGACCGTCCAGCGGGCGTTCAGTCTCTTGACTTCAGGCTCAGTATGGTAGCCTCGGGGTCTTCTGCACCGAAGACATAGCTGCCACTTACCAATACATCGGCACCGGCTGCGACGAGCATCGGTGCCGTTTTTCCGTTTACGCCACCGTCTACCTCTATCAGCGGTCTGTGTTCCAGCCGGTCTATCATCTGTCTCAGTCTCCTTACCTTGTCGGTCGAGCTGGTGATAAACGACTGGCCCGAGAAGCCCGGGTTGACGCTCATAATCAGCACCAGGTCTACATCGGAGAGCACCTCCTCGACCATAGCCAGCGGCGTGGCGGGGTTGAGAGCCACTCCGGCTTTCATGCCGGCGCTGTGTATCTCCTGGATGGTGCGGTGCAGATGGGTGCAGGCCTCGGCGTGTACGGTCATCAGCGCTCCGCCGGCATCGGCGACCTGGCGTATATAGTTCTCGGGATGCACGGTCATCATGTGTACATCCAGCGGCTTCTGGCATACCGTGTGTACTGCCTTGATAACGGGCAGTCCAAATGAGATGTTGGGCACAAACACGCCGTCCATCACATCCATGTGCAGCCAGTCGGCTGCGCTGCGGTTTATCATCTCCGAATCTTCGCCCAGCTGTGTAAAGTCGGCCGACAGCAATGAGGGTGATATCAGTATCTCTTTGTTCATCTTATTCTATCATCAAGGTTTAATCAGTTCATACACACATTATATTTCCCATCTTTCATGTGGGCGCGCTGGCAGAGCCGGGCTATCTGTCTGATAAGTTGCAAAGTTTTTTCCGAGGGCTTCACCTCGTTAGGAGTAAAATAGTTCATAGGCATTTCTAATAGTCTTTATATTTGTATAACGCATCTTTTCGGTCTTTATTACATCCGCGTGACATTTTCTTTTGCTCAAAACTGTCACCTGTAGGGTCACGGTCGGTCTGGAGATGACCGCCACCGATACAGCCACGCGCGCGTATATTATAATAGGTATAAGAGGTCGGCTGAGGGCCTCTGTAATAAAATTGCGGTAAATCACAAATTTTTCTTTCAAAAAGTTTGCAGGCTCGTAGATTATCGTTATATTTGCAGCGTAAATAGTAAAGACAATGAAGAATATGGTATCTATAGCATGGTGGTGGCGTAACTCAAGATTGATAAAGTCGTGAGTCGCTCAGCCGTATAGATATCCCGTAGATATAAGAGAAAGGCCTGCCGTAACTTACGACAGGCCTTTTTTCGTAACCCCGAAATTTAGAACCAACACTATAAAAGACAAGACTATGGAGATGAAAGATTATTTGACGCGTGTGCTCCGCCAGGAACGGCTCAGCCGCGAAGAGACCAAGGACATCCTGACAGGCATCACCCGCGACGCCTATCCCGCCGAGCAGATTACGGCCCTCCTTACCGCCATTCAGATGCGCGGAGTGACCGTTGACGAGCTGTTGGGCTTCCGCGACGGCATATTGGAGACCGGCGTGCAGGCCCCGTTGGACTGCGACCGCTATATCGACGTAGTGGGCACTGGCGGCGACCGCAAGAATACATTCAACATCTCTACCACGGCATGCTTCGTCATCGCCGGCGCCGGCTACAAGGTCGCCAAGCATGGCAATTATGCCGCCACCAGTGTGAGCGGAGCCTCCAACGTGATAGCCCTTCACGGTGTGCGCTTTACCAGCGACCTCGACACCCTCAACCGTTCGCTCCACGAGGCAGGCATCGTCTATCTCCATGCCCAGCTCTTCGCCAAGGCCATGAAGCACGTGGCCCCCATCCGCAAGGCGCTGCAGTTTCCCACCGTCTTCAACCTGTTGGGGCCGCTGGTCAATCCCTCTCACCCCAAGGCCCAACTGCTGGGCGTAGCCAACCTCGACCAGATGCGCCTCTACGCCCAGGTCTATCAGCGCTTGGGCATCGACTATGGCATCATCAATAGCATCGACGGCTACGACGAAATCTCGCTCACCGGCGACTTCAAGGTGTCGACCAACCAGTATGAGCGTGTCTTCTCGCCTGCCGACCTGGGCATGCAGGTGGCTCTGCCCGAAGAGCTTCAGGCCGGAGCCACCGAGGAAGAGGCTGCCGCCATCTTCGACAGCGTGCTCAACAATACCTGTCTGCCCGCCCAGAAGAACATCGTGGTCGCCAACGCCGCCTTTGGCATCCAGGTCATGGAGCGCGGGCTGAAGTCTATCGACGAGTGTATCGAGATTGCCCGTGAGAGTATCGACAGCGGTGCTGCCCTCAATGCCTTCCGTCGTTTTGTAACCATCAATTCATAGTCGACATGAGAGATATACTGGAAGAGATAGTCGCCAACAAGCGCGAGGAGATAGCGCAGTTCCACCAGTTGCTGCCCATCACCACGCTGGCCACGCTGACCGAGAAGATGCTCCACATCACCGTGCCCTCGATGCGTCGGGCGCTCATGGAGTCGACTACCGGCATCATCGCCGAGTTCAAGCGCCGTTCGCCCTCGCGTGGCTGGATACACCGCGACGCCCGCGTGAGCGAGGTGGTGCCTGCCTATGAGCAGAGTGGTGCTTCGGCTGTCAGCATCCTTACCGACCGCAACTACTTTGGCGGCTACGACGAGCATATCCAGCAGGCGCGCTTCATGGGCGTCAGCCTCCCCATACTCTACAAGAACTTCGTGGTCGACGAGTACCAGCTCTTCCAGGCCCGCTATTGTGGCGCGTCGGCTGTGCTGCTCATCGCCTCGGTGCTGACCATCGATGAGTGCCGCCGCCTGATGTCGCTTGCCCACCAGCTGGGTCTGGAGGTGCTGCTCGAGATGCACGCCGAGAGCGAACTCGACTATGCTGCCCTCGAGCCCGACATGTATGGCATCAACAACCGCCACCTCGGCACCTTCACCACCGATGTCGACACCAGCTTCCATCTGGCAGAGCGTCTGCCCCATGATGCCTGCAAGGTGAGTGAGAGCGGCATCTCTTCGCCCGATGTCATTGCGCGTCTGCGCGAGTCGGGCTACCGCGGCTTCCTCATCGGCGAGACCTTTATGCGCGAGCCCAGTCCTGGCGACGCCCTCGCCCGTATGGTCGGCCAATTGAACAACCTCAGCAACAACAACCATTAAAACTATACAGACTATGATTATCAAAGTATGCGGCATGACCGATGCCGAGAATATCACAGCCGTCGAGCACTTGGGTGCCGACATGATAGGCATGGTGTTCTATCCCCAGTCTCCACGCTACGTGCAGATGGTGCGCTCTCGCGCCGGAAGCATGCCCGACTACAGCCGTGAGCGGCTCGACCAGCTGCAACGCCACCTCGACGATGGCGCGGCTCCCATGCAGAAGCCTGCCCACGTGCCCCGTGTGGGTGTATTCGTCGACGATATGCCCCAGAACATCGTGACCCGTGTCTACAACTACGGCCTCGACTATGTGCAGTTGCATGGCGACGAGTCGCGCATCACCTGTGACAACCTGCGGCGCACCATCGCCCCCGACATCCGTCCGGGACTGCGCATCATCAAGGCCATCCCCGTGGCCGACGCCCGTGACATAGACCGCTGGCGCGAGTATGACGGCGCGGTTGACATGCTGCTCTTCGACACGCGCAGCGACAGCGTAGGAGGCAGCGGCAACCGCTTCGACTGGACGCTGCTCGACCGCTACGACGGCGACATCCCCTTCCTGCTCGGTGGCGGCATCGGGCCCGACGATGTAGACAGGGTACGCGCCTTCCACCATCCCCAGTTTGTCGGCATCGACCTCAACAGCAGGTTTGAAACCCAGCCCGGCATCAAGGACATCCACTTGCTCCGCAACTTTATCAACGCTATACGAAATGAATAAGATAAACAGATTGTTTCAGGATAACACAGACCGTAAACTCCACTCGCTCTACTTCTGCGCGGGTGCCCCTACGGTCGACATGGTGCCCCAGGTGCTGCTCACGCTGCAGCGCCGTGGCATCGATATGGTCGAGGTGGGCATCCCCTTCAGCGACCCGCTTGCCGACGGTCCCGTCATTCAGGCGGCAGGCACCGTGGCTCTGCGCAATGGCATTACGCTCGACAAGATATTCAGCCAGATAGACAGCATCAAGGACCAGGTTCGCATCCCTTTGGTACTGATGGGCTATCTCAACGTGGTGATGCACTATGGATATGAAGCCTTCTTCCAGCGCTGCGTGGCTACGGGCGTGTCGGGGTGCATAATTCCCGACCTGCCGTTTGATGATTATCTCAATGTGGTCAAACCCATCGCCGACCGTTACGATGTGCGCGTCATCATGATGATTACGCCCGAGACATCGGCCGAGCGCATACGCCTCATCGACCGCCACACCGACGGGTTCATCTATATGGTGTCGAGCGCAGGCATCACCGGCGCCCAACAGAGTTTTGGCGACGCCAAGGTCGACTACTTCCGCCGCATAGATGCCATGCAACTGCACAATCCGCGCATGATAGGATTTGGAATATCCAACCGGCAGACGCTGGAGAGTGCCCAAGCCTACGCCGCCGGAACCATTATCGGTAGCAAGTTTGTCACTCTGCTCAACGAGACACGCGATGCCGACAAGGCCATAGACAAACTTAATGAAGCATTAGCCCAATGAAATACACAGTAGACAAAAACGGATTTTTCGGTCGTTACGGCGGAGCCTATGTTCCCGAAATATTATACAAGTGTGTGCACGACCTGCAGGATGCTTATCTCGACATCCTCGGCAGCGATGAATTCAAGCGCGAGTACCATCAACTGCTGCGCGACTATGTGGGGCGTCCTTCTCCCCTCTATTATGCCGACCGTATGAGTCGCCGCTATGGTTGCCGCCTTTACCTCAAGCGCGAAGACCTCAACCATACCGGAGCTCACAAAATCAACAACACCATCGGTCAGATACTCCTTGCCCGCCACATGGGCAAGACGCGCATCATCGCCGAAACCGGTGCCGGCCAGCATGGCGTCGCCACAGCCACGGTGTGTGCGCTGATGGGTATGCAGTGTGAAATCTTCATGGGCAAGACCGATGTGGAGCGCCAGCATACCAACGTGGAGCGTATGCGTATGCTCGGTGCCACGGTGCATCCCGTCACCACCGGCAATATGACCCTCAGTGACGCCTGCAGCGAGGCCATCCGCGACTGGTGCAGCCATCCGCGCGACACCTATTACCTCGTCGGGTCGACAATGGGACCTCATCCTTATCCCGATATCGTCGCCAAGATGCAGAGCGTCATCTCCGAAGAAATCAAGTGGCAGCTCCAGGAGAAGACGGGGCGTGACTATCCCGACTTCCTCATTGCCTGTGTGGGTGGAGGCAGCAACGCCGCCGGCACCATCTATCACTACATCGACGACGAGCGTGTGAGCATTGTCCTCGCCGAAGCCGGTGGTCATGGGGTAGACACCGATTACACCGCCGCCACCATCCAGGCTGGTACCGAGGGTATTATCCACGGTGCCCGTACGCTCGTGATGCAGACCGACGACGGCCAGATTAAGGAGGCGTTCACCATCAGCGCCGGACTCGACTATCCTGGCATCGGACCCATGCACGCCGACCTTGCCGAGCGTGGCCGCGAGCAGGTGATAGCCATCAACGACGACGAAGCTATCCGCGCCGGCTACGAACTTACCCGTACCGAGGGCATCATCCCTGCCATCGAGAGCGCCCATGCCGTGGCTGCGCTCAGTCATCTCCGCTTTCGTCCCGAGGATGTGGTCGTTCTCACCGTCTCGGGTCGTGGCGACAAAGATGTAGAAACATATCTCGCCCATAAGGATATGGCAGGCGAGTACGGAGATTTCTAACCCATTATCCGAACAGTCATTATGAGTCATACTTATAATTACCAGACCGTGTCGAGCACCATTCTTGCCGACCTCTATACTCCCGTGGGTGTTTACCTGAGTCTGCGCGGACTCTATCCACAGTCTGCACTCATGGAGAGCAGCGATTACCACAGCCACGATACAGCCCGCTCGTTTATAGCTATCCATCCTATGGCATCGTTTGCAGTGTCCCATGGCGTCGCCATCACCTCCTTGCCCGACGGTACCGTTCTCCGCCAGCCCCTCGACCTCGACCGCAAGGGCGTAGCCAAAGAGCAGGTGGCCCAGGCGCTGGGTGATTTCCTCGCAGCCTTCCATGTCGAAGGCGAGGGTAGGGAGTATTGCGGCGTCTATGGCTTCACCTCTTTCAATGCCGTGCGCTACTTTGAGAATATCGATGTGGTCGACGACACACAGCCCGCCAACGACGCCCCCGATATGCTCTATGTCATGTATCGCGACCTGATAGTCTTTGACCATTATTCCAACCGCATCCGACTGGTTACCCTCGTGCACGAAGGCGACTCTGTGGCTGCTGGCGGTAAGGTGCTCACCGACATAGAGCAGCAGTTGCGCCGCCCTGGCCAGTGCTACGATTTCCACACCGAAGGCCCTGTCTTCAGCACCCTCACTGACGAAGCCCATCGTGCCAATATCCGTCGCTGTGTAGCCCACTGTCTGCGTGGCGATGTCTTCCAGATTGTGGTCTCTCGTCGTTTCTGCCAGCGTTATAGCGGCGACGACTTTCGCCTTTACCGTGCGCTGCGCAGCATCAATCCCTCGCCCTATCTCTTCTATTTCGACTTCGGCGGTTACCGCATCTTCGGTTCCAGCCCTGAGACCCACTGCCGCATTGATGGCGACCGCGCCTATATCGACCCCATTGCCGGCACCACCCGTCGTACCGGCGACCCTGCTGAGGACCGTCGGCATGCCGAGTTCTTGCGTAACGATGCCAAGGAGAATGCCGAGCACGTGATGCTGGTCGACCTGGCGCGCAACGACCTCAGCCGCAACTGTCAGGATGTCAAGGTCGATTTCTTCAAGGATATGCAGTTCTACAGCCATGTCATCCACCTGGTGAGCCGGGTCAGCGGCAGACTTCTGCAGCCCCACTCCCCGTGCGCCAAGATACGTGCCTTCTTCGACACCTTCCCTGCCGGCACGCTGTCGGGGGCTCCCAAGGTGAGAGCGATGCAGATTATCAGCGAGCTCGAGCCCCACAATCGTGGTGCCTATGGTGGCTGCATCGGCTTCATCGGTCTCGACGGCGACCTCAATCAAGCCATCGTCATCCGCACCTTCGTCAGTCGCAATGGAGAGCTCTGGTTCCAGGCTGGCAGTGGCGTCGTGGCAAAGAGCAATGATGAATACGAGCTCCAGGAATGTAATAACAAACTCGGTGCGCTCACGCGTGCCATCAAAGAGGCTGAATCATGATGAAACAGACAGACAATAGCCACACCCCGCAGGTGTCGGTGGCTGTGATAGACAATTACGACTCCTTCACCTATAATCTCGTTCCCCTCGTGCGCAGTCTTGGCGCACAGGTCACCGTCTTCCGCAACGACCAGTTTGACTTGCCCGACCTTGCCGACTATGACAAGCTCTTGCTTTCGCCCGGTCCAGGCATCCCGTCAGAGGCTGGGCTGCTGCTCGAAGTCATCCGCACCTACGCCGCCACCAAACCTATCCTCGGCGTGTGCCTTGGCCATCAGGCTATCGGCGAGGTCTTTGGCGCCCGGCTTACCAATCTTGCCGAGGTCTTTCACGGCGTGGCGACCGAGGGTACCAATCTGCAGCGCGACTACATCTTCCGCGACCTTCCTCCGCGCATTACCATGGGCCGTTACCACTCTTGGGTGGTCGAGAGGTCGTCTCTGCCTGCCTGTCTGGAGGTCACTGCCGAGAGCGATGAGGGCTTTGTCATGGCACTACGCCATCGCGACTACGACGTCCATGGCATCCAGTTCCATCCAGAGAGTGTGCTCACGCCCCAAGGCGCCACTATCGTCAGCAACTGGCTGAAAGGCTAAGCCCGTGACAGTCATCCGACCGATGGCGACCCCTTCGGCATAACAAAAAATCCGCATAGACTCACTATGCGGATTTTCTGTTATCTTGGGGATGCTGTTTACAACTTCACCTTGCGCTTGGCGCCCTTGCTTTCATTGCCTACGCGGTCGAGGGCAGTCACCACATATTTATATTTCTTTGTACCGCCGTCGTAGGGCAGCCGGTAGTAGGTGTCATAGGTTATCTCTACGATTTTGGAAGCGTCTGCCAGGTTTACTTTCTCGCCCTTGGCGAAGCGGTAAATGACATAGCGGCGCGCCTCGTCGCCCCATTTCTTCGCTTTGGGAGCCGACCAGTAGAGCATCAGACCGTCTTCCGTCCACGCGTCACCCACCTTGGCTGGCTTCTTGGGTGCCTTGCTGTCCAGGAAAGGCATGTATGGAGGCAGAGCCTTTGACTTCCAGTATACGTTGCGCAGCATGGTGCCGTAGCTACCTATGTCTTCGGCAGCCACCTTGGCATACCAGAGCACGGTGCCGCTCACGTTGCGCAACTGGCGGTGCAGACTGAACTTGGCAGCCATCTGATGGGTGTTGGGGTTGGCAGGGTCGCTGTTCTGCACGGTGTTCTCGATGCTCTCGCCGATGTAGAGCGGACGGTTGGCCATGTGTTTAGCCCACCATTTGATGAGCTTTTCATAGTCTGCCAATGGATGACCGATGTGCCAATAGAGCTGTGGCACGCAGTAGTCTATCCATCCGTTGTTGACCCACAGCAGCACGTCGGCATAGAGTTGGTCGTAGTTCTGCAGTCCATTGGTGTCGCTACCTATGGGCGAACTCTTCTTGTTGCGGTAGATACCAAAGGGCGACACGCCAAACTTGACCCAAGGCTTGAGCTTGTGTACGTGCTCGCCCATCTCCTTGACAAAGAGATTGACATTGTAGCGGCGCCAGTCGCCACGGTCGGCTATACCATTATTATATAAGGCATACTCACGGTCATCGGGGATGGGGCGTCCGCCTTCGGGGTAGGGGTAGAAGTAGTCGTCGATGTGTATGCCGTCGATGTCATAGCGGCTCACGATGTCGTCGACCACCGAGAGGATATAGTCGCGGTTCTCCTTGAGTCCCGGGTTGAGCACATAGAGACCGCCATACTCGAAGGCGCGTTCAGGATGGGTCTTGAGGATGTGGTTGTCGGCCAGACGGGTAGGGCTCTTCATGCGGGCGCGATAGGGGTTTATCCACGCATGAAACTCCATTCCGCGGCGGTGACACTGCTGTATCATCCATGCCATTGGGTCCCAGTAGGGAGATGGTGCCTTGCCCTGCACTCCGGTGAGGTAACGGCTCCACGGCTCAATCTTACTCTCGTAGAGGGCGTCACATTCGCCGCGCACCTGGAAGATGATGGCGTTGGCGCCATCCTTTTCCAACTCGTCGAGCTGATGGGTGAGCATCTGCTGTATTTCTGCTGTCGATTTACCCAGATACATGCCGTTGACAAACTGCATCCAAGCGCCTCTGAACTCACGTTTGCCCCCGTCGGCATACATGCTGGTAGGAGCGAGCAGCCATAGGGCTGCCACCATTACAATCAGTAGTTTTTTCATTATTTGGTTTTGTTCCTCTGTTTTCTACTACAAAAATACGATGATTGTTGAGGATATCAAAATAATCGACGAACAAATTGTAAAAAAGCCTTTATCTTCCTTCACTTTTCCCTCTTCAGCACCATGCTGTGGCGCTATGGGCGTGTCGATTGCGTCTCTGTCGGGCACAAACGACAAATCCGCCATGACAGAGACAGATGCCCTTGTCGTGGCGGATTGGCTGGTTTTCGTGACCGACAGCTTAGAAGCGGTAGCTCAGCGTAGCCATCACCTGGTTGCGGTCGTGGCTCACCTTGGTGGCTCTTACGATGCAGTTGTTTTCGGGGTTGGTGTCACCGTAGTAGCTCATGAAGGGGTAGAAGTCACCATTGGTATGGCTGTACTGGTATGCCAGGTCGAGGTTGATGTTTTTGCTGGCTTGGAAACCCAGACCCAGGGTGAAGCGGTTAGTGGCTTTCCAGTTGGTGTAGTCGGTAGAGGTGGCGTAGCCCGAACCGGGAGACTCGAGCGAACCGTCGCGGAAGCCGTTCTCGTCGAAGACGGCAGAAACCCAGTTGTAGCCTGCGCGCAGAGCCAGCGTAGGCAGTGGCTTGAACTCGGCACCCAACTTGAGGGTATGCACACCCTTGAGCGTGCGCTCGGTATGGGCGTTCATCACGTCGTCGCTGCTGCTGGTGTCATAGGCGTCGCCGTACCATGGGTCGTAGTATGTGCCGTCTATCACGCGGTTGTCTATGCTGCCATAGTCAGAATACTCATAGGTGGCACCCAAGGCGAGGTAGCTGCCCACGGTGTGGCCCAGACTCACACCAAATTTCCACGGAGTATATATCTTGTACTCGTAGGTGCAGTAGTTGCGGATGTAAGCGCTGCTGTTGTTATCCGACAGGTTTCCGCTGTACTGTACAAAGCCGCTGCCGGCGTCGCCCCTCAGTTTCAGGTCATAGAAGACAGGGCTGTTGATGTACAGACCCACGCGGAAAGGCGAGCCGTCAATGGGCAGGAAGATGGCACCCACCTTGACATCGACGCCAGTACCGTCTATCTTCAGCCGTTCGGCAGAGGCACCGTTGGTGTTCTGCTCCAACTGCTCAAAGTAGGTACTGCTGGAGCGATAGTTCACATCATGTAAGCCCGCGGTGACTCCGAGGTAGAAGCTGTTGCTCACAGCGCCACTGATGTTGAAGTCGTAGACGCCGATGTAACCATGCTGGTACTGGCCGAAGTCAAAAGCCTGGCCGTTGTAGTAGTCCATGTATTTATTGCCCTGGTCGTCGGTCTTCTCGAGTATCTTCTTGTAGTTGGCATCAATGGCGTTCCAACCCCATTCGCCCACCTTGTCGTACTTGATGGCCGAGAGCTTGTTCTGTGAAGCCATAGAGAGCGCACCGCTGGCAGTAAGTATCTGGTCGAAGTTGCGGCTTTTGTGGTAGTTGAAGCCCACGTTGATGCAGGGCTTGCCGTTAATCTTGAGCGGAGCCACGATACCTATCTGGTCAAAGCTGGCATTGGTCTTGTGACCGCCGCTCACGCTGTGGCTCTCCACGCCGTTCTGCCATACCAGTCCGCCGGTGACACTCACCTGGGTACGGCTGAAGAAGCCTGTACCGGCAGGGTTGCTGGTCATCGTCGAGATGTCGGCACCCAGCGCCTCCATAGCGCCACCCATACCTACGTAGCGGGCGGTACCGTTGAGGTCGTTGCCGATGAGCTTGGTATCTTGATATGTCTCCTGGGCGGTGGCTGTCAGGGCAGTCATCGAAGCCAACAGGGCAAAAAACAAATTCTTGGTGTTCATAATCTTATCTGTTTGTTATAGTTTTCAACTGTGTGTTGGGGTTTGTGTTATCGGTGTCCGCCACCAAAGCGTCCGCCGCCACCACCACCGGTGTGTCCGCCGCCGAAGCCGCCACCGCGTGAACCTCCAAATCCGCCGCCAAACGAGCCAGAGGGCATCGATGGCGTGCTGGGACGCCCACCGAAGTTATAGTTGTCCTGGCGGGTAGGGTTGTTGCGGTTGCCGAAGGTGCGGTTGTCGTAGGTACGACTGTTGCGACCGCCAAACGAGCGCGTGCCGTTCTGTCCGTAAACCACGCTGCGGCCCGAACCCTGACGCTGCGTCCCGCCCCAAGAGCGGTAGCCGGCATAACCGCCACGGCTGCCACTGTGGGTGACATAGATGCCGCCCCAGTAGCCCGGCCATCCCCAGCCATGGTAGTAGCCTGGCCATCCCCAACCTGCATAGTAGTAGGGATTGTACCAGCCATAGTAGCCATAATATCTGGGATACCAGGGGTCGTAGAACGGGTCGCCATACCATGGGTCATACCACGCCCAACGCCAATAGTAGGGCGAATATCCATAACTATAGCGGTAGCTGTAGAGCCATGGGTCGTAGTAGCCGTCCCATCGGCTCATGCGGCGGCTGTAGGCAAAGTCGTCGTCGACAGCGTTGTTGCGGTATTTGGCCACAAAGGTAGTGTCTACATACGCCGAGTCGGGATAGACACCATTGCCCTGCTGAAACTGGATGATGTCGTTGCCCAGACTGTCATTGCCCAACTTCTGATAATGGCTCCAGTATTTGCCACGACGGTTATATTCATCCACATCACGGTTGCTGCCCACATAGTATGCGGGCTCGGTGTCGGCCGAAGCCTGCGCCTTCTTCTTCGGGGTGAAATAGAGGTCATCCTGTGCCATCGCCGAGAGCGGTAGAGCACAGAGAAGCACTGCAAGAATATACAATTGTTTCATATCTCTTATTACTTTTAATAGCTATTCAGTATCTTACACTGCAAAATTAGTACCATTGTCACTGCAAAATTAAGGAAAAACCCTAAAGGATGGTAGGTTTTTCCCTATTAATTTATAAATTTGTAACGCAATTATCAAAGTTTAATCAATAGGAGTATATATATGAAGTATTTGGCAGCCCATTTCGAGATTGCTTGCATGGACGACATGATGCAGATTGCCCGCGACCTGCTCATGGATGTGGCCGGCGAAGCGGGTTTTGAATCCTTTGAAGATACCGAGCGTGGCGTTGATGGTTATGTACAGGAACAGCTCTTCGACCGCCAGTTGCTCGACGATGGCATAGCTTCCTTTCCGCTCGACGGAGTAAGCATTGTATATAATATTAATAAGGTGGAAGACCAGGACTGGAACGCTGTGTGGGAAGAGCAGGGCTTTGAGCCTATCGACATCGACCACCGCGTTGTGGTCTACGATGCCAAGGGCGAGGTGCCCCAGCACGATGCCGGCGCCGTGATGATAGGCATCGATGCGCGTCAGGCTTTTGGCACAGGTACCCACGAGACCACGCAGATGATAATCGCCTCGCTGCTCGATATGCAGCTCGAGGGCAAGAGTGTGCTCGACTGCGGCTGTGGCACCGGCATCCTCTCGATAGCCGCCGCCAAGTGTGGCGCCACGCACTGCGTGGGCTACGACATCGACGAATGGAGTGTGGACAACAGCCGCCACAATGCGCAGCTCAATGGTGTGGATATGCGGGTGTTGCTGGGCGACGCGTCGGTCACAGCCACGCTCAACGAGAAGTTCGATGTGGTTCTGGCCAACATCAACCGCAACATCCTCCTGGCAGACATGCCCGCCTTTGTCGGCGTGATGAAGGAGGGTGGGGCGCTCATATTGAGCGGATTTTATCCCTCCGATGCCACCATGCTCTGCGACAAGGCAGCCACCTTGGGTCTCACGCTCACCGCGCAGAAGAGCAATGGCGACTGGGCGTGCCTCATGTTCTGCAAGTAGACTAAGATGCTCCGCACCGGATGTTCCGGCAGCAGAGCGACCGATAAGATGACCGCCGCACGGGTGACCACTGGTCCCTGTGCGGCGGTCGTCGGTATATGTGCCACTACTGTCAGCCCGTGGCAGCATCGCCAAAAGTCTGCCGTGTTGCTTTCTAAACGCAATGCGTGGTGGGAAACGTGTAATTCAAACCTTGCAACCATCATTTCATACTTGGAATTTCTAAATTCCGACTTTGAAATCATCGTGAAGATGGTCGCGGCAGAGTTGGCGTTATCCTCCTATGTGCTGAAGGTGCCCTCTACGCTGGTGGGGATACCCTCTACGCCGCTGGTGATGGTCACGGCGCCGACATAGTGGCATGCGGCCATGACGGTCACGGACGACAGAGATGTAGATGATAAAGATGTGGGGATGGCGCTGCGGTGTGGTGTGCCGGAAGCGGATAGGGGATGGCGCCCATCAATAGGTATCTTCGTGACTGCCTATTGTGAGTTTCTTGAGGTCATAGTAAGAACCATTGTAGACATTGAAGTCTACGGGACCCTTGATGCCAGGCAGACGGCCAGCATCGGTGTGTTGCCAGAATTTCCATGCACCCTTGTATTCTATCTTGGGCACATAGTAGTGGGCTATCCAGTATGGATAGTCGTCAAAGACAGGAGCGCTGAGATACTTCTCCTTGAACTTGTAATAGGTGTAGAGGATGGGCTTGACATGATAACGGTCTTCCACGATATGCAGCCACGTGAGTATGTCGCGCTGGAACTCCTCTATCGACTTGTCCTTGGGCGCGTGCTCTATATCCAGCACGGGTGGAAGGTCTCCCTCTTCGAGCTTAACCTTCTCAAGAAAGTAATAAGCCTGCTGGCGGGCCGACGATTTGTTGCTCCAGAAGTGGTAGGCACCACGAATAAAACCATATTCGAGTGCATTGTGGAAGTTACTCTTGAAGTTTTCGTCCATGCGGCTGGCTCCCTCGGTCGACTTGATGATGACAAATCTCAGCGGGCAGCCTGAAATCATGCCTCCTTGCAGCTTGTCCCAGTCTATGTTGCCCTGGTAGTGGGATATGTCGATGCCGTGTATCTCGAAACCCTTAGGATATCTGGACTCGCCATAGAGGGCACGCCATCTGAAGCCAGTAGGGCCGACGAAGAAGTAGTAGAAAGCCCAACAATAGAGAACGGTTACCACGAGACCTCCAACCCAGAATGTCCAACGCGGCATGCGGTGATGCCAACGATGGGCACCACGCCGAGTGGCACCACGCTTGGTCTTGCTGTGGTGTGACTTAGGGGTAGTGATGTTGTGGGTAATCTTTCTCTTATCCATGTAAAAAATGCACCGGATATCCCTGGTTCAGCGCAGTGGCTGCTTCAGGACAATCCGGTGCATGAATATCATTCTAATTATTTACCAAGCTGTTCGAGCGACAGTGTGCGTGTGGTGCGGTCGCAAACTGAAGCGGGACCCCAGTACTGGATAGGACCGGGATAGACATAGCAGGTCTCCTTGGCCCACTCGTCGCGCTTCTCGGCGAACTTCTTGAAGGGTGCACCGTCGAGCTCTACGAGAGCCTTGCGGATTACGGGCTTCATCTCGCCGTTGCGGCGCTCCATGTTCATCATCATGGTGATTGGCACACCTCCTGCCTTCCACTCATCGGTGGGAGCGGTAGTGTTCTTGACGATGGCCATGTAGCCAGTCTTGCCATTGGCAATCAGCTGAACGGCGCTTACGCCGAGTGCATAGCAATAGTCTGCGTCGAAGTTTGATGGAGCAGCGCAGCGTCCTTCATAACCAAAGAAGTGGTGGATAGCTGCAAACTTGCCAACAAACTTGCCCTCGTTCTTCCACTCAGCCAACTTGTCGGCTACCATGTCAGAGATGAGCTTCTCGGTCTCGATGAGCGATACCTGTACGTTTCCGTGGGGGTCGCGGTCGAGTGAGAGCTGGCGGGCTACGTCGCCGGGCAGTGTCTTGAAGGTTTCGGCATTCTCGGCAGAGAGATGGGCGAGGATATACTTCTTCTGCTCATTGGCCTCGAGGTTCTTGTACTCCTCACCGTGGGCAGCGAGCAGGTCGTTGAGCTCGTCGATGAGACGGCCGATAGAGGGGATAAACTCGATGAGGCCCTCGGGGATGAGGACAACACCGAAGTTGTTGCCAGCAGCGGCACGGTCGGCTACAGACTGGGCGATGCCTTCTACAATCTGGTTGAGGGTCATGTCCTTCTGCTCTATTTCCTCTGAGATGAGGCAGATATTGGGCTGTGTCTGCAGTGCGCACTCGAGTGCGATGTGTGAAGCCGAGCGTCCCATCAGCTTGATGAAGTGCCAGTACTTACGGGCAGAGTTGGCATCACGCTCAATGTTGCCGATAACCTCTGAGTAAGTCTTGGTAGCGGTATCGAAACCGAAAGAAGTCTCAATCTGGTCGTTCTTCAAGTCGCCGTCGATGGTCTTGGGCGCACCGATAACCTGTACACCATAGTTCTTGGCGGCATAGTATTCGGCCAGAACGCAGGCGTTGGTGTTGGAGTCGTCACCACCGATGATTACGATGGCGTTGATGCCGAGCTCGCGGATGATCTCGAGACCCTTCTCAAACTGGTCTTCCTTCTCCAGCTTGGTACGGCCCGAACCAATCATGTCGAAGCCACCGGTATTGCGGTAGTCGTCGATGATTTCGGCTGTCAGCTCCTTGTAGTTGTGGTCAACGAGACCGCCGGGACCCATGAGGAAGCCGTAGAGCTTGTTCTCGGGGTTGAGCTTCTTGACAGCGTCGAAGATACCGCTGATGACGTTGTGGCCGCCAGGAGCCTGGCCGCCAGAAAGGATTACACCTACATTGATTTTCTGGCTCATTGCCTCATCGCCGGGAACAAACTCCACGAGGGGCATGCCATAAGTGTTGGGGAACAGTTTCTTGATTTCTTCCTGATCGCCTACGCTCTGGGTAGGCTCGCCTTCCTGTACCTTAACGGCACCCTGAAGACCTTTTGGCAGTTTAGGCTGGTAAGCAGCGCGTTCTCTCTGCAAAAGACTTTTTTTCATTTTACGTTTATTTGTTAGAATAGTTACCTTATTCAATTTCTGTGAGGCGCCCGGTTGTCCTTATGATAATGCCAAAAAGAATGGCGTCCTCAAAAATCGTTGCAAAGTTACTCATTTTCCATTAGATATTAAAGCAAAAGAGCAAGAAAATGACCTCGGGCTGTCTTTTTCTTAATCTGGCTCAACGACGGCAATGGTGGCGATAAAGACAGAAAAATGAAAAAAAGTGACCGAATATTTTGTTTTCTCTGCGATTTGCATTATCTTTGGCTCAAATATTACAACAACAATGAGTAGCAAACGAGACTTAAAGCGTGCGATACACAATGTATGCACAGCTCTTTTCGCCGAAGGAGTAGCAGCTTCTCTTTACGGCCCTGAGAAAAACAAGGAAGTGATTGACCCTATCTTCGCGTCTATTCTGGAGATACATTCTGACTTCACTCGTCGTGTGTCTTTCCCTGAACCGGGCATCAAACCGAAGAAGTACTACAAGTTTATCATTGATGAGTTCAACAAGCAAGTGGCTGAGATAGTCGACCAGCTCAACGCGCTACAATAAGGAGACAATGTTACAGCAATTAGCACGCTGGATACTGTATAAAAGGATGGGATGGAAGACAATAATTACTGTCGAACATCCCTCCAAATATATTATATGTCTGGCTCCCCACACCAGTAACTGGGATTTTGTCATCGGTCAGCTCTTCGGTCTGGCAGAGCGTCGTACGACCAACTTTCTGATGAAGAAAGAGTGGTTCTTCTGGCCTCTGGGTCCGCTGTTCAGACGCTTGGGCGGCATACCCGTATATCGCGACCGCAATACGAGCATGACCGATACGCTGGCGCAGGCTGCGAAGGGGCGCAAAGACTTCTGCCTCTGCATCACTCCCGAAGGTACGCGCTCGCTCAACCCCGACTGGAAGAAGGGCTTCTACTATATTGCCCTCAAGGCAGGTATTCCCATACTGCTATATGCGCTCGATTTCGAGCATAAAGAGATACGCTGTACGCGCAGCATCATGCCCTCGGGAGATATAGACGCTGATATGCGTGAGATAAAGCTATATTTCAAGGATGTAAAAGGCAAGAAACCAGAACAGTTTAGTATAGGAGAGATAGATTGACAGTTAACTTTCACAGATGGTTGGTCATGGTGGCGCTGGCGTTATGCTGCGCCGTCAGTGTATATGCACAGGACAATTTGCTGGACGCTGCCACCGAGCGTCGGTTGAAGGACTATTTCCTCAACTATAAGTTCGATGCTGCCACAGGATATGCCCAGGCGCGCATGAAGAGCTACAGGATAGACAACCGCCAGCGCATAGTGACCATCACCGCCAACGATGCCTTTGCGGCACAGGATTTTACGGCCAAGATGGTCTCCAAAATCTATCGTAAGGTGAGCCGTATTCTTCCCTCACCTTACGATACATATAAGATACGTATAGCCGTCAATGGCGTTACCATCGACCTGATGGTGGATGGTGATATGGCAGACCCCAACTCTATTGTCAGAGCGTGGGGCAATATCGATTATAAGGGCAATGCCTGGGTGCGCAATGTGTCGCGTCCCTTTGACATCAGCCGCGGTCTGGGCAACCGTCATCTCACGGTCTATGCCAGCCATGGCCGTTTCTACGACCAGAAGAAGGGGCGGTGGCGCTGGCAGAGACCCAGTCTCTTTGCTACGACCGAAGACCTGTTTACTCCCACCATCGTGGTGCCCTATCTCATACCAATGCTTGAGAATGCGGGCGCCAACGTGTTTACTCCCCGAGAGCGCGACTGGCAGCCCAATGAGGTAATCGTCGACAACAACCGCTCGTCGCTGGGAGCCAAATATGAAGAGGTGGGCACGGGCAGCCGTCAGTGGAAGGACACGGAGAAACCGGGGTTCAGTTTCCATGACGGCCTTTACTCCGACCACGAAAATCCCTTCATCCAGGGTACAGCCCGACAGGTGAAAGCCACGAAGAGCAAGTCTAAGATAAGCATCATATCCTATACGCCCGACATCCCCGAGGCGGGTAGATATGCAGTCTATGTGAGCTACCAGACGGTAGAGAAGAGCGTGGACGATGCCGAGTATATCGTCTGTCATAAGGGGCAGGAGACACGTTTCCGCGTCAACCAGCAGATGGGTGGCGGCACATGGGTCTATCTGGGTACCTTCGATTTTGACAAAGGCTGTAACGAGTACAACCGTGTGGTCGTGACCAACCATGCTTCGCGCAAGGGTGTGGTCACTGCCGATGCCGTGCGCTTTGGCGGCGGTATGGGTAACATCGAACGCAACGGCACCACGAGCGGCATGCCTCGCGCTATGGAGGCTGCCCGCTATTGTGCCCAGTGGTCGGGAGTGCCCTATGCCATCTATAGCACCAAGGACGGTGCCGACGACTATGCCGACGACATCAACGTGCGTCCGCTTACCACCAACTGGCTGGCTGGAGGCTCGGTGTATATGCCCTACAAGGTGGGCAAGAATGTGCCGATAGAACTGTCGCTCGCCGTGCACAGTGATGCCGGCTACAGCTACAACGGCAAAGACCTCGTGGGGTCGCTGGCTATCTGCACCACAGGCAACAACGAGGGAGTGCTCAATGCCGGTATACCCCGCAGTGTGTCGAATACCTTTGCCAAAAATCTGCTTGACGGTATCTCTGCCGACCTCAAAGCCAAATACGGACGCTGGGTGGTGCGCTATCTCTGGGACCGCAACTACTCTGAAACCCGCAATCCCGAGATACCCTCGGCCATACTCGAGACGCTCTCCCACCAGAACTTCCCTGATATGGCTTACGCCCAGGACCCCAATTTCAAGTTTACCCTTGCCCGCTCGATATACAAGGCCATACTGAAATATACTGCCGCCCAGCACGGCACACGCTATACCGTACAGCCTCTGGCGCCAAGGAGCCTGCGCACATCGATAGACCGGCAGGGAAAAATCACGCTGACATGGGAGGCGCAGACAGACCCACGGGAGAGCACGGCGATGCCCTCTGCCTATGTGGTATATACCCGCAGCGGTGGGGGAGGGTTTGACAATGGCACGGTGGTAAGCAGCACCACCTACACCATGACGCCCCAACCTGGTACCCAATACGACTTCAAGGTGACAGCTATCAACGACGGCGGTGAGAGCTTTGCTTCGCCCATCGTGTCGGCCCTCTACAAGTCGGCAGAAGCCAAGACAGTGCTCGTGGTCAACGGCTTTGACCGCCTGTCGGCACCCCAGGTCGTCGACGACGGCCGCAGACAGGGCTTTGATCTCGATGCCGACCCTGGTGTCTCTTATGGACTCACGGCGTGGAACGGACGGCAGACCTGCTTCAACGTGAACCGTATGGGTGTCGAGAGTCCCACCGGACTGGGATATGGCGGCGAAGAGATGGCTGGCCTCTTCGTGGCTGGCAATGATTTCTCCTATGTCGCTACCCATACCTCGGCGATAGCTTCGGGGCATAAATATAATGTGGTGAGTTGTGACCGTGCTGCCATCGACGGCCGCAAGGTGGCGCTCGCCGACTACTCCTGTGTAGACCTTATCCTCGGTATGCAGCGCTATACCCCCTATGCTGTGCAGTACTACAAGACATTCACCCCGGCATGGCAAGAGATGTTCAGAGCCTACACCCAACATGGAGGGCGGCTGCTTGTGAGCGGCTCGTACATAGGCTCGGATATGCAGAACGACGGAGAACAGCAGTTCCTGTCATCGGTACTGCAGTTGGAGTATCATCCCGCCGACAGCGTCACAGCCGAGCCTGCCATCAACGGACTGGGTATGACGTTTGACATCGGTCGCCGTCTCAACCGTCATCACTACGCTGCCACCCATGTCGAAATACTCCACCCCCAAGGTCAGGCCTACTGCGCCATGCAGTATGCCGACGGCACCTCGGCTGCTGTGGCTTACGACGGGGCGGCCTACAAGTCGTTTGTCATGGGCTTCCCCTTCGAGTGCATACAGTCGCCAGCCACGCGAAACCTGCTGATGCAGGGGATAATGCAATTCCTACAGAAACAATAATCAACCCTATAAGACTCCTTATTATGATGTATAAAATTCAAGCAAACCCCACGGGAACAAGAAGTATAGAAGTGAGCGAAGAGCATCTGCAGACCATCCGTAAATATGCGCTGCTCAAGAACCTCATCGACAGTACGGGTATCATCGACGAAAGCGTGCTCGACAAACTCAAGTTCACCTTGCGTGCCCTGCTCGAATCTGAGGCCGGCAAGGACAAGGCGCTGCTCGACCTGTGTCTTGATGTGATATACCATAACAATATGAAGGCTTTCGGTCTGCACCAGCTCACTCTGCTCTATATCGACTGGGTCAGCAAGCAAGACCAGCAAACAGAAACTGAATCCTAAAACAAGCCGCATTGAAAGAATACCGACTTACTGATTTTCTCCCAACTACCAAGAAGGAATGTGAGCTGCGTGGTTGGGATGAGTTGGACGTAATCCTTTTCTCGGGTGATGCCTACGTCGACCACCCCTCGTTTGGCGCTGCTGTCATCGGTCGTGTGCTCGAGTCGCAGGGCTATCGCGTGGCCCTCGTTCCCCAGCCCGACTGGCATGGTGATTACCGTGATTTCAAGAAGCTGGGTCGTCCGCGTCTCTTCTTCGCCATCTCGCCCGGTGCCATGGACTCTATGGTCAACCGCTATACGGCAAACCGTCGCCTGCGTAGCGACGATGCCTATACTCCCGGCGGGCGTCATGGTATGCGCCCCGACTATCCCTCGATAGTGTATACCAAGATACTCAAACAGCTCTATCCAGATGTACCCGTGGTGCTGGGTGGCATCGAGGCTTCGCTGCGCCGACTCACCCACTATGACTACTGGCAAGACAGTCTGCGCCGATGCATCCTCTGCGACTCGGGCGCCGACCTTATCGTCTATGGCATGGGCGAGCGTCCTATTGTGGAGATATGCCGCCAGCTCGAAGGTGGTACCCCGTTTGACCAGTTGCGCTCCATCCCCCAGACCGTCTATCTCTGTCGTGAGGGTGATATCCCCGGTGGTGTCGGCGACGACGATATTGTGCTCCACAGTCATGAAGAGTGTCTGCAGAACAAGAAGGCTCAGGCTGAGAACTTCCGCCATATCGAGGAAGAGTCAAATAAGATGCACGCCCAGCGGCTTATACAGGCGGTAGGCAAGTACTGTGCGGTGGTCAATCCACCTTATCCGCCGATGACGACCGAAGAACTCGACGCATCGTTTGACTTGCCCTACACCCGAATGCCTCATCCCAAGTATAAGGATAAGGTTATTCCTGCCTACGAGATGATTAAGTTTTCTGTCAACATCCACCGTGGTTGTTTCGGTGGTTGCGCCTTCTGTACCATCTCTGCCCATCAGGGCAAGTTTATCACCTGTCGCAGCAAGGAGAGCATTCTGCGTGAGGTAAAGCAGGTCATGGAGATGCCAGGGTTCAAGGGCTATCTCTCAGACCTCGGTGGCCCGTCGGCCAATATGTATGGCATGCACGGCAAAAACCAAAACGCCTGTGCCAAGTGCAAGCGTCCGTCGTGCATCCATCCTCGTATCTGCCCCAACCTGAATACCGACCATTCCAAGTTGCTCGACATCTATCATGCGGTCGATGCCCTGCCCGGTATCAAGAAGAGCTTCATCGGCAGCGGTGTGCGCTACGACCTGCTGCTGCACCGCTCGGGCGACGAGAAGTCTGACAAGGCTGCCCGCGATTATACTCGTGAGCTCATCTGTCGCCATGTGAGCGGCAGGCTCAAGGTCGCGCCCGAGCACACTTCCGACAAGGTGCTCTATCAGATGCGCAAGCCGTCGTTCCAGCTCTTCTATGAGTTCAAACGTATCTTTGACCGCATCAACAAGGAAGAAAATCTGAAGCAACAGATAATCCCTTACTTCATAAGCAGCCATCCAGGTTGCCAGGAAGAAGATATGGCTGAACTTGCTGTCATCACCAAAGACCTCGACTTCCACTTGGAGCAGGTTCAGGACTTCACGCCCACTCCCATGACAGTCAGCACCGAAGCATGGTATACTGGCTATGACCCATATACGCTTGAACCGGTCTTCTGCGCCCGTACCCAGCGTGAGAAACTGGCCCAGCGCCAGTTCTTCTTTTGGTATAAAAAAGACGAACGTGCCAATATTGAGCGCGAACTGCGTCGCATTGGGCGTGCAGACCTCATCGGCAAGTTGTACAGCGTCACGGGCTTTGCCAACCGTCATGCCGTCTATGACGACAAGGCCATCGGAAGTCGCCCGGATTATCCTCAGAAGTCCAGGAAGAAGAAACCGAACGAGAAAGCATCGTTTAATCCCAACTTCAATCATTCCGGCCAGCGTCCTAACGGCAGTAGGAAGAACAGACCTGCCGACGGACGTAGGAACCATCGTCGCGACTCCTGATGGTGTGGTTGCGACTCATGCGTTTACCATAATAACTATGTTGCAAACAAGACCTGCCACTCCTGCAGATATCGATGCCATCATGCTCATCATCCACGGGGCATGTGCCATCATGCAGGAGAGTGGCAATGCCCATCAGTGGGTCAACGGCTATCCCTCCCGTGACGTTATCTGTCAAGACATTGCCCGTGGCGATGCCTGGCTCGTCACTGGAGATGATGGCGACGCCGAGGGCTACTTTGTCTTCCGTCCTGGCCCTGACCCCACCTATCGCCACATCTATCACGGCGCGTGGCTCAATGACGCCCCTTATCACGTCATTCATCGTATCGCCGGCAGACCTCATGTCCATGGCATCTTTGATGCCGTGATGCGTCACTGTCAGGCTGCGCAGACCGACCTCCGCATTGATACCCACCGCGATAACCATATCATGCGCCATCTCATAGCCAAATACGCCTTCATCTACTGTGGTATCATCCATACCGAGATGGGCGATGAGCGGCTGGCGTATCAGTTGGCGGCCACCCCGTAAACCCATACGCTGCCCGAGATGACCCCTGGCGGGCTGCGCATTATCGTTGTAAAAATAACAAGTAAAATGAAAATACTACGTCGCATTTTGACCTTCATCGCCTGTATGGCGGTGATAGCCGTGGTGTCCGTACGACGCGACCATCGGCTCTTGGGGTATGAGTTAGAAAACAAGGCAACCACAGCCCCTACTGATACGCTCACAATGGCGGGCGACACGCTGGTGGTGCATACCGCCATGCTCGCCCAGGATGTGCAGGGCTATGCCGGAACCACGCCGCTCGACATCTATGTCCTGGACAATGTGGTGGTGAAGATTGTCGCCTTGCCCAATGTCGAGAGCCCCGACTTCTTTGGCGAGGCAGTCGGTCTGCTCGATGCCTATAAGGGCAAGACCGTCAATGAGGCGCTGTCAGCCAAAGTCGATGGCGTGAGCGGAGCCACCTTCTCGTCTCAGTCGCTTATCTCCAATGTGCGCAGAGGTGTGGCCTATGCCTCCGCCCACAATGCTTCCGCAGCCGACGGTGCCCTGTCGTGGTCGCTCAAGACCATTGTAGCGCTCCTGGTTATCATCCTCGGAATGACGGTGCCCCTCGTGGTACGCAACAAGAAGATGAGACTCGTCCAGTTGGTGCTCGACATCGTAGTGTTGGGACTCTGGACCGGAACCTTTGTAAGCTACACGATGCTGGTCAACCTCATGTCCAACGGACTCACCTCCTGGTCGCTCGTCGTTCCGATGCTCCTCGTGGTGGCAGCCTTTGTCTATCCCCTCTTCGGACGCCGAGCCTATTACTGCACCCACCTGTGTCCTCTCGGTGCTGCGCAGGAACTGGCATTCAAGGTCCCAGCCCGCAAGCTCACCCTCAGCAAGAAGGCAGCCCACCGCCTGACCCTCTTCAAGGTCGTCCTGTGGAGCGTGCTCATGCTGCTCATGCTCCTGGGCGTAGGCTTCGAGTGGATGGACTATGAGCCATTCTCCGCCTTTGTCCTCAGTTCGGCCGGAGTCGTGGTGATAGTCTTTGCAGTAGTCATCCTGCTCATCTCCGTCTTCGTGCCCCGTCCCTATTGCCGCTTCATGTGTCCCACGGGTACACTGCTCAAGCAGAAGTAGGCCGCTCCACACCCAGCTTGTACCGTCACGACGCGTAGAGCTGGGTGTGGATTTTTTTTGTCCATCTCCACGCGTTTCCCTACCCATTCTGCAACCATTATTGTTAGCATTATAGTTGTTGTCTATGACAATATAGATAAATTCATTTGTTTGTCTATAGTTATATATCTATCTTTGCAGAAGATAGGCTACACCTCAGCCATTAAGCGAGCTTATGGCGTTCGGTTTGCACTATCTTTGCACCATCTGACAATAACGAATAACAATAAAGATATGGAGAACTTAACAGACATTATCAAGGGCAGCCAGCTCACGCTGGTTGACTTCTACGCTACCTGGTGCGGACCATGCAAGATGATGCACCCAGTGTTGGAACAACTCAAGAAGGAACTCGGCGACAGCATCCGCGTCATCAAGGTCGACATCGACAAGAACGAGTCTACCGCCATGCAGATGCGCATCCAGTCGGTACCCACGCTGATGCTCTTCCAGAGCGGAGAGATGAAGTGGAGACAGAGCGGAGCCATGTCGCTCGCCGACCTCAAAGCCACCATCGCCAAGTATCAATAGACTATTCACCCGCCAACCCTTACCGCTATGACGACCCAAACCCCGAGATATATTATAATAGGTGGTGTGGCCGGAGGAGCCACCGCCGCCGCGCGTATACGTCGCCTGACCGAGAAAGCAGAGATTATCCTCATCGAGAAAGGAGCCTATATCTCTTATGCCAACTGTGGACTGCCTTATTACATAGGTGGTGTCATCGCCGACCGTGACCGTCTGTTTGTGCAGACGCCCGAGTCGTTCGGCCGCAGGTTCAATATAGATGTGCGCACACAGAGCGAGGTCATCGCTATCGACCCCTCCAGCCACCAGGTGACCGTACGCACCGCCGACGGCAGCCAGTATGTCGAGCCTTACGACAAGCTCCTACTTTCTCCCGGTGCCTCGCCAGTGGTGCCGCCGCTGCCGGGCATCGACAGCGAGGGCATCTTCACGCTGCGCAATGTGGCCGACACCGACCGCATCAAGTCCTATATGACCGACCACGATGTGAAGCGTACCGTCATCGTGGGCGGAGGGTTCATAGGACTCGAGATGGCCGAAAACCTCATGCACGCCGGAGCCCTGGTGGCGGTGGTCGAGATGGCCAACCAGGTGATGGCGCCCATCGACTATTCGATGGCGTCGCTCGTCCACGAGCATCTGCAGCAGCAGGGCGTGCAACTCTATCTGGAGCAGGCTGTCGACGCCTTTTCGCGCCACGACGGCTCGCTCACCGTACACTTCAAATCGGGTGTCAGCCTCCAGACCGACATGGTGCTGCTCAGTATCGGTGTGAGAGCCGAGACCCGACTGGCCCAGGCTGCCGGCATACGCCTGGGCGAGATGCGTGGCATATGGGTCGATGACTATCTGCAGACCTCGGTCCCCGATGTCTATGCCGTGGGCGACGCCATCGAGTTTCCCCATCCCCTTACGGGCAAACCCTGGCTCAACTTCCTCGCCGGACCCGCCAACCGACAGGCGCGCATCGTGGCCGACAATATGGTGATGGGCAACAAGGTGAAGTATGAAGGCTCCATAGGCACCTCGATAGCCAAGGTGTTTGACCTGACCGTAGCCTCGACCGGACTGCCTGCCAAGCGGCTCAAGACGATGGACATCCCTTACCTCTCTGCCACCATCCACAGCGGCGCCCATGCCGGCTACTATCCCGGCAGTCTGCAGATGGACATCAAGATTACCTTCTCGCCCACCGACGGCAAGCTCTATGGCGCGCAGATAGTGGGCTACGACGGTGTCGACAAGCGCATAGACCAGTATGCCCTCGCCATCAAGCAGGGAGCCACCGTCGCCGACCTTACCCGTCTGGAGCACGCCTACGCGCCGCCCTTCTCGTCGGCCAAAGACCCCGTGGCCATCACGGGCTATGTGGCTGGCAATATACTCAGTGGCAAGATGTCGCCACTCTACTGGCGCGAGTTGCGCGATGCCGACCTCACGGGCGTGACCCTCGTCGATGTGCGTACGCCCGACGAGTATGCGCTGGGCACCATCGACGGCGCCGTCAATATACCGCTCGACGACCTCAGAGAGCGTATGGACGAAATCCCAACCGGCCGTCCGGTGTGGCTCTTCTGCGGCATAGGACTGCGCGGGTATCTCGCGTCCAACATACTCAAGGACAATGGCTACGCCGAGGTGCGCAATCTGATAGGCGGACTCAAGACCTATCGTGCCGCCACCGCCCGTATAGCCCCTCCTGTGGGCTTCGCTGCCGCCGGAGATAGCGCATCGCCCACCGAGGCAGCCTCTGCCGAGAAGGCGGTGGTGCGCATCGACGCCTGCGGCATCCAGTGCCCCGGCCCCATCCTCCGCCTCAAGCAGGCCATCGACACCCTCGCCCCCGGCGACAGACTCGAGGTGACGGCCACCGATGCGGCGTTCCCACGCGATGCCGAGGCATGGTGCCACACCACAGGCCACCGCTTCCTGGGCCGACGTGCCGAGGGCGGAGTCTATACCGCGCTGATAGAGAAGTCTACCGCCTGCGCCGTAGAGTCTGCCCGCTCTCTGCCCACCGGTCAGGGCAAGACCCTCATCCTCTTCAGCGACGACCTCGACAAGACGCTGGCCACCTTTGTCCTCGCCAACGGAGCCGCAGCCACGGGCCAGAAGGTGAGCATCTTCTTTACCTTCTGGGGGCTCAACGCCATCAAGAAGGCGCACAAACCCAAGGTCAGCAAAGACCTCTTCGGGCGTATGTTCAGTTGGATGCTGCCTTCCGACTCCACCCGTCTCGCCCTCTCCAAGATGAACATGATGGGCATCGGCGCCAGAATGATGCGCCACATCATGACCCGCAAGGGCGTAGACTCGCTCGAGTCGCTGCGGCAGCAGGCCATCGACAACGGCGTGGAGTTCATAGCCTGCCAGATGTCGATGGATGTGATGGGCGTGAAGCGCGAAGAGCTGCTCGACCATGTCACCGTGGGCGGAGTGGCCACCTATATGGAACGCGCCGACCGTGCCAATGTCAATCTGTTTATCTGAGCCTATGAACTTGCAACAGTTAAGATACATTATCGCCGTCAACCGCTTTCGCAACTTTGCGAAGGCGGCTGAGTCGTGCCATGTTTCTCAGCCCACGCTCAGCGCCATGCTGCAGAAGTTGGAGGAAGAACTCGACACGCGCATCTTTGAGCGCACCAATCGCAGCGTTGTGCCCACGGCGGCAGGAGAGAAGATCGTGCGCCAGGCAGAGAACGCTCTGGCAGAGATAGACCGCATTGCCGAAATAGTGGCTGAGGACAAGGGGCGCATAGGCGGAGTGTTTGCCCTCGCCGTGGGCCCCACCATAGCGCCCTACATCCTGCCTCGGTTTATCCGCCATTATCGCGAGATGTTTCCCTCGGTCCAGCTGTCTATCCAGGAGCTCAAGGCCGACCACATGGTCGACGCCCTGCTGCGCGGTCAGATCGACGCCGGCATCGCCAGCTCGGGCAACGTGCGCGATGGAGTGCTCGAGATACCCCTCTACACCGAGCGGTTCTATGTCTATCTGGCAGAGAGCTGCTGGCGCAAGCTGCCCGTCTTCAAGCCGTCCAATCTGGAGCACGAGAACATGTGGGTGATGCGCGATGCGCAGTGTCTCCGCGACAGTGCGTTCTCGTTCTGTAAAGCCCGCACCAAGGGCAACCATATCTACGAGGCTGGCAGTATAGACACGCTGGTGCACATCGTCGACGAGAACGGCGGGTTCACCATCGTGCCCGAGATGCACTTGCCCCTGCTCAGCGACAAGCAGCGCCAGAACGTGCGGCCCATCGATGGCGACTATCTCTCGCAGCGCCGCGTGTCGCTCTACATCAGGGCCGACTACATCAGGCAGCGCATGCTCAACACCGTGATCGATGCTCTCAAGCAGTTTATGCCCCCAGGCATGCTCGGCGAGGGTATCGTCAAGTATGGCATCAAGCTGTAGGCTCGCCGCCACCATCCATCCCGTCTTTCAGCTCGCCGCAAGGGAGGTACAGACCGACACCATTCGGCAGACCACCCTTGCGGCGCTCCCGTTTATGGGCGTCGTGTACAGGGGCGGGGTGATGGCTGGCGAGTGCTGGATGGATGCGGATTGGGGTAGGGCGGATGCGGATGAGGGCAGGTCTGATGTAGACGTGGGACGTGTTGATGTAGACGAGGGCGGGAGGAATGTTGTAGTGGGCAAGGCGCATGATGTAGTGGGTAGGACGAGTGTTGTAGTGGGCAAGGCGGATGTTGTAGTGTGCAAGGCGGATGATGTAGTGGGTAGGGCGGCTGTTGTAGACGGCTGAACGGCTGTTGAAGAGGGCGTAGCAGTGGGGTCTTCCGTCATTTCACCCATCTTCTCCGAGTGCCTCTACAAGTAGACTTCAAACTCTGAAACAGAAAATTAAAACCGCTAAATAACCATATCACGCCGCGAAACGATTAAATCAAACCCCGATTTCCCCTTTATCGCCATCTCCGCGATATTCCCCGTCATTCCCTCCACTTTGTCACTCAGCCTCGAGCGGCTCACGTTGGTCGCCTAATGGCCGAAATGACATTTTGCAGTCATAAGTATAATGCGCCAAACTACATTTTTCATCCCACTTCTTCGTTTTTTATCAAAAAAGGCTATAACTTTGAGGCACAATACCCCAAGGTGAGCCACCAAGCTACGAAGGCTAATGACGCACGATACATATCACGCCACTATCATCTTTATCATACAACTATGCCACACACGAATATCCCAACTGGAGTCTATGACCAGATTATCAATCGCCTCTTTCAGCAGAAACTGAACGAGGTAGATTCCCACCGTTTCTATATTGGCAAGAAGCCGATAGGCAAAGATGATGCTGTCAATATACTCAGCAAGTATTTGCAGCACCTTGTTGAAATCGCGTTTATAGGATGCCCCGAAGACCTTGGAACGGACAGATATACCGACTTCGTCAATTCGGTTATCAAAACCTTGGGTAGAGAGTTCAATGTAGATGACTCCGAACTTGACCTGATTGATGCTCAGAAGAATATACTTACAGCCGTCGTAGACCGGACTAACTGCGAATATCCTGATATCGAGAAGCATCTCAAGGCCATTACGCCTATTACTTCTATAAGCCGTAGCGCCCTCTTCTTCGGTGGTGGCAGAGGTCGTGTAGATATGGAGAGTGAGTTGAATCGCGAAATTCTCTGTGCCGATGAGATATGTTGGGTGGTTTCCTTTATCAAGACAAGTGGTCTAAACCTGCTTTGGAACAGTCTGAGGAAGTTCACCAGTGCAGGGAAACGGCTGCGTATCATCACGACGACATATACGGGCGCTACAGATTACGATGCCATAGCCCGTTTGGCCACTCTGCGTAACACCGAGATAAAGATTTCGTATGATGGAACGCAGGACCGCCTTCATGCCAAGTCTTATATATTCCTCCGGAATTCTGGCTTTCATACTGCCTATATAGGTTCGAGCAATCTCTCTCATTACGCCTTGAAAGACGGTAAAGAATGGAACTTCAAAGCCACCCAGTTTGAGTTGCCTCAGGTAGTAGAAGAGGTGCGCAGTTCATTTGAAAGTTATTGGCGTGATGATACATTTGAAGATTTCGTACCTGGTGTAAGCGACGAAAGACTGAAAAGAGCCTTAGGGACAGACTGGGATGCTCCTTTGCTCGACTTCTCGGCTCTTGACCTGATGCGTGCGAAAGACTATCAGCAGGAAATTCTGGAGAAACTGGATGTCGAACGCCATGTACATGGGCATTACCGCAATCTCGTGGTGGCTGCTACGGGTACAGGAAAGACGGTGATAGCAGCCTTCGACTTCAAACGCTATCGTGCGGAGCATCCCGATTGTCATTTCCTTTTCCTCGCTCATCGGCAGGAGATACTGCGACAGGCTATGCAGACTTTCCGCGTTGTGCTCGAAGATCCCAACTTCGGCAGTGTGTGGGATGGCAACAACGAACCGTCCAGCTACCAGCATGTCTTTGCGAGCAAGGACACCTTGCGTAATCGTTTGGACAGTCTGCAACTCACAAAAGACTATTATGACTATATGGTCGTCGACGAGGTGCACCATATTATAGCACCGACATACGTCAAATTGATGACCAACTTCACTCCCAAGATACTACTTGGCCTGACTGCTACCCCCGAACGAACCAACGACCAGGAAGATATCACCATATACTTTGATGGTCACATCTCGGCGGAAATTCGTCTGCCTGCCGCTCTCAATGCAGGTCTGCTCGCACCTTTCTATTATTATGGAATTCCTGACAATGTAGACCTCTCGGAGGTGAAATGGAGTGGACATGGTTATGATGTTGCCGAACTTTCACGCATTTATACGCAGAACGATTATCGCACCGGTCTTATCTTGAAGAAAATGCAGCAGTATATCGGGAACAGCCGCTTGAACAAGGTGCGGGCGCTATGTTTCTGTGTGGATAAGAACCATGCCAAGTTCATGAATGCCAAGTTTACATTGGCAGGATTGAAAACGAATGTGCTTACAAGCGATGACAATGACTATCATCGCAAACTTGTGAGGAAGCAACTTCAACAAGGTCGCATCAATTATCTCTTTGTGGTTGACCTCTTCAATGAGGGCGTCGATATACCCGAGATTGACACCATCCTCTTTCTGCGTCCTACCGAGAGTGCTACCGTATTTATCCAGCAGTTTGGTCGCGGGCTTCGTCTGCATAGTGGCAAGGACCATCTTACGGTCCTTGACTTTGTGGGTCATTCGCGTGCCGAGTTCAGTTATAAAGAGCGCTTTGAGGCCCTGATCGGCCGGCGCTCGCGGAATATAAAGGATGAGATTGAAGGTGGATTCTCCAATGCTCCTATAGGTTGCAAGATTATTCTGGAAGAAAAGGCCAAAGAGGAAATCATCGCTAATATTGATGGCTACTTGCGCAGTCTGAACCGCAGTCGTGTCGTCAAGGAAATATTGGCCTACCACAAGACCTGCAAGGGTAACTTCTCGCTCAAGGGCTTTCTGGCTTACAGCCATGTGCCATTTCATAAGGTGTATGGTGCCCTGACGTGGGGCGAATTGTGCCAATTGGCGGGTGTGCAGGAATCGGTGTCTGTGCACGCAGGGCAGATTAAGTATGCAGTGACCAAGAAATGGCTTGCTACAGATTCGTTCTCATACTTCACTCAGCTGTTGCGCTTTGCCGATTGTGGATTCAAATGTAATACAGAGGAATTCTCTGAACAGGAAAAGCGTTGCGCTGTGATGCTCTACTATGACTTGTATGACAAGGCGGGTAATTATGACGGTATCTGCACAATGTTTGACGACCTGGCTTCCGATAAACTGTTTGTTCAGGAATTCAAGGAGGTCGTCTCTTATCTGCGTGACAGATGCTCTGCACCGGAAAAAGTTGACAATTCAGTGTATAACGAATGGAATCCACTGCATCTGCATGGGGTATACACTAAAGCGCAGATACAGGCGGCACTCGGACTATCAACGATAGACCGCAAGTCGCCTTCGCGGGAAGGCATGGAGCGCCTGAAAGATATAAAACTCGAGGCGATGTATGTGGATATTATCAAAAAGCGCGAAGAGGGTTCTCTGACTGCATATAAAGATTATGCCCAAAACCGTGAGTTTTTCCATTGGGAAACCCAGAATCGTGTGCGTGAGGGGAGTCGCGAGGCAGAGGCATACCGTAATGGCGAGAATAACATGCTCCTGTTTGTAAGGCAACAGGTGGAACATCCGGATTATGGTTGCAGAATGGGATTTACCTATCTTGGTCAGGTCACAATGGAGAGCATCGAGGGTTCTAAACCCATGCAGATAGTGTGGCATCTCGCCACGCCTATGTCTGAATCGACTTACGCCTTTGCGAGTCAATATAAAGCTATAGGATAATGCAGCGTATGGATAAGAGAAAATATATTGAGGTGGTGGCAGCCATTATCTGTGATGGCGGCAGGGTCTTTGCCACGCAGCGTGGTTATGGCGAATGGAAAGACTGGTGGGAGTTTCCCGGCGGGAAGATGGAGCCGGGCGAAACGCCTGAAGCGGCTCTGTGTAGAGAAATTAGGGAGGAACTGGCAACGAGGATAAGCGTCGGCGAACGGCTCACAACGGTCGAATATGATTACCCGAAGTTTCATCTGACCATGCACTGCTATCTCTGCACAGTGATGAGTGGTGAGTTGACGCTGCTGGAGCACGAGGCGGCAAAGTGGCTCGGGCTGGGTGAACTCGACTCGATGAGGTGGTTGCCCGCCGACGAACTGGTGATAGAACGGCTGAAAGCGAGGGCTGTGGAGGGCGAGACAAGATGAGATACTCAGAAAGCGAACTTGGCGGCAAGAGCATGTAAAAGAGTGGGAAAGTGAATCAGGGGCAATGGCAGACAAACTGACAAAGGAGCAGCGCCGTCACTGTATGGCACAGATACGAGGAAAGGGCACCAAACCAGAAATGGTGGTGAGGAAATTCCTCTTTGGCCGTGGCTTCCGCTACAGGCTCAACCATCCGTGGCTGCCCGGACACCCCGACATCGTGCTGCGCAAGTATCGCTCGGTCATCTTTGTCAACGGCTGCTTCTGGCATGGCCATGAGGGCTGTCGCTATTATGTGGTACCCAAGAGCAATACCGAGTTCTGGAAGACGAAGATAGCGCGCAACCGCACCCGCGACATAGAAGAGCAGCGCCGTCTCGCCTCGATGGGATGGCATTGTATCACCGTGTGGGAGTGTCAGTTGAAGCCAGCGGTGAGAGAACAGACACTGGAGTCGCTGGCGTATACTCTCAACAGGATATGGCTCAACGACCACAGCGCAAGGAAGTATGAATTGGATGAGGAGGCACCGGGCATGGTGGCCGAAGATGGCGAGCTTGAATAGGAAGATAGTGGCGCAGGCGATATAGGCTCCGAACGGCGGCGCGGCGATAAGTTCCGTGCCCATAAACGAAAAAACCGAGAAGCCCATGGTGTGGACTTCTCGGTCGAAGTGGGTTTGTGTTCCCCGTCTTGAGCCTCTTGTCGGATTCGAACCAACGACCCCGAGATTACAAATCACGTGCTCTGGCCAACTGAGCTAAAGAGGCGGGTGGGCAAGCGATTCTTATCGCGCCGCTACAACCTATTACCCTTGCTATGTTCCCATCCTGGGGGATTCACAGGGAGCTGGCCGTAAGAGACTTGCCCATTTAGCGGATGCAAAGGTACTACTTTTCGTGCTAAATCAAGCATGAAATGGTACATTTTTTTCGATTTTAACTAAAAAGCCATGCTTTATGGGGCTCGGAGGTACGCTCTTGGCAGCCAAATGTCGGTCAGAAATCGACTACGGTGATGCCGGCTCCGCCAAACTGCACATGCTCGTCGGCATAGTGGGTGACATTGGGGATGGCTCCGAGGTACTGACGGATGAGCTGGCGCAGGATGCCGTTGCCCTTGCCATGGAGGATGCGCACGCGCTGCATACCCATGAGGATGGCATCGTCGATGAAATGCTGCACGGCATTGAGCGCTTCGTCGCCACGCATACCCCGCACATCGAGGTCCTGGTGGAAGTTCTGGCGGTGACTGTCGATGGTCTGCTGGGTGAGGTGGGAGATGTTGTAGCTGCGCAGGTTCTCCATACGTTCGTCGGCATGGGTCTTGGGAGCTTCGGTGGTGGCGGCGCTCTGTGTGGCGTTGGCACGCTGCAGTCTGTCAACCCGCATACGAGTGCGCATGTCGCCAAAGATGACGCTGGCCATCTTGCCGTCGATGCGCTCGATGGTGCCCACCGACGATGCACCCTTGATGCACACGCTGTCGCCGGCTGCCAATGGCTGCTGGCTGGCTTGGGCCTGCTGCCGGGCTTGCTCCTGGCGCTTCTGCTGTTGCTGCTGTTCGTTGGCGCGCTGCTCCTTGCGCTGCTGGCGTCGCTCCTTGCGCTGTTGAATCTGTGCCATCTTGCGGGCTATTATCTCGTCGTTGGCTTGGGTGTCGAGGTCGCTTACCTCCTGCTTGAACTGCTCCAGTTCCTCGCGGATGCGCTTGGTGTTTTCGCGTTCAGCCTGGCTCTCACGTATCTCGCGTATGGTGTTTTCGATACGTCGGTTGCTCTCGCTCAATATTTCTTCAGCCTCCTGCTTGGCTCGGCGCAGTATCTCCTTGCGCTGTACACCAATCTGCTCGATATCATGTTCATAGCGTTCTATCTGGCGCTCCAGTTCCTTCTCGCGCTGATGGATATTGGTGCGCTTGTTTTCCCAGTAACGCTTGTCGCGAACGATGTCCTGCAGATATTTGTCGCTCTGGATGTAGTCGGAGCCCACGATGTCGCTGGCTTGGCGTATTACCTCTTCGGGGAGTCCTATCTTGCGCGCAATCTCGATGGCAAACGAGCTGCCGGGGCGACCTATGGAGAGTTGGAACAGAGGCTTCATCTCGTGGCGGTCGTAGAGCATGGCGCCGTTGGCCACGCCCTCGTGCTCGTCGGCGAAGTGCTTGAGGTTCTGGTAGTGCGTGGTGATGACGCCCCAGGCTCCGTGGGCAAGAAATTGCCCCAGCACACTCTCGGCTATGGCTCCGCCGATGTTGGGCTCGGTTCCGGTGCCAAACTCGTCGATGAGTATCAGTGTGGATGGATTGGCCTGCTTCAGCATGTTCTTCATATTGAGCAGGTGGGAGGAGTAGGTGGACAGGTCGTTCTCGAGACTCTGCTCATCGCCGATGTCTATCATGATGTCCTTGAACATACCCACGCGCGAGCGCTCGTCTACGGGGATGCCCAGACCACACTGTACCATATACTGCAAGAGTCCGGTAGTCTTGAGGCAGACGGACTTTCCGCCGGCATTGGGGCCCGAGATGATGAGTATGCGGTTGTCGGTGGTGAGCTCTATATTAAGAGGTACGAGCGCGGAGGGAGTGGCAGAGTTCTGCTTGAGGCGCTGCTCGAGCAAGGGGTGGCGGGCTCGGGTCCAGTCGATGATAGGGGTGGCAGTCACCTGAGGTTCGGCGCACTGCATACTCTCGGAGAGAGAAGCCTTGGCGTGTACGAAGTCGATGTCGGCCAGAAAGTCCTGGGAGAACAGTATCTCCTCGGTATGGGGGCGTATGTCGTCGGCCATCTGCTTGAGTATGCGGATAATCTCATGTCGCTCATCGCTCTCGAGCTCGCGTATATGGTTGTTGGCCTCGACCACCTCGGCAGGCTCCACATACACGGTGCGTCCGCTTGCCGACTCGTCGTGTACGATACCACCTATCTTGCGCTTCAGTCCTGGCGCCACGGGCAATACCAGTCGTCCGTCGCGTAGGGTGGGGGCCACGTCCTTGTCTACAAGTCCCTCGCTCTGTGCCGAGCGGAGTATTCCACCCAGTATGCGCGAGATGGAACCCTTGGTGCGTGCCAGTTCGTGACGGATTTCGGCTAATTTGGGAGAGGCGTTGTCCTTGATATGTCCGAACTTGTCTAATATGCGGTCGATGTCCTTCACAATCTGGGGCATGGGTATCACGCCCTCGGTGAGTGCCGCAAGGGCGGGGAAGATGAAGGCGGTATGTTCGTCGTCGGTATAGCGCTTGAGAAAAGCCACGACATCATTCATCGTGGCAAGGGTGCGCATCAGCTCAAAGAGCTCTGTCTCTTCGAGGAATGTGCCCGTCATGCGGAGCCGCTTCATGCTTTCGCGAATATCGAAAAATGCATTTAGAGGGAAATCCTCTTCGCCTGAACGTATACGCTTCATCTCTCTGATCTGCTCCATAGAAGCATTGATGGCGTCTGCATCGGTCATAAACGCCATGTTGTTGATGCGCACGATGCCCAATGGTGAGAGACAACGCGAACGAAGCATGTCGCGAATCTCATGAAAACCTATCTTAAATTCGAAATTATCAGGGTAAATCATACTGCAAAGTTACCACTTTTCCTGCATAAGGATAAGGAAAACGGAAATAATTTGAAAAAAAAACTACAAAAGTTTGGCGGAACCAAAAAAACTTAATACCTTTGCACTCGCTTTTAAGGCACATCGACCTGCCAGCAATGATGAAAGCATTGGAGAGATGGTAGAGTGGTCGATTACAGCGGTCTTGAAAACCGCCGTACCGAGAGGTACCGGGGGTTCGAATCCCTCTCTCTCCGCAATAAACCTTGAAAATCAAGGTTTTACGCAAAACGTACACGAAAATGTACACGAAACGTCCGAATTTTAACAATTTCGGGCGTTTTTTTATGTCCAAAAACAAGAAAATCCGTGTACACCCAAAACTAAAGAAGCCCGGTTCATCGCCGGGCTTCAACATTGTTCCCCGTGCGATGCAAGGGGCTTTCGCAACAATGTGGTGCAAAGGTACAAAATTTATTCCAAATCCTTGCGCATGGATGCAAGCAACTTGCGCAACCATGCCAATATTGGCTTTCTGTACCGCATGAACAAGACAAGAACGGCAACGATTGATGCGGCGATTGCCCACGTCCATACATTTGAACGTCTGCTTGTCTTTGCAACTTCGTTGTGTTTCTTCTCCTTGTGGACGGTCGCTTTGTCCTTGGTCGTGGTGTTGCGTTCCTTTTCCGTTGTCTTTCCATTCTTCACCACGTTTGACCGGATGGCGGTTTGCTTGATGCTTTTCACGCCCTTTCCGCCCTTGATGGTCATCTTTCCGTCCTTGTCAATAATCAGCTCGGGCAAATCCGGCGCGCGCGCTGACTCTCCGAAAAAGATTATTTCCGTGATGATGGATTCCCCGGATTCGGTCTTGGTCGTGTCAACGACCTTGGAAACATCCGCGACCTTGGAAATGCTTTCCGACATACTATCCGCAACAACCTTGTCAGTGTTCTTCTCCAGCTTGCGCGATGTCGAACACGCGGCAATCAGTAACGCGACAAGACAAAGCGCGATGAATTTCAATGCCTGTTTCATATCATCGCAACTTTTTGATGTCATTCAAGCGGTTCATCCATCCGGACAAGAAACGCTTTTGTGTGTACTTCAACAACTCCTTTTCGGTCGCCTTGCGCCCAATCTTCTTTTCGTATGCCACAACGGAACGCGTAACAATCCCATTGATGAACTTCACGCGTTCTTTGAATATGGCTTCAAAAAGTTGGTCGGGGTCGGCAAAGTTGACCGCCGACAAGGTTTTGTTGCCAACGATACCATCCGCGACAACGCCAAGCAATGCTTGCGGCTTCTTGATGCCGTGGATGCCGGATGCCCAAACCCAATCCACAAGGATATTTGCAACCTTTTGGGAATGGATGTCATCGGCGCGCCATTTATCCCAAAACATCGTCTTGATGATGTCACGCCAATGGGCATCCGATATGTGCTTCAAGTCCGCCACCGATGGACGGGGCAAACCTTTCTTCTTGCAATACGCTTCATAAGTCGCGATTGTCACGCCTTTGTTGGTTGCGCCGCCCCGGTCGGTCGGGTCGTTCGCAAAACCGCCCTCCCATTTGAGGATGAACGGAATCAAGTTCTTAATGTCCGCCATTATCGTTTGTTTTTGGTTTTACATACAATTCACACTTTGGCGGGTCACATGAACCGCCACCACGGAACACGCAAAATGTATTGGCACACGGCACGCCATCCATCGGCGGCGTTGGCTTGTGTTCTTTCAGTTCGTGCAAGTCAATGTCAAAATGGCGTTCGGTCTTGTCAACCATGATGCGTTGGGCGATGATTGCCCATTTTGCATCATTGCAAGACGATTCGTTTTCCAGCATTGACCAAACTTGCCAAAAGCACACCGCCCCGGCTACAATTTGCGGCAAATGCAAAGACACTTCCGGAAACACCATCACGTCCATCAAGTGAACAAGGACGGTCAAGGCATACACCTTGATAAGTGTTCGGAACACACGCCCGGCATAGTTGGATTTGAATTTTCCATCATTCGCACCGGGAAAACGTTTCTTCACTCTCCGGCTCAACGACCATGCGGTGTAACAATCAGCAAGCACCGCAAGCGTACACACAAAGATGAACGGGAATGTCGGCTTGATGATGGCGAAACACGCGCCGAATGCGGTCATCATGTATCTTGCCAAGATAGGAACTATTGTTGAATGAATGTTTGATGTCATAATCGTAAAATCATGTAAAATGAAACATTTTGCCAACTTTCGCGATTGTCGTATCAAACACAACGAAATCAACGGCGGGCAACCCTTGGGAAACACGTTCGGTTTTCCATTGCGATTGCACTTGCTTCATTTCCGACATCAAATTGTCGCTCCCGGTGAACACGGAACGCCGCGTTCCGATTGCCTTTCCGTTGGCATCCTTTTTGAAAAAGTCGCCGTCCGCATCGGGCGTGTCCATAAATTCGGCATTGATGACAACTTGCATTTGCATACGCATACCGGACGCATTCTTTCCCGGAAACTTGGTTGATTCAATCTTGATTTTCTCAATGACAATGCGGCGGTCAAAAAGTTCTTCAAGGTCTATTCCTTTACCAATTATTGCGTCCGATTCAATATTAGAATCGCTAAATCGTGGCATTTTCTTCTTTTTAGATGTGTGACAAATCCGAAACGATTTGGTTGTCCAAATCTTCGGTAAACTTCAAATATTCCTTGTATTCGGCAACCGCCTTGTCATTCGGCGCAATGCCCATGATGTGCTTGTTGTACGAATTTACAAGGTCAAATTCCGCCGTTTCGTCAATGACTGAACGGATGAACACACGCTTCAAGTTTGCCTTTGTAGGCTTCGCAAACGTGCGGACTTCATAACATGACCAACCAATCGGGCGGGCTTCCTTTTCACCCTCCGGAATGGCTTTTTCTTCGGCGATGTTCACGCGATAAATCACCGACCCGTCATTGTCCTTTTCAAGCACGGCGGGCATACCATGCGCAATGTCATAATGCGCGTTTGGTTCGATTGAATTTAATTTCATAAGGGAACGATTTTGAAAGTTTGTCGAATAAATGATTTGAATCCGAATACTTGCACCACCCCCACCAACTGCAAATGGCTTGCTTGTAAGCTGCCTTTGTGGGTTGTTTCTTGCGCTTGTTCAACTTCGCCACCCGGCGGCAAAGATTTTGTTTTATGGACTTGCGCAATAATGTGTGGTCGTGATAGAACACGAATCCAAGGAAATCAATTCCGCGCGCGCCAACCTGGAATACTTGATGGTTGCGTTTCACTTTCAGTTGCAAACGCTTCATGTATGCCCGTATGTCACGCAACAACGCGTGCAATGATTCCTTGTCCGGTGCAAGAACAACGATGTCATCGGCATAACGCCAATAATACTTCACGCGCTTTTCTTCTTTCAACCAATGGTCGAAATACGCCAAGAAAAGGTTTGCAAAGTATTGGGAAAGATAGTTGCCAATCGGCACGCCGTTCAAGGACGTTGCCACCAATTCCCCGGTGTTCGGGTCGGTGACAAAATTCCGAATCGGAATGTCCGTGTTGATGTTGGAATCAATGATTTCATCCAGCAACGCCAAAAGGCGACCATCTTTTATTTTCCGCCTTACCACACCTTTCAACACTTCGTGGTTGATTGATGGGTAAAACTTGCGAACGTCAATCTTCAAGCAATATTTCGTGCCGACCGGGTCTTTTCTCAAAGCCTTTTTCACGCTCATGGCGCACGCATGAATGCCGCGTTCCTTGATACATGAATATGTGTCGTGCGTGAACACGGACACCCATATTGGTTCAAGAATGTTCATAATCGCATGATGCAGGATGCGGTCGGGATAATATGGCAATTGATAGATTTGCCGTTCCTTTGGTTCAAAAATTGTGAAAACGTGATATTGGGATGTCTTGAAAGTTCCGTTTTTCAAACTTTCATGCAATGCAAGAATGTTCGCTTCCCTGTTCTTGTCGTGCTGCTGCACGCCATAGGAATGCAACTTGCCCTTGCGGGCTTTTTCGTCCGCAAGTTTCAAGTTATCAATTGCGATGACCTTTTCATAAAGGTTTCCAATTCTTTTCATTCTTGAAAGTTTTTTGTTTGCTTGAATAATAGGATTCTTCGGGCTTGCGCCCTACCAAAACCGTTCAACATATTCTATTTTTTGCCGCCGGGCTTCCTTTCCCGACTTACCATCCCCGGATGGGATGATTGGCATGGTTTCCGATTAGCAACTATAATATTTTACAAGCATAGCTGAGAACCGATATTCGCATTCGCATTCGTAGGCGTGTTATTCGTATTCGCGTACACGAACCCCGCATTCGCACCATTATTCGCATTACCGCTGAACAAAACACCACGACATCGGACAACCATTATTTCTTTTTTCTTTCAAATCCCGTTTATCGGTTTGCGGGTCGATTTACGGCTTTTCAAGCCGCTTCGATTTGCGGGTCAAAGCAAAGCCGAGAACCGAAAGACGCATACGCAGTCGTAGGCGCGTGATACGTATACGCGCACACGAACCCCGCATACGCACCATAAGACGCATAACCGCCGAACAAAACACCACGTTCCGATTCTCCGGATGACGGGATGTTTGTATAAAAGTAGTCGCAAAAATACGTTGTACTTCCAGCACCTACCGCCAACGGCATGATGTCGCCATCTTCGCCAAGGACAAGTTGTTTCACATATCCCTCTTTTCGCGAAATGTCGCCGCGATACTCATAATTGCCGACACCAGAGTTTGTGAACTTTGATGGGTCATCGCAAATGTACATCTTAGATAAACCGCCCGCCGCTTCGCTTTGGATGATTATCTTGATTCCATCCGTCCACTTCCAAATGTGACCAAAAGGATTTTCAATTCCGCGATAACGTGGAACGGCAAATGTTTTGCTTATCTTGTCGCCATTGCTCACGGTATAATCAACCGTTCCCGTGTGATTACCCAATGAATTAGTTGTTCCACAAGGAATGATTGGATAATAACCATTAAAGGTGTTCCAATCTCCATTCCACGTTGTCACGCCAGCACCCAAGCCACCTTGATGGAATCCGTTTTCATCCAATTCGGCATTGAACGCGTCTTGCGAATTGAATGTGCAATATTCAACCACGAACAACCACCAAATCATCTTGTGCATCCTGTAAAGGTTTGCATTCCATTCCACCGAACCGCGATTGCGCGCCTTTGCGCGGAAATCATTCAATGAAATGGCGGTCGCGGGCAAGCCAAGGAATGAACGATAAGTTCCGTCATAACTTGCGTTGTTGTTGCCACCGCGATAGTCAACATCGGTTGAACAAACGGATGCCAGCTTGTTTGTTGAACGCTGAACCGTTGCTTCAACGCTTGAAACATAGCCTTTGCTCCAAAGATGGAATCCGGGCAATGGTTGTGTACTCTGCAAATGGCGGCATTTGTTGCCATCCATTTCAAAACGAACGTACATATCCGGCAATTCCGTTTCCATCATGCCATCCTTGCCCGTCAAGTCTGCCGCCGCGCCTGTGTCGCGCTTGGTCGAATCGTTGGCATTAAGGTAATACACAACCTTGCCGTTGTCATCCAAGATGCAATTGCGCATCATGTTTTGCAATGGCAATTCCTTGTGCAACTCCATCTTGCCAACGCGTGTTGGCTTGGGATTGGACACCGTGATGTCCCATTCCACGCCATAATAATAATCATAAGGAAAGGTCGGCTTTGTGTTGCCGACACCGATTAAAAGTCCCATATTAGTAACCCCATTTTAAGTTTATACCCGACAACGATGTTGCCTTGATTACTTTCACGATTTCGGGATTCCAACCACTTTCAAAGTTGGTTTCGATGAAATCCCCATCATCCATTCCAGCAAGCTGCACCGACAATTTGACGGGGCTTGTGGAATCGTTCTTGATGTTGAACGGTTGACCATCCGAAAGGCTGAAATTGCCATTCGCAAGGTCAATCACGCCCATCTTTCCGATTTGCGCGGAAACGCTTTCGCCGCTTCTTGTGTTCATACTTCAATTTTTTTACGTTAAAAACTTGAATGCAAATTTACAATATATGTTTCATAGTGAAACACGTTGTGGATAAGTTAGGCACAACTTAGCCCGGCAATGCGGTTTCTTGTGGCGCATCTTCAACGACACGCCACGATTGCACCAACTTTCCATCCACCACATCAAGCGATTCAACCACGGACGTTCCCGGTTCGCCCGTTGGTTGCTCGCTTGGCACGAAATCAAGAAACCCCGCATTTCTCAATTCCGTAATATACGCGCCTTGGCTTTTGTCAACCCGGCGCAAGTCAAGGGGTTCACCTTGAACGTATTTTGCCAATTGATATTCCATATTATGTTGTATATTGTTTATTAACAATCATCCATCCGCCATTGTAATAACGCAATGTCAATGAATCGCCGCGTTCCATGTCAATTCCACTAATTGACTTTCCATCGTTGTTGTATAACGTGCATCCGCTTTGCGGTGAAACTCTTATTCGATTTCCCATATTTCGGTCACACACAATTTCGATGTCAAATATTGTTGGAACATTGTTCGTCTGCTTGTTCACCTGTGCCAATGTTGGCAACTTGACATTCAGATAATTAGTTGTGTTAGCGGTGAAATGGAACTTTTGCGTAATTGCGAACCATAGTTCTATAATGTCCGTGTATGCTTGCCCGATGTATCCATTTTCAAAAGCTGCAACCTTGCCAATGTTGTATTGATTACCATATACGCCAAGGGCTTTCGGATGATACCAATGTTCAATATTTGCATCACTCGTTGATGGGTTGTTGTGGTGCAATTCAAGCGTTGTTCCCATGTTATCAGTTAGCGACATATAGCCGTTATATGGATAACCAAGTGATGACAGGCAACCAAGCAACACGCGTTGTTTGTCGTTGCAGAATCTTATGAAATCGCGAAACAACGCCAATCCATTTGTCGTGTCCTGTTCGTCTGAACTACCATATCCGATTTGTCCTTGTTGGATGCGGAATCCGCCGATTGAACCCGATATTGCATTTATAACGCCCTCAACTTGCGCTTTTGACATCACGACCGAACCATCTTGCATGACGCGGAAAGGCGCGGTCTTGCGATTCTCAAATGATGCGCCAGCCCAAAAGCGGATGGAATCAGATGCCGTGCCGTTTCCCGTAATTCCGGCAAGGATGGATTTGTTGTCGCCCGCAACCTGTATTGTTCCGGATGTGACGATTCCGCCATCAATCGTTGTTTGCGTATTGTCATAATACACCGCAACAACCCAATCGTTTGTGTTCCACGAACCGGATGCCCTTGCGGTGATGCAACGGCGCAATTCCTTTCCATCAACCCATAAGTCGCCGACATCATAAGGCGGATAAGGTTGCGCAACGAACACGCGGCGTTTGCCATCGGCGGTGTCCTGTGCCTTGCTTGCCGCATCATACGCATCAATCGCCTTTTTATCTTCGATGGTTTGCCATATATAAACGACCGTTCCCATACCATTGACAAAACGGAACGTCTGACGATAGCACTTCAACAACTTCGTGCTTGAATTATACCACATATCGCCAACGTGCTTTGCTTTTTCCGCGTTCGTTGTCCAATTGGATGCCGGGTCGGATGTCTGAAACCATGTTTCAATCTTTCCGTCAATCTGTTCGGTCATCGTATCAATGGCATTTGCAAAGTCGCCGTTGATGAAATTCTTCAATGCTGAATCATCCGTGTACTTGCTCGCCTTTTCCCAATCCGATGATGTGAACGCGCCGGATTCCCTTGCGGTCTTGCATCGCATGATGTCCCCGGTCGCACCTTGAACCCACAAGTCGCCGACATCATAAGGTGTCACGGGCGTTGATGTAAAGATGCGGTTCTTTTCCTTGCCAAGTTCCAACGCTTCATTTGCAATCGCGATGGCTTGCGCAAGTTCTGAATCTTGCAGTTCTTGCCACACATAGAATGTGCCGGGCGCATATCCCGGCTTTGGTCGCCATTGTATTTTCACATATCGCCATACCTTGCCGGATGTCGTGTTATAATACAAGTCGCCAAGATGGTTTTCTTTTGTGGTGGAATCCGTCCATCCGCTATTCGGAACACCATCTTCCGAACCCGGCGCGGTTGAAAGCGGGGATGGGTCTATCTGATAGAAATGTTGTTCAATCTGACCATCCAATTGCGCTTTGATTTCGTCAAGGATTCCGGGCAATGTGTTGTTGATGAAATCCTTGCTTTCCATCGCTTCGCTGCCAAGTTCTTCAAGCGTTTTTTCTTGCCCGTTTTGCGTGAACACAATTCGCCCGCCGATTTCCGATTGGTCAAGGTCGAAATATGTTGTACCATCCGCCGATTCAATGCGTCCGGTCTTGATGAAACGTCCGTTTATGGTCGTGAAACCATACGTCAAGGAAATGGCACGAACCTTTGTGTCCGCGTCTATACTTCCCAAAATTCCAATAAGAAAATAATACACGTTCGGCGATTCTTCAACCTTGTGTTGGGTTGTCGATATGCTCATTGTTCCGGCTGAATTGTCGCGGTTGCAAACTGCATAGATGTAATATGGCACATCTTGTTGCAATGCCGTTGTTCCATCCGCCAGCACCCACGAACGCGCCTTGTCCGGGTCAATGGTGTAATGTGTAAGAACGCCACCTTTCCACTTGAACAAGTTCGGGTTTCCGTTAAAGTTCGGCTCAAAGACGGTGTTTATCAAGCCGAATTGCATTGACTTCGCGCCAACTGACAACATCATCGTGTCCACGGATTCCGGCGTGATTTTGTCCTTGTAATAACCGCCCGTTTCCGGGTCGAACACCATGTTCAAGACTTCGCGCGATGAACGCCAATTTGCGCGCGCCTGTGCCGGGTCTTTTAGGTTGTTGATGGTCAACACCTTGTCAATGTCCACAAGGTCGGAAATCACGCGCGTTGTGATGTCGCCCTTTGTTTGTGTGTCCGAAATGGTTAACGAATAATCGTATGGGTCAAGTACGTTGCGCGTGAATGACTTGATGCGGATTGACTTGTCAACGCCAATTTCATCATCTTTGATTGGCAAATAATCGCCCGGCGCAAAAACATTCGTAATGCCATCCGATAATGCAAGTTTGTTTTCGATGAACGCCTTTGTCACGTTCACCGAATATTGAACCTTTGGTTGTGAATTTTGGTCATAATACTTGTTGCCCTCTTCCGCCAGCTTCTTTTCTGCTGCTTCTTCGATGTCGCGCGAATAAGCGATGTCAAGCACCTTGTATGTGTCGTTTTGGCTGATTTGGAACGCGGGCGATGTTTCCGATGGGAACACGTTGCCCCGGTCATCGGTCTGCTTTACCAACGTGAACTTGTGTGTCGCGTGGTCGTATGCGTGAACTTCAAATTCATATCCGGCAAGATTTCCGGAATTGAAATGCACTTTGGCGGACACCCCGGAAATCAAATACAAGGTTTCGCCGGATGCGTTCTTTGCGTTGATGTCGAACGGAAATGACGTGTCAATGAAAGATAACACATCGCCATCAACAACGGATGAAACCTTGCCCGTGAATGTCGGCTTAATGTCGAAATTCTTGCGTCCCTCAAATATGCCGTATTTCGCCACGGCATCCGCCTTTTCGATGTAAGATGATGCCTTGTCCTTGCCAAACATACAAAGGCGGTCGGCGCGATATTTTGACGTGATGTTTTCCGTGCTGCCGTACACCTTTAATCGTGTGACGATGTTTGAGGATGAAACGTTTTCACGCGAAATGGAATATAAGCCCTTGCCCTTGCCGTACTCCAGCACGAAAGGCAAGGTTTGCCCGATTGTCTTTTTGATGTTGATGACATAAACGCCATTGACGCGTCCAATCTCAAATTCAACGCCAAACTTATCTTCCGAACACAAGGTTTGCAGCACCGACAAGCAATTGTCGGATTCCGAAAACGTCAAAGTATTGTCGCCATCCGTTTCCGGACATACTCCCAACGCCCATTTGCCGGGGAATACGCGGTTTGCGTTACTTATCAACACCTCCATGAACCTTTTCAAGTCACCCGTCAATGAATCGCCTTGGATGTCTTGTAATTGGTTGTTCGTGGTGTTGATATTCACGTCATACGTCACGCGCATAAGGTCGTATTGGATGCCCTCAAACTCCAAATCATATTGGTATTCTTGCATTCCTGTTTTGCTGACCTTTGGCAAGCGGTTCAAACGATAGTCACGCCCGAACACGGTTATCACGTCCCCAATCCCGTATGATTGTGGGAATGGGGAAACAACCGTGATGGCAATTGTATCTTCTGCATTCAACGCCCAAGTCTGCTTTGCGGCGGTGATGGCGGTCGCCGTTGCCCTTGATTCCATAGGCACACGGCTTCCATTCGGTTTTGTGATAATTATATTCGCTCCCATACGATAATGGCGTTTGTGGTGAGTGACGTGATTTCATCAATGCAACCCGTGACAACGGGGAAATAATCGCCGTTTTCGGTGTATTCGTGTTGTACTGACACATCCTTGCCCGCGATGTCATAATCAACATTGCCATCGCCCCAATATATGTTCACATACTTGGTTGATGTCAAGGTGATTTCGCAAGTCTTTGTCGCTTCGCTTACACGGATATGCTTCAACACCTTTTTGACGGGTTCGGGTTCGCGCAACTTCAACTTGAACGTGCCGACCATCAACGAATCGTTCCAAGTCTTTGAAACTTCGATTTCGTCCTTGATGTAAACTTCATAAATCAAAGGTTTCACCGGATGCACGTCAACAACAAGGCGATTCGTTCCTTTCTTGTCAAAAAGATGCGCAAAGTCGTTCACACGCTTAATGAAATCAATCTTTGATTCTGCCTTGACAAAGCAAGACAACGTGATGTCACGCGCTTCAATGAACTTGTGCATCAAATCCACGCTTTCGCCGTGATAGTTGTCCCAATTGACCGTCATCGGGTCTTTCATTTTCGGACGCGACAACAAGCCATCGGATGCCGACACAAAGATTCCGTAATCCTTGAAATCGTGTCCGTCAATGGTGTATGCCTGTTGTTTGGCGGATGATATTTCCGAAATCAAGTCTTGTTGCGACAATGCAAGATTGTACATCTTGACATCATCCAGCAAGCCAAAGCCATAATCGCCGCCATAATGGTCTTGGTTAAGCGATACGCCTTGCAACGTGCCGCCGTTCGTCACCTCCTTAATCAAGGATGAATTGACATAAAAGCGATATTTCACGCCCTGTTTCACCAACGCAAGCGAAAACCAAGTTCCGGATTTCGCTTCGATGGGAACTTCAACGTAATTGTCAAGCCCGGCGAAAGAAAGCATCCAAATCAATTGTGTTGGCGTGCCAACCTCGCATTCCGCACCATTCACCCACATCAACATCGAAAAGTCAACGGAAAGTGTGGGCAATATGCTTTTGTCAACCTCGCAAGTATCATCGCCGGAAAAGGAAATGGCGTTGCCGTTTTTTCCTTGAACGAAATGCGCACCGGACACAACGCCATCGGCGCGGTTCGATGAATAGTCATAAGCTACAAGCGCGCCATCGCTTTCATCGAATGGCATTTGAAAGATAATATTTTTGTTGTCCATAAATGGTTCAATTTACTTGTTTGACTTCTCCCGGATTTTCACCACGGCATCGCCCGTGGCTTTTTGTATCACTTTCCCGCCGTGATGGTTCACGCAAACTTTCGCCCGGTCGCTTGCGATGACATTCACAACGGCGTTGTCGTACACGTCAACCATGACAAAGGCATTGTCCTTTGCAACGATATTCAACGCGGAATCATGCTTTGCCCATACTTCCGAAACCGAATATCCGGTTGCCGTGACTTTGCCATTTGTCGTTCCAAGCGCAATGCACTTGGATTGGTTTTGCAATGCAATTGCATCATCAAGGAACACGCCGTGTTTCTCCATTACGCCCTTGAAATTCTCGCGGATGAAATCGTTCGATGGGTAATCGTGTTCAAGGCAAAAATCAATGCCGCGAATGTACATATCCACCAACGCGTCCTTGTCATCAAGGCTTTTTAACTCGTTCAACCAAGGCGTGCAAATACCGTTCGCCTGTGCTGCCTTGGCAAGATGTTTTGTTACTTTGTTGTTCATTGTCATTTCTTTTTGAGTTTAGGACAAACCTTGCGAACGCAATGCGTTTCCGCCTTGGTTGGATTCCAATATTGTGATGATGCGTTCAATTCGCGACAAATACTTGTTGTATGACGTATTGATTGCAATCGTATTCAATGCTTGCAACGATTGGCGCAAGACTTCGTTCGCGTCAAGCTGATTGATGCGGATGGCGTTCATCTGCCCGGCAAGGATGTTCGCGGATTCCTCGCTTATTCCCTTAGCCGCCCCGGTCAACGATTCATCGGTATCATCCAAGCCCATGTCCTTGAATATTTCTTCGTATTGCTTCAAGGCTTGGTTGAAATTGCTTGATGCCGCGCCGACCGCGCTTTTGAATCGGTCAATTTCCGCTTTCGTCAACCCATCAAAGACGAAATCATCGCCGTTCCAATAACCCATGTCTTTTTCCAAGTTGTCCAACGCGCCTTGCAATTGGTTTTCCAAGAATTTCTTCTTCAATTGGTTCACGACAAGGTTCTTCAAAACGGAATTGACGGTTGTTTCCATCGCTTTTGCCGCATCTTCGCTCTTGCTGAATGCTTCAACCAGCGCATCGCCCAAGTCGTTTGCAAAGTCCTTTGCGGTTGTCTGCAACAAGTCGTTGGATATTTCGTCAATCATATCTTCGATTTGTCGCCCAAGTTCCGCATATTGCTCCTTGAAATCATTCACGCGGTCGTGGTCGGTTTTCTTCTTGCTTTCTTCCGCTTCCCATGATGCTTTCAAGTGTTCTTGTTGCTCTTTCATGTTGCGGATGGCTGCTTGTTGGTTCTTGTAAACCTCGCCACCCAACGCCTTGCCAATCTGCCATTCAAGTTGCTTGTAAGCGTTTTCAAGCTGCTTGATTGCCTTTTGATGCTTCTTGATTTGCTTTTCTGCCTTGCGGTCGCGCGAATTGAATAAATCAAAAGCGGATGACAACAAGCCGATTGAACCTTGAATGACTGAAAGCGGGTTTCCGGTCGCGATACCTTGCGCAACTTGGCTTGCACCATCCATGATGCCGCCGATGTCGCCCAATATGGCTTGGGTTTCTTCATCCATCGAAACGCCCATCTTTTGCAATCCGTTCGTTACGGCGTTGAATGTTCCGTTGATAAGGTCAATCGAACCGGAAACGGCGGTTGCAACGTCCTTGGTCGCTTTCTTGGCTTCATCGCTTCCCAATCCCTTGCCATCCTTGGTTGCTTCTTTTAGGCGTTTCCACGCCGCGCCAAGGGCGGTGAACGGGTTGCGTTTCTCAACCTCCGAACGTGCCTTGTTCAATTGGTCGGTCAAGGCTTTCAAATCTTGCGGGTTCAAGTCAACGCCGATGGTTGCTTTCATGCCCTCAATCTTGGCGATTAGCTGCTTGATGGTCTTTGTTGTCAACTCGTCAAGGTTGCCGAAAAGGTTTTGCCAATCTCCGGAATTTTTAATCAAGTCACTTTGCAACTTGGAAAGTTCATCTTGCTCCGCATTTGCAAGTTTTTCAAGTAAATCTTTGTTGCCGTTCAATTCTGCAATCCGGCGGCGTTCGGCGTATTGTTCCGCGATGCGTTCCTTTTTCTGCTCATATCCGCCATATTGGTTCAAGATGGCATCATAATCGCCGACCTTGCTTGTGTCCGTGTTGTACTTCTTTGTTCGGTTGGCGATTGCTTGGTCGATTTCCGCCCTTTCCGCGTCCGTGGATGCCTTTGCGCGCTTGCGGTTCAACAATTCCATGTCGGCGTTGAATTGTTCTTCAAGGCGGCGTTTCTGTTCCACAAATGATGCGTATTCGGTCAACAATGCGTCCGTTTGTTGCTTCGCCTTTTCCTGTGCTTGCTTTTCGGCATTGTCAAGGGCTTCTTTTTCGGCGTTGTCAAGTTCCGTTCCATCGTTGGCAAGCTGCTTGCGCTTCGCTTCGATGACGTTCAACATTTCTATGACGGTCTTTGCGTTTGACAGGGAATCCGACAATTCATTGTTGAACGCTTCAAGGACGGTTTTCTTTGTTTCTTCCGCGATGGCATCATTCAGTTGGCGCAACTGCTTGTTTTGCGTCTTGGAACGATTGGCAACGTCAACTTGCAAGATGATGTCGCGTTGGTTCTTCAAATAATCAATGTACGTTGCACCCTGTTTCAAAAGCCCGTCAAATTCCTTTTTCGCCGCTTGCTGAATGATTGGGTCGTTGGAATTGACCCATTTCAAAAAGCGGGAATATTCGCTTTTGTACTTCGCCAGCTTTTCAAGGAACGCATCTTTCTTCGTGCCACCTCCACCGGATGAACGATGATGACTGCTGCCGCCACCACTCCCGGATGATGTCGTTGTCTTTCCGGTGATTTTGTCGGCTTGCTTCTGCAATTTCTCAATTTCCGCCATAGCCTTTTTGTAATCATCGTTATTGGTAAGGTGTTTCAAGGCTTCTTGCTTCAACTGAATGGCTTGTTCAATCGCGCCAAGTGAACCTTTCGTGTACGTTTGCGTTGCACCAATTCCAGCTTTTTTAAGGATGTTCCATCCGTTCCTTTCGGCGTTGGCGGCGTTCTGAAATTCCTTTGATATTTCCGCGCGCAAGCCATCAAGGGCGATTTTCGCTTTTTTCTTTTCATTGTTGGCGGTTTCCACCCAATAGCCCGTGCCGAACGTTGATGTCTGAACCCACATGGATTTTGTGTCCGACATCGCGTTGTATTCCTGTTCTTTCTTGATTAGTTCCTTGACCTTTTCTTGCGCTTGCTGCAAATAGATTGTGGCTTTCGCCTTTTCGATTTGCGCATTGATGAACGCCGTTTTGTTGGCAACAAGGACGTTTTCGGCATCAACCACATCACGAACGGAAACGCCCAAATCCTCAAACGCTTTCTTGTTGTTTTCGATGAATTGCTTCTTCGCTTCAAGGTCGTTTCCAAGTGCATTCCACTTGTCGGACAACTCCATGATGGATGCAATGGGCTTGTAAGCGTTTTCCGATATGGCATTATACCATTCTTCGGTTGCTTTCTTGGATTCGTTCGCCTTGCTTACGAAATGTGACACAAGCGCAATCAAAGCGGATATTCCGGCAAGAATCCAACCGAACACCGGAATGGATTTGATTGCCGCGCCGACCATGCGGAACGCCCCGGCAAGTCCGATGTTCGCCACCGTTCCGGCGGTTGCCGATGCGGTTTGTACGGCTTGCGCTGCTGCCGCCCCCGTGGTTGCTCCAACGCTTGCGGTCTTGGCGGTGTTGCTTGCCTGTTCTGCCGCCGCATTTGCGGTTGTTGCCGCCGTGGATGCGATGGTTGCCGTTGTATCTGCCGCCGTTGCTGCCGTGGATGCGATTTGTTCACCACGACCGACCGCCAACAAGTTATTCCACCATTCCTTTGCCTTGTTCAATGTGATAAGGGAAAACGCGGAATCCTTGTTCAAAGTTTGCGCCACCTGTTGCAATCCCATCGTGATTGACATCAACGATTGGACTTTCAACATAATCTTTTGCAAATTCTCGTTTTCTCCGGCGAACAAAGCAACCGCGCCTTGTGCCGCCGTGAATCCGCCAACAACACCATTCAAACCGGACAAAACGCCCGCGAATGTCGCTTCATCGTTTGCAAGAACGCTTCCTTGTGATTGGATGTCGCCTTGGATGTCCTGTAAACGTCCAAGTTCATTCACCATCCTTTTGTATGCTTCGGATTGCTCGTCAATGCCGTTGGCAACCGCATCCGCCATTTCTTCTTTCAATGCGCGGATTTGCTGACGCAAGGAAACATGGGCTTGTGCGGTGTTTTCCGCCGCCGCCCTTGCCTGTTCCATCCGGCTTGCTTCATCTTCCAGCGCGTTTGATTGCTCGCGCAACTCGTTCAACAAGGATTTGCGGGTTGCGATTTCACCCTTGATGGCTTGGGCGCGGTCACGCAAGGCACAATATTCATTATCGTTGCCGCTTTTCAACGCGCCGTTCATCGTTTGGGTTATTTGCTCATATTCTTTTTTTAGGGCGGCAATCGCGTTTTCGTGCATTTCACACGCCGCGCCGATTTGGGAAAGTCCGTTGCGGATGTCCTCACTTGCTGATGCTGCACCCTCATTGGCGCGTTGCAAGTTGTTCAATTCGTTAATCAAGGCAACCATGCCTTGTTTCTCCCCGTCAAGTTCCGCGCGTGCCGCGTTCGCTTGTTCAATCAACGCATCTTGCGCCGTGCCGGGTTCAACGGAATTGATGCGTTCGTTCAAGTCCGCAACGGTCTTTTCCAATTCTTCGATGACGCGCTTTTGGATTTGGATGCTTTCAACGATTTCTTGCGTTGTGTTGTCCATCGTGTCACCGCTTCCAACAACGGCATCCGAAAAGCCTTGAACACGGCGCAATGTTTCTTCAATCGCCGCGTTCATTTGGTCGTTGTCCATAATGGACGTAAAGGACAATGCGCCCCCGTTTACATCTGCCATATTTCTACATTAAAGAATTTACATAATTCAAAATCGTATCACTATTTTCTTGCGTCAACGTGATTTCCTCAACCTCGCCATCCGTGTTGTCGTAACTTGGCGCGTCAATCATCATGCGTTGCACAACCGACCACGCAATGCCATGTAGCAAATAATCGTATGTCCAACCGAAATGCTCACATATCGCACCCCGGCGACCAAGCGGGGAATTTAGCCCGCTTTGCTTTACTCTATCCGATTCGGCACGGTGGTTCTTTCGATTGACATCAATCGAATAGAGTTCACAAAATCCCCCAAGTTGCTCATGGTGTTCACGATGTTGTAAAGCTGATGCAATCGGGATGGCTTGATTTTCCGGGCGAACAAGTCCGTCAATTTTTCCAATCTCTTTTCATCCTCAACCCATATCGTGCCAGCTTTGCAAGGCTTGGGAATCAATCGTTCTTCACCCAATGCGGCGATGGCAACGACCTTTGCCGCGCGTCTTGCGTGGAAATGCGCCAATGTGCGCGCCGCTTTCATGCTTTCGGGCTTCTGCAATTCCTGTTCGTCAATTGCAAATTCCACCCATTCAGCCGAAAGGCGGTCAAGCGTTGACAACGTGGGTTCTTGGATTGTGAACTTGCGCGTAACTTCGTGCGGGATGTGTTTCTTGACCAACCCCCAAAAGCGCGTCTTGGTTTCAAATTCCACATCCTTGACCTCAAAGGAAACGCCCTTGCCGATGATGGTGTTCAACTCCCGGCGTTCCTGTTCAAGTAGTGTTTTTTCGTCTTTTTCGCTGCTCATGTTGATAAAAAATAAAAAGTCCCCAAAGGCGTTTTTGTTACCTCCGGGGACTTCGGGTTTTCTTGTTAGTTATGATGCCCCGCGCCTTACCCCTTTTTAGGAACGCCGCGCAAGGCTTTGCCAGCCGTAACCGCGCAAGGTGTGACGGTAAAATCAACAAGGAAAATTCCCTTTGCGCTCATGTCCGCGTTGATTACCGCTTCAATGTCGCCGTTGGGAATCTCAAAGTCAAGTCCTTGTTCGGTTACAACCTTGATGGCTTTGTTGGCAACAACCTCGTCACCATCATAACCCCATCCATCTTCACCAACCTTTGCGCCGCCAACGTATGACACAAGGTCATCAACATTGGCATCCATCATGGAAAACGTCAAGGTCGGCATCTTGCGCGACTTCTTGCGAACCTCCGGGGCGGCTTTGCCCTCCTCGTAATGTTCGGTGACATCGGCGGCATCTTGGGTCATCTTGCAAGTGTCCTTGTAAGTCTTGCCAATCTTCGCCATCTGCGTGGGCATTGTACCCGCCGCGCTTGCCGCGCCAACTTGGATTTCACACAAACCAAGTGTTATTACTGATGCTCTATCTGCCATAATTATGAAAAATTAAATTTGAATATTCCAATCAATGCGGATGTTTGCGAAATGCTGCTTGGTGTTCGGCTCGTTCATGATTGACATCGTGCCGGGTATTGCTTTGATTCCGTGAATCCGCGAATTACGGATGATTGCCGTGACTTCTCTTGCCAAGGCTTTCAATCGTGGGTTATTAGCGGACAACATCATCTTGCCTTTTATCTTCTTCGGCGTGTCGCTCACATAGATGTTGACGTTCGATGTACCAATTTGCGGGGTGGTATCAATCGCCAAATCAACCGTGTTCACGACAATATCTTCTTCCGTTGAATTATCCGGTCGGTCGCCCTCATGGTAACAACCGCCCTTGGCGGATGTCTTGCCACGCAACAACCCAATCAATATTTCGTTTGTTTCAAATGAATCTATCATTCTGCCGCACGTTTGATGTTTGAAATAAGTTTCTCCAACATTCGGGGCAATTCCCGTTCTGCAAGGTGTTCCGCGCTTGACAACACGTTATATCCTTTCGCTTCGACATAGGCGGCATAATTCATTCCAGCTACAACCACAAGGGCGATTCCCTTTGTTCCCTTTCCGATGCTTTCCGCGATGCTTTGTCCGGACTTGATGCCCGTTTCGGCTGCATTGCTTTCCGCGCCGCTTGCCGCATCGAATTGGGAATGGATGGCAACGCCATCAACAAAGACTTCGTAACCCGTTGATGAAAGCAACGCGCCCGTCTGCATCATGTAACCCTTGTTTGTCCTTGCTTCGACCAAGCACATTTCGCCAAGTCTTTGCAACCGGGCAATCTGCTTTTTCTCAATCTCATTCAAGAACGCATCGAATCGCTTGCGCACATCGTCTTTGGTGAAATTCGGTTTTATAGCCATAATCGTGAATGTAATTGTGCCGCATCAAAGTTCAAGCATATTCCGGAAATGCGGATGTCCGAACAATCTATATCGTTTGCAATGATGACGTGTGCGCCCTTGTTTACCTTTGGGCAAGATTTGGGCAACTGAATGACGGATGTTGCCTTGTAGGACTTACCCCCGGCAACTTGGTATTCCGTACTTCTGCCATCGCTTTCTTCCCGGCATCGGGAAAGAAACTTGCGCGATGATTCGCTTTCCGACCAATAACCCTTTTCATCCTGTACGGCATCCGGGGTTTCCTCAATGAATAGGAAATGCGGGTATTGAACAATCTTTGCCATATCACCACATATTTGAACGGTTGCGAATCTTCGGACGGTTAACAAGCACATTTTCCTTGCCAAGTTCGTTGCAAAGGGCGTTGTAAAACAACTTGATGGCATCAATGTTCCACGATACGGAATATCCGCCCTCGCTCACATTCTGCATCGTACCTTTGAGGATGACCGAAAAGCGTTTATAAACCGCCGTGTCGCACGCCTTGATGTCAAGGTCTGCATCGCCATCCAATCCAGCTTTTACCAAGATGATGTCAATGTCATCATCCGAAAGGTTCATGCCGTTCAACGACTTAATCAAGTATTCTTTGTTTGTCATATTTCCATCTTGCTTTTATGCCGCCGGGGTGTTATGCGCACGTCCGGCGGCGAATGTTAGTTTTTCTTCCAACTTGTCGCGTTGGTCTGCATCAACACGGAACGTCCGGCAAGATTCCACGCGGGGAAAAGGTTCGCAATTCCCTCCGTAACCTCTTGAACGGGCGATTCATTGGAATACTTCTTGACAAGCGTATGTCCGTGCATAACCTTTTCGGCTACGCTTCCGGGCATTGCCTTTGCGTCAATTGGCTTCTTCCAATAAGTGTTGCCAAGAACCTTGCTTTCGCTGAACAACATCACGTCATCCTCAAACGGATTTTCCGTCAAGCGTGAACCGTCCGCAAGTTCAAGCGTGATGTCTTGGTCAATCACGATGATTTGCAAACCGCGATAAAGTTCTTTCTTCTTGGCAAGGTACGCATTGACCGTTGCAAGGTCGGGCGCATCCTGTGAACCGACAACGTTCTGAACGAATGACGCGCACTTCTTGTAAACTTCCTCTTGGGATGCGAACTTCTCGAATGTGTCAACGTTCATAAAAAGGAACTTGTAAGTTGCGCCATAGAGTTTCTTGCCCAACTTCAAGGCTTTTGGAATGTCCACGGTCAAAGGCTTTGCGCCTGTGCCTGTTGAATACGAAACGGAAACGCCGATTTTCTGCTCCGCCGGGATAAGATAATCAACGTCATATTCGGTGACGATTGCCGCGTTGTTTGAATTGGTGAATGTCACCTTGCCAAGTGAAATTTGCTTCAATGCAATCCATTCGGCACGGGCGGCAACGCCATCCCAACAAAACTTGGTATCTTCCGCCCAAAACTCCACAAGTGCTTTCAAGTCGGGGTTGTTTGACGACATGGCAACCATGATGTCATATTCGGTCAATTCATCCTCGTTCTTCTCGCGCGAAATGGTAATCTTGGGGATGTCACCTTGGATGCGTGAAATGGCTTCACGGGTCTTGCGTGGAATTGTCGCGCCACGACTAACAAGGTCGGCGGCAATCTTCAAGCCCGATTGTGCTTCCAGCATCTTCCACGTCAAGAAATTGGTTTCCTTGAGTGGGAAAAGGGTTGGATAATAATAATCTTTAAGGTCATAGGTACGAATAACCGCGCCCATGTCCTTTTCATTAAGTCCAACCATTAACGATTTCTGCATATCGAATACGTTTTAAGGGTTAAACATAAGAAACACACGCAATGGATGCCTTGATTTCGGTATTCACGATTGGCGCGTTGCTCTCTCTTACAACGGCGTGAACCCAAGCGGAAACGAAAAGGTTGCTTCCCTGTTTCACATCTTCGTTGCTTCCAGCGATGGCGCACGGAACGACTTTCAAGGTCTTGTTCGCGCCGCTTGATTCGAACGCGCAAGTTCCAACCTTGACAATTGCGCCAAGCGTTGTGCCTACGGTGATAATGTCCTTTGCGGGATTGGACTTGTCAATGGCGGTGATGGGCTGACCGTTGCAATCTGCGGTCGCAAAGCGGTCGCCAACCTTGAAATGATGACCTTTCGCAACCTCATAGGTCTTGGCGGCTGCATCCGCTTCGGTGATAATCTGTGCGGTTTTGCATACCTCAAACGCGCCATTCTTGCCCTTGCCAATTGGCGTTCCCTCAAACAATGACGAACCGCCAAGGTTGGCGACTGATACCGTCACGCCGCCGGGGATGTCCGCGATTCGGTGCAAAATGCACTTGACAACGCGGTTGTCCTTTGCTCTTTTAATTGTCAACGACATAATTTGCAATTTAATGGGTTAAACTTCTTTGCCCGATAACTCGTTGCTTTCGGGTTTAAGGCTTGCCACATAATCGGCAACGCCCTTGGAAATACCATCTTCGTTCTTCTGCGCGAACATGGGCTTTCCACTTGCGCCACCAAGGGCGGCATTCGCCACGTTTTGATTTGCGGTTTCGATGTCCGCCGCCTTGTCGTTCAAGTATTGCGTGAAATCATCATCGGTTGCGAATGACATTCGGGCAAAATCTTTCAAGGTTTGCGCCTTGAATGTTTCATCCTTGCATCCGTTCAACTTCTCATTGAGTGCCGCAAGCCTTGTTTCGGCAATGTTCTTGGTTTCGTAACCGGACAATTTTTCTTCAAAGGGCTTCACGGCTGCTGCCACGGCTTCTTTGACAATTGCGGCAATGTCGTTCGGATTCTCGGTTGGCGGAATGCCGGGTTCTCTCTGCTTCTCCTTGAAATCGTACTTCTTGCGCAAGTTGGTTTCAAACGTCTTGTTACTTTCGGACACCTCTTTGTCCACATCGGCGCGATAGTCCTTTGCAAATTCCGTCACTTGCGCATCGGTGACTTTCTCAACAAGGGCTTTCGCTTCATCCTCGTTGGTTGCCTGTAAAGCAAGAACGCCCGCCAGCACGCCCAACGCATCCTTTCGCACGCCTTGGAACTTCGCCACAAGTAATGCCAAAATGGTTTTCTTCATACGAACAAATTTTTTATTAGTAAATCAAATCGTGGCAAAGATAACGTGTTTTATAGTGAAACACGCTGAAAATTTCCCCAAGTTATGCCCGACTTATCAACAAATTTGCATTGCAAGTGCATTTTTTCGGTGAAAAAGTTTGTTTTATTAAATAAATCTATTATCTTTGCGGCGTGTTTCATAGTAGAACACGCCCGAACGGGTAAACAAATAAAACTTTCGCAACAATATGGCAACTGAAAAGCAAGTAAAACAGGCAATCAAACAAGTTCTTGATTCTGAATACATGAACAAGATGGTGACTTTTGACAAGGGATGGAAATTCAAGGTCAAGTCTTACAACATCCGCACACGTTCAAGATTCATCCCCAAGGATGAACGCGATGACTACGGATGCGATGTTGACGCAAACAAGTTCTTCATCATTGAGTTCAACAACGCCAAGGATGAAATGGACGCAACCGATGCCGCCGCCATCTGCTTGACCCTTAACCCCGCCGGACAAATCGGAACAACGGGCATCCCTTATGACTACGAAATCGAATCTGTAACATCCGACCTTGATTTGGACATTTACGAAAAGGTATTGGCAATCATCAACAACAAGTGATATGGCAAAATCAAGTTATTACACGCCGCGTTGTATGGCGTTCAAGGCTGCTTTTAAGGGTACGCCGGGCGTTACCACGTTTGAACATGAATTGGTCGCATACGATGGACAATGCACGGACTTTGGCGGTTCTGCTTACGTTGACAAGCTGGAATGGGTTGCCATCATCGCGACCGATGGCAAATTCATGGTGTACATCAACAATCCCGGATGCCCGGTTGATGCCGATGGTTGCCCAATCTTCACCAAGGAACACCCACAACAACAATGGATATTCGGATATTACGAATCGTTTAACCGGGCTTTGAATCGTGCCGTTGCAATTACAAAGGCGCGCAAATACCCAAAGCCAATTGAAATATGGTAACATGAATCACGGATATTGCAAGAACTGCTTTTGGCACAAATGAAATCATTGTTTCATGCAAGATATTGGAACTAAAGATGATTCATATTGCCCGGACTACATCAACCGAAAACGCACGAAAGGAACGTTGGATGACGTATTGAAAAGCTGGGTTGAACGCGGTTTGACAACGAATGTTGAATTAGAACAAATAAAACATGGAAATCATGGATAAAAGACAAGAAATTGAATCCATCGCAAGCCGCTACGACTTGGATGTTGATTTCGTGCAACAACTGCACGACAAAGTAACGGACAAGGAAAACTTTGCCCGTGCCGTGAAAATGTTCGTGGATGGCACATTGCCATTCGCCGTTGCAACCGGGGATGCTCCAATCAATGTTGCACACATCCGGCATGATGTCGCCGTGAATCTTTTTGAACTTCGCAAGATGCGCGCGGATAAGGTCAAGGAACAAATGGAAATGCAACACCGGATTGTTGAATATTACAACGGATGCCGCCACGTCACGATGACGCACAAGGGCAACAAAAGCATCCGGGAAACGGTGTTCATCAAGGATGGGTTGATTGTGGCGTTCGGTCACTTTGAACCAAAGCAAGGCGGCATCTATTCCGCCAACAACCCGGTGATGCCGGATTTTCGTTGGCAACCGCACGATGTGTTGGGTCGCTTGCGTAAGCTGGACAAAGGCTTTTATCGCAAGGTCAAAAAGGCGGCGACCGCTTCACCGCGCGAATGGTTTGATTTCACGGGTTCAACAATAAGAAATAAATAATATGGCATATTGCGAAATTAAAAGCATCAACGCTCCGGAAAAGACGTATGGCGACCATCTCGTTGTCAAGAATATAAGCGTTGTTAATTCATGGTCATATCCGGATTGTAGTTACAAGGAACGAATAAGATTTTTGTTTACGCCATGCGACAAACGCGGTTATATATGCGCCGTTGATGACAACAACATCGTTGAAATAACACTTGACATTGAAACCGGGTATATACCGTATGAAATCGTTGGACGTTCCTTGAAGGAAACTTTATCCGGTGCTTTCCGTATCGTTAAACTTGACGAATTGATAAAGGCTTTCAAATATAGGGGTTATTATTGTAAAATATAAATATTACATAATATGGATGTTGAAGCAAACAATTCATTACGCGCTCAAATAGCTTTGTTTTTAGAAAAACATTGCCCGGACTTTGCATACAAAGGGCGTGCAATTCATGTCGGGTATTGGGAAACATCATCCGACCAACTAATTGAACTAACAAAGCCGAACGGCGATGCCGAACGTGCCGCGTTTCGCCTTATTGTCCATTTTCCAAACGAATATGGCATTCCGATTCATGTTGATATGTTCCCCGCGCCATATTGGGAATGGGAAACGGTGTTCAATGGATATATTTCAAACGTGTGTGACTTGATTCGCATTTTCGGGTTTCAATTGGGAATACCTTTGCAAAACTTGTTCCAATATGATTCATTGGGGAATGCCATTTGCCCAAAGAAACATTTGTCAAATACGACAAAAGCAAGATGCGTTGGTTGTCCTGTTGGTGATTCGTGCGAATACAAAGGCTTATTAAACAAATGACAATGTACGGACAAACGATTTATCATGTTTCATTCGGTGACGATGATAATCATTATTTCGGTTCAATCGCCGCCATATATGACCATTTCACGCCGCATGAACTTGGCGTGTCTGCTTCAAGGTTGTGGAATTATGGCATCACGGAACAAAAGCCATACCGCAACAATAAGGTAATCATCCGCCGTGGTGTGATTCAACGCAAGAAAACGAACCGCAAAAACCCAAATACAAAATGAAAATAAAAGGAAAGACAATTTTCGATTTCTGCAAAGATGCTGAAACGCGAAAAGAAATAATCGGTGGCGATTACACCGAATCGTATTACAAAGGATTCCCGGATTCTACGAAATACGAACATCTGATGAAATATGCCATTCTTACAAATAACAAGGATTTGTTTGATTCCGCAAGTTCAATGTATGGCGTGGCAAAAAAGGATGCCGCAATCGCTCAAAATGATGCGATAAAAACAGGCACAATAATTGATTAAACTTGGCAAAGGTGGAAAGGACATTGCTTCCTTACCACCTTTGTTGTTATATAACGTCATTATTTGCCAACCATTCATCAAGTACTTGTTCTTTGCTTTTAGTAACGTATTTTGTACCATTCCATGAATATGTTGCATCGGTACATTCAATCGTCTTGATAAGAGAGTTAAGAACGGATTTTTTCAATGGCTTGCCATGTTTGTCTTTGATTCCACCTTTTGCCAATCCATCAATCAAACCGTTTTTTTGGTCACAATACGGCTTTTCGTAAAGATGTTCACGCACGGCATCCAAAACCTTTTTCGCATCAAGCCCCAATTTTTTGATAACATAATCGTAATTAGTTACCATCCGGTTGTAACCCGTTGACGCGCGCGATTGCATATATTGTGGATGTGGTGTCGCCGGACAACCAAGAATCTTGTAAAATTCCGGTAACGTCTTTCGCGCCACAAATTCGTTTGCAAGTTCCATGTATGAACGTTGCATATTCGTATTGCAAACATTCGCACGCTGGAATACTCCACCAATCCATTGCGGCTTGTTTCTGTTGTGTGTAATTTCATGCCAAAGTGTTGCCATTGCATCCGCTTCAACATCGGTGATGTCGCCCCATTTGCCTTGCCCAATCTTTCCCAATGCGGACATAACCCCGCTTATTCGGTCTGCCTTTAATAACAAAAGTCCATTCAAGTTTGTTGAACCATTATTTCCCGGATTGGTTTCTACACGCAAATCCAAATCACCATGTTCAAACCATTTTTCCGTTAATCCGTCATTTATTTTTTTGAATGTGTCATTTACTTCTGCATGGGTCGTATATGTTGTTTTTAATGCTGGATGTATCGCCGTTGATGATGAATTTGCAATTTTCTTCTTCAAGTCATTCAACCTTTGCATTATCATTGCTTTCAGCGATGCCCATCCGCTTTTGTCATTTGTAACGGCTACAATATCGGCTCGCACATCACTTGAATCAACGTTCATGGACGTTGCCGCCTTTATTGTGCGTTGTGCATCGTTCATATATGCCTTGTATTCGCGTTGTACTTCATCGCAACGCTTATCCAACACATCAAACGCCAACATGATTTTTGCCGACTTTCCGGATGCAATGGCAATATCAAGTTCCGTGACATCAACACCCCATTCCAAGCATCTTGAACGGATTGCAGCATTCTCGGATTCCATTCTTGATGCCGTACTTTGAATATCTGAAATTGCCGTTTGTATTCCGGCGATGTTTTTTGACGCAACGGCGGAATCAAGCGAATGCAAACTTCCATTCAATCCCCATTTGTTCGCCATTGCTCGCGCCTGTGCAATTTGCGATTGATATGCCGCAATCACATCCACATTGACCGTTGGCATTTCTATTTTCAATCCCTTGTCAAGTCGCCCATCAACAAAGTTGTCACGGATGAAATATGGCGTTGATGACCATCCCTTTTGCGCTTCAATGTGTTGTTCCACCCATTCGGTGAACTCCTTTGGCATTTCGGAAACAACGTTCTTTGCTTGCAAATGCTTGTATTCCGTGCCGTGCAAAGCTGCTTTAAGGTCGCCAACAAGTTCATTTGCATCGAAAGTTTCTTCATCCATCAATATGGGCGTGGCGTAACACATACATTGTGGATGCCACCCTTTGAATTTGAATGTCTTGGGGTAACGCCCAACCAACTTTGAACAAATATCACACTTACACAATGGTTCGTGGTTGCTCCGGTGAATCTCAAAACCAACAACGAAATCCAATTGTTGCCATCGTTGGTAATCGCTTTCCCGGTACGCCATATTGATTTCCGACCTTGTAAGGCGCATTGCGTTCTTGTAGCTGGAACGATAAACGCCTTGTCCGGGATGATAGGCACGGGCATTCTTGGACAACACAAGGTTTCCGCGCTTGTCACGCACACGCCGGAACAATCGGTTCGGTTCGCGCAAGTTCTGCCGGACATCACGGGAAAGTTCATCCGCGCTTCTTCCCTCGCCAAGTCCGACATCAAGGGCTGATTCCATTTGCGCCTTGTATTGGTCAACGTACTTCCATACGCGTTGCGAAAGGTTCATTCCCTCCACCTTGCGACTTTGGAACGCCGAAAGCGCATCCAAGTTGCGGTCTTGCATCTTCTTCAAGCGCGCCTTGCTCACCTTGGATGTGTCCATGATGGATGAAATGAACCCGTCATTCTTGGCGCAAGCGAAAAGCCATTGTTTCTTTGAACCGGATTCAATGACGGTTGTCACACGGGATGCCAATTGTTCCGTGATGCGCTGCATTTCCTTTTTTACGGACGGGTACATATCGAACGAAAAAGGCTTGTCTGGGTCAATCTTGCCGCGCGCTGCCGCCCTTGTGATTGCCGTTGTCGCCTTGTCATACAGGCTTTGCACGGCTTGAACATACGCGTCCGTTGTCCTGTAATGCCTTGCGTCCCATCCTTGAATGGAAAATCGTGTTGTTTTCTGCCTTTTTGCCATTACTTGTTGATGAAATAGCGACAACGCCAAAACCCATCATCCCCCGGATGACATTCGGCGCACTCGCAACAATATAAGTCGCCAAACACGCGCGCCCAATGTTTGCAGTTGTCGCAAAGGTTCGTTTTACTCATTCTTTCTTGGTTTGAAATGTTCACATTGTAAGTCATTGAGGAACTTGCACCATCGCCCGTGTTCCGTCTCGTGGTCTTGCTTGCAACGGCACAATATCAAATGCCCATCAATCGCCTTGGAATGCCAATCGTATGATTCCGCGCAATCCCGGCATCGGAATTGTGGCTTCTTCGCCTGTTCCTTTGCCGGGGTTCTTGTTGTTCTTGGATAACGTGGCATTACGCATCGCCCTCCAATTGCGGTTCACCGATGATGAATGAATTGTCGCGCGTGTTCTGTTCTTCCAACTTCTTCATGGTCTTTTCCGGATTCTTGGAAATACCCGCGCCAATGACGGATTCTTCTTGCGACACAACGGGTTTGTTGCCGTTTGCGGTCATCCAATAGTTCAAATCGTCAATGTCTGACGTAATCATGTAAGGGATGATTTCGGGTTCAATCATAATGGATTCGCACGCATCCGCCAAGCTGGTGTTCATCTGCGCGATATACTCCAAGATGACATTCACACGGCGTTGCAAGTAATCGTCAAAGATTTCGCACTTGTCTTGCACTTTCAAATGTGCATCCATGAAAAGCAACTTCAACGCCACGCCGGACATCGCGCCCAATCCCTTGACCGCATCAAAGGAAATGTCGGGCGTTTGCGTTATGGTGTAAATCAGTTTCAACAACGTGTCAATCTCCAACTTGACCGCTTCCGGTGCTTGCTGCCATGACACATATTGCATTGTTGCGCCATCTTCGCCCTCGATGACCGCGCCGGATTCGCCTTTCTGCGCCCATCCGTTGATTTGTCCGGTCGTGAAAATCTTCGGGCTTGCGTGATAATCGTTCGTGTCGGCAAAGTTCGACAACAAGGTTTCCAATCGGTCAATCAACGCGTTCACATCCTCGGTTTCAAACTCCGGTTGGTGTCCGTATATTACAGGAATTTTGTTGATGCCCGTCTTTTTTGGATAACCATCAACGCAATCAAATCCGTTCGCGCCATTTATCCACAACCAATGCTCGGTGTCCGTGAACGTTTCAAAATAGTTCGTGACAACACCATCACGGGTTCGGGCAAAGGAACGTGAAAACGCCACCATGTCGCCCGTTTCATCGAAATATGGGTAAAGTGTATCACCATAGGCGGGCGAAAAGATGGTACAACGCATCTTGAATTGCGATGGAAAGCCATATTTCGTGTTCGGGCTTTCAACCGGATACCAATATTCGGCGGCTTCCTTATATCCGAAAATGGAACGTCCAATCTTTCGGTTCAACGACTTGCACTTCACACCATACAAAATGCGGTCAAGGGCGCGCGCAACGGCTTCTTCCTGTTCGTTCTCCGGCGTTGAATTGTAAGCCGGGGAATTACCGAACACGAATGACACCGCGCGTTTGATTATCAACTTTTGTAGTGTAACGGCGACACGCGCCACGCGTACCGTTTTGAAATTGGTGCTTTCCCCATCGGTTGAAATAACCTTTTGCGCGGAATCCGCTTCATTGTCCGCCGAAACTTGAACGCGCTTGTCCGGGCGCAATATCGGCGACATAATATCATGCAACTTTGGGTCAAGTGCTTTGTTCGCACTCTCCACATCGGGTTGTGGAATGAAACGGCAAGACTTCAATTCGGAAATCACATCGTTTGCCGTTGCAAGCTGAAAAATTTCTTGTATCGTCATATCATTTTATTGTTTTGAATTATACTTAACCAAACAGGGCGGCAACGCTCGTTTGCTTGCCTTGCTTGCGTTTCTCTATCGTTCCGGTCAATGCGTCCGGCGCGTCATCATGTTCGTTGCGTCCGGCTTTCAGATAGCCGCAAATCGCCTTTGCAAACTCCGGGAACAAATGTTTCCATCCTTGCGGCATGAATGTCAAGTTCTGAACCATCGCCGAATGGGAATAAATGCGCGTGTCCTTGTTCTCGCGCTGGGCAAAGGATGTGAACTTGGTCTTTCCATTGCCAAGCAAACGGCATTGCCTTTCCACGTTGTTCTTGAATAGGCGACCGCCGTTGTTCGCTTCGACAATACATTGCGCCACGCCGTGTTTCGTCAACATCTTGGCAAGGGCGGGTTCGGTGAACTCAACGGGCTTTGTCGTGTAAAGCACATCCACGATGTAATTGCCAATTTCCGTTTCGTCATATATGATGGCGCAAAGGTAGTCCGCGCCCGTGTCGGCGGTGTCCACATAGCAACGGCGTTGCAATTGCAGCGTTGCCGGGCGCACAAGGTATTCAACGAATCCGGCTTCATACATCAATCCGGCGCGCGGTTGCGGGTCTTGTTGATACAGGGATTCAAACACTTGTGGATTGCGTTTCCGGATGGCTTGCAGCTTTTCAAGGTTGTGTCGTTCCGCCCATAATGGTTCACCCTCTTGTCTTGGGTCGTATTCGGTCGGCGCGCCCTCCTTGATGGCTTGATACACCACGACAACCCATCCGTTCGGGTTGTCCTTGGCATCATAAACGCCTTGTTCGCGTAACAACTTGCCCGCAAGGTCATCTTCGTGCCATCGGGTAAATACAATCAATTGGCGCGAATCGTTGTGCAAACGTGTTTCGGCAACGGTATCGTACCAATCGGATATGTTTTCACGGACAATGGGCGACCATGCCGTTTTCGCGTCCTTGTAAATGTCATCCATGATTAGGATGTCCACGGGTTCACCTGTCAACGCACCACCAACGCCCACCGTCTTGAATCCGCCAACATGGTTCACAATCTCGCATTCTTCCGTTGTACGGATGTAACCACGCCCGGAATCATCGGCAAAGCTGGATTGACCAAGCGTTGTTTCCGGAAATATGTTGTGATACTCCGGCGTATCAATCACACGTTGGATTTCGCGGTTGAACTTCTTCGCCTTTGTTGCCGAATAGGAAACGACCGCCAAGCGCAAGTCCGGGTTGCGCCCTAACAGGTACGCGGGCAAACGGCGCGTTGAACCCTCGGACTTTCCATGCTGCGGCGGCATGAACACCATCAACTTTTTCACGCCACCATCCGCAAACTTGGATAAGACGTGATAATATCGGCGATGAAAATCAGCCGGGCGGAATGTTGGCATCGTGGCAAGTGTAAAGCGCAACAAATCGGAACGACTTTCACGATAAAGCCGTTCTTGCATCGCTTGGATAAGCTGAATCCGTTCGCTTCTTGTTGCTGCCATTACTCCAATTTCCTTTGTAGTTCTTCGATTGTGCTTGCCAATTCCTCATCGGTCTTGCTTGCAAACAAATCCTTTCCATCTTTCCCGGTCACTTCCGTTGATTGCTTGTTCTTCCAATGTTCCGGGTCGCCATTGGTCAACGTGAATATGATTGCCGCCGTGTCCGCTTGGATGTGCTTCTTTGTGTTCGTCTGCTCCTTGATAATCGGTTTCGGGTTGCCTTTCTCGTCTTTCACCTTGCCGGGAACGGTGACAACCTTTGTTTCCGTTACGTCATACCCTTGTATCTTCTTCAACAATGATTTCTTGGCTTCTTGCACAAAGAATTGCATCCGTTCATCCTTGGCATCCACAATCATTTGCCCAAACTCCGGATGTTCTTCTTTCCATTGATGGAATGTCTTTGGTGTTATTCCCACTTGGCGGCAAATCTCGGCGATGGTGTATGTGTCCGACTTGATAAGCCCGACAATTTTGTCAACAATCTTTTTTCCGTACTTTGCCATAATTGCCTTTTTTAGTTGAATTTTATCACTTTAATCACTCTTTCAGTTCGACCGAAAAGCCACGGTCTTGCAGTTCGCTAAACAACAATGACAACTTCGTGACATCGCCACATTCAACAATCAATCGGGTTGATATTTCCTTTTTCCCGGATTGTTCTTCCTGTTCGGGTTCTTCTTGTTGGAAAACATCAACGCCCCAATCTTGCGGTTCAAAACCCCATTGTTGTGAAACTTCTTCAATCATGGATTCATCCCATGCAAGGTTGGCTTTGCTTGTGGCGTTGTCCGCAAGTGCAAGTTCACGTCCTTTGGCGGAATCAAGGTCAATGTCCTTTCGCTTGACCGCGACAAGCTGGTTTCCGTCAACCTCCACCACCAAAACATCGGTGAATCCAATGTCGGCGGCTTTTTCTGCGGTCTTGTTTCCGGCGATGATGCGGTTGTTCTTGTCAATAACGATGGAACGTGCCAATCCGAATTTGCGCAATGATTCATCCATCAATCGGTCGCCATATTCCGTTCCCTTGTTGAAATTCTTGTTGTCCGGCACAAGACTTTCGATGTTGGTTTCAATGATTTTCGTCATAGCTGGATGAATAAGCGTAACAACATCATAACAGGAACGGAAACGCACGCGCCGGACGCTGCGCCCATTGCGGTGAATACGAAATCCATCAATTCAACCGTTCCGTGTCCCTTTGAATCCCACCATTCTTTGATTGCTCCGGCAATACATCCGGCGATGAATCCAATCAACGCGCCCCATGCCAAACCAACGTAAAAGGCGGAAATAACGCCCACAATCAAACCGATTGCCATTCCAACTTTGTAATGCTTGCGCTTGTCGGGCATTTTGGCGGCTTCTGCAAGGCTTTTGCACGATTTCGCGATAACTTCACCAACTGAAATAAAAAACGCCCTCAAATGGGCTAAAAACGGCGTTTTCTGAAAAACACGTTCCCCGGCAACAAAAACGGGCGGTTGTGTCTTTCCGGACATTACGCCCAACCATACCTTGCCGCCGAACAAGATATTGATTCTTTCCTTGAATGATGGCTTCCAACATGACACACATTGTTTGCCATCACACCAAACGGGCAACGTGCCACACTCCGAATCCGACAATGTGCCGGGCTTCTGCAATACCTTTGTGGATTGCTTGAAATTTATTGGTTTCATACATGTAACTTTTTGATGTTATGCAAATGCAATGCAAAGATAAAGGGCGTTTCACTATAAAACACCCTTTATCGAATTAAGTTATCAAAAAGTTATCCACTTATGCTTTCATGCGGACGGGCAATCCGGCATAAGTCCACGCAAGCAACGCGGCATCGCGTGCGTCTTGATTCGTTCTTCCCATGATTCCCGTGAATGATGCAAGTTCCTCATGTGTTATCTTGCGGTCTTTGCCTTTCCAACACTTCAACAACGGGATGTGTGGCAAGACTTCGATTCCCCAATGTTCGCACATTTCGATGATTTTGCGTCCGGTTTCATGGTTCGCGCCAACATCCTTTGCAATCTTTTCCGCCTGTTTGCCTTGTGCGGCATGGAAACAAGATTTCTTGTTCATCCATCCGGCTTCAACGACAATAATCAAGGATTCGCCCGTTTCATCCCTTTTCGCTTTCGCGTGCTGCAAGTATTCAAGCAAGAAAGGGAATGAAAGGTTCGTCACCTCCAATTGTCTTGTCTTGACTTTGAAGAACGCCACGCCGGACTTTTCCTTGTCCGGGTCAATGGCAATGATATTGTCGTGTTTCATTAGAACGGCAAGCCATCGGCGTTTTCGGGTTGCACGGCGGGCATGGCTGCTGCATTGCCGTTGCCCTTGATGTCACAAAGCTGGATTTCGCTTGCATTGCAGTTCACGGCAACTTGCCAATGTTTGTTCTTGTCTTGATATTGCTTCACGCTCATACGACCACGAACAAACACCTTTGCGCCACGCTTCAAATACTGCGTCAATCCGCCGCCATCGCCGAACGAAAGAACGGACACCCATGTTGTTGATTCAACCGTTGTGCCGTTGGCATCCTTGCGGCGTTCCGAATGTGCCACGTTGAATGACACATATTTCTTGCCGCCAAACTCCTTGATTTCGGCATCCGCGCCGATGTTTCCGATTACTTCAATTTGTAACATAATGATTTTTTGAATTAAGTGTTATATACTTTTTCATAACTGCACCACGTTTCCCCGTCATAAGTCACTTGCTGGTCTGACTTGTCAACGATGGCAACGATTTGGGATTGGTCAATCCGCAAGGATTCAAAATCCTTGGTTTCAACCGTTGTGCGTTCCCCGGTCATTGGGTTTTCGGTTATGACGATATACCGCATAAGCAATGCTTTTGTTGTGCATTTGCATTGCACTTGGTTAATACGCCTTGCCGTGTTTCGGCGGTCGCGTTGCGTTATACTTCATCTTTTCGCCAATGTGCCAATCCAAATCAACGTTGATGGACTTCGCCCATTTTGTGACGTACTCCAAACCGAATTGGATGCGCTTTTCAATGCCGATGATGTCACGGCACAAACCTTTGGTCAAGGCAAATGCGTTTTCCGTGAATGTGAACTTGTCAAACGCGCGATGATACTTGCAAGGATTCATCTTGTCAAAGTCCACGCCCAACGCTCCGGCAAGGTCGCCAAGGCGAATTGCAACGTCCGCCATTTTATCTTCCAAGGTGTCCTTGATGAATGACGTGAACGGCGCGCAACCTCCCAATAATGGTTCATTGTAGGCTTCAAGGTTGGCGCGCTTCCCGGCTCGATGCGCTTCAACCATTTCGCCAATCTCCGAAACGACAAACATCAAACAATGCTCGTTGCTCTCTCGCTTTTCCCAAAATCCGTGCTTCACGGCGTTGGCATGGGATTCTTTTGCCAATTTGTTGAAATTCATGTTTTCAAAATTTATTGTGTTAAACTTACCCGGTTATTTCAAAATCAATCTCGTTGATGTTCTTTTCAAGGACTTTCAAGCACGCCTTGATGTTGGTGTCACATTCGATGACTTGGTTTCCGCAATACGCATCCAAACAGGTTTCCAACTTATCCATGTATGGGTTTTTGATGCTTTGGGCAAATCCCATCTTGGCTTCAATTATCTTGTCCATGCGCTTGTTGTGGTCAACAAGGAAACGGCACATAAGGACACCAAGGAACGCATCCGTTTTCATATCCTTGTAGATGTCGCCCGGAAATTGCTTCTTATACTGCGAATTGACACAATACCAAAATATCGTGAAATCGCTTGTGTACTCCTTGAAAAATTCTTCCGTCTGCTTCTCTATACGCTGGATGTGTCTTGCATCCAAATCCTTTTTCAAGGAATCAACATATTCTTGGCGGACGTGCTTCACGGCGCGGGACAACTTGACGGTTTCCGGAATCTTGTGTTCGGCGCAATACTTCATCACCTTTTCGGCACACATCCACGCCAAATGCGAAATGACCAACGGCACGAACGCAATCATCATGTTTTCGTTGAATGTGAATGTTTTCATCATCCAATCGGTATCATGGCGCACACTCTCTTTGAATTGCTTTTCGGTCATCATCGGCGGCAAACCATTGACGTTGTTCACAATTTCCTTTTCAAAGATGGTGTCATACATCCGTTTTTCCACCGCTTTCAGTTCTTCCGGCGTTGGCTTTTCTTCGTTTCCGTGTTCAATTTCCGGGGCTTGTTCAATTTGATTGAACACCGCCGTTTCGTTGAACATGGATTCACCCTTTGAGAAATCAAGGATTTCATCGCCCGGTGCGGATTCCTGTTCCTTTGGCTTGATGAAAGGGCAAGTCTTGGCGTTGTGGCACGCGTTGAATGACCTTTCGTTGATTTCCATGTCCCCGGCTGCTTGCGCTTCCATGTCGCGTTGCAATGCGCATTTGTATTTCGGGCATCTGCCAAGCTGGGTGTTGTACCATACCGCCTTGGCGCACCTCATGCAATTATCTTGTTGCCAATATGACATCTTTATGTCGTTGGCGAATATCCTTTCATTTGTTGTCTTCATTGTTGCGAATATTAGAATGCAATTCGATAATCTTTGCCCTTTAACGATGGGCGTTTGCTTTCGATGAACTTCATCAAGTCGCCAAGTTCGATTGGGAACAATGGACAAAACTTGTATTTCAACGTGCAAACAAATCGGTCATTCAACATGACATCAAGGAATAAAGTTTTCATTGTTGCGAAAGATGTTCTAAACGTTAATGTCCGTCACGATGTCAAACACCGCCTTTGTCAATTCGATGTCATACATTGCATTGTGCAACGAATCACCATCCACTTGCACGCCAAGCGTTGCCGCAACCGTTGACAACTTGAAATTCTCCATTTCCGTGCGCTTGTTTGCAAGATACACGGTCGCAAGAACCATCACGTCCATTGAATTTGCCCAAAACCATGAACCAAAGAACTTGTCGTTGTTCTGCAAGAAAAATCCGCGCAAGAATTGATTGTCGAATGCGGCGTTGTTGTACCCAACCAAAAAGAACTTGTCTTTTGAATTGTACTTGTCAACGTACTTGCCAAGCATTGCGACAAATTGACGGTACACCGTACCCATCGCCGGATATTTCGCGATTTGTTCACGGGTAACACCCGCAACCGCCAAGGCTTCATCCTCAATGGCTGCTTTCGGGTTTGGCTGGACGTGAAAATCAAACGATTCTTTCACGATTCCGTCAATTACGACTTGACCGGAAATTTGATGGATTCCGTTTCTTCCGGGGTTTGTTCCTGTTGTTTCAAGGTCGAAAAATAATAACTTCATAATTTTATATTTATTAGAATAAACTTGCTTGAATAGGGCGGCTCAAAACCTTTTCTTGTGCCGCCTTGAAAAAGTCCTTTTTGATTTCAAATCCGTATGCGCGCCGCCCAAGTTCTTTTGCTGCGAAAAGCGTTGAACCGCTTCCGGCACACGGGTCAATGACAACATCGCCGGGGTCGGTGAATATGCGGATAAGGTATTGCAGCAATGGCACGGGCTTTTGTGTCGGATGTACCTTTGGCGTTTTCGTGTCACGTCCCCAATCAATGCAATTGAACACCATCCCACCACCAACGGCATCATTGTTGAACTTTGGCAATTTGTCGCGATAAAGCAACACGCCATATTCGCAATTTCCAACGATTCGCATATTGGCTTTCAATACCTGTGCGGAAAAATTCTTTCGGAACACAAGGTTGATGTAATGGTTGAACCCATATTGCTTGCCAAGTTCGATGTATTTGAATTGTTGTTCAAACTCACAAAACACAATCATGCAAGGTGCTTTCCCGGATTCCTTTGGTTCTTTCACAAGCATTTGCGAACAAAAGTGCATAAATTCCGCCGGGCGAAAATCCTTGTCGGTGTCGAAAAACTCCTTTCCGGCTTTGTCCGATTCCCCATTCTTGTTGTCCCCGTCAACATACCACGATGGATTGCTGGCGTATGCGTTCTTTCCAAGGTTATATGGCGGGTCGGCAATAATCAATTGCGCCTTTGGTATGCCATAAACCTTGAAATTCTGAAAATGGTCATTGAATAATTCAACTTTGTTCATAATCTTATTTTCTAATTTTTGATAACCATTGGTCATATATGCGGGATGCCACTTGTGCCATCATCACGGGTGGGACGCTCATTCCGCAAACGTAATGGGGTATTTGACCCTCAAATTCGTAATCTTGCGGAAATGACGAAATGCAACAAACTTCGGATGCGCTCAAATACTTTGGTATGTCAAAACGTATCAAGCAATCTTTTCGCGCTGCAAGCGTTGGCGAAACCTTGTCCGGATAGACATATTGATTGTTGAACATTCCACTTTTCCCGAACTCTCGTTCATTCGCGTTTGACAAATTCGAATCGCCATCCATGCGTAATTCCCAACATTTGCGCATTTTCGGTGAATCAACGCCATCGCCCATGCCATCGGCAACATCCTTGAAAGGAATCACCGCTTCGTTGAAATTCATATTCAATCTTGGCAAGGTTTCAAACAACGTTTGTTCGCAAGGAACGAACCCGACCAAATCTTTGCGCAAGCACACGAAAAACACACGTTGCCGCCTTTGAGGAACACCCATCGTTTGGGCATCAAGCAAGTAATGGTTCACATAATATCCGGCATCATCAAAGCCACGATAAATGTTTGTCATATACTCTTTCGCGCTGCCAAGCAACAATCCTTTCACGTTTTCCGCAACAACGACTTTCGGTTGCAACCGCTTTGCAAGCTGGATGAAATCGAAAAACAACGTATCAAGAACTTGTTCGGCTTGTCCCTCCCGGAACTTCTTCATCTTTCCCCATGCTTCTTCACGGCTTCCCGCCATGCTGAATGTTGAACAAGGCGGTGAACCATCCAAGATGTCAAGGTTGAATAACTCCGGCGGCAAATCCTGTTTATCCTTGAATGTCTGAATCGGTTCAAGGAAAGGGAAACGCGGATTGTGATTCTTGCAATATGTGAACATCATGCGGTGGTCTATTTCGTTGCATCCTATCACATCGAATCCGGCTAACTTGTAGCCCATAGAACTACCCCCCCACAAGCAAAGCACGAAAAAACCGTGCCTTTGTCTTTGGTGAAATGGGCATCCGCCAAAGTCCAACGATAATCAAATTTGTGCATTGTAACTTATCTATTTAATATATCATTCACTTTCGTGGCTAAATCTCTAAACGGCGGGTTGAATCGCATATCATCGTTGTACTTCTTCAACAAGTGCAACATGGATGAATGGTCGCGGTGGACATATTGCGCAATCTTCGTCAACTTCATCTTCATTGCCCGGCAATGGTGAACGAATATCATGCGCGCATAGAACCCATCACGCTTGCGCGACTTAGTGATATAATCCGAAAACTTCAAGCCCATCACTTCGTGGATGGCGTTTTGGATGCGCATCACGTTCCGGTTGTCACGGGCAAAGCTGGATTCAAACCAAATGTCCTTGCCAAGACGAAAGGCGATGTCATATTCAATGCCCGCGCCCGTGCTTCCCGTCCAATTGTCCATCATGTAAATGGCATCACAACCAAACAACAATTCGATGTCCTTAACCATGTGCGATTCCCAAGATGCCTTTTCGTCACACAACCCAAATTCCAACGGGTTCACAACTTCAAACCCGATTGATTCAAGCAACGCTTGTGAATCGGCGAACCGTTGCTTTGCTTCTTCGATAGGCAAGCCCGTAATCTTGCCCGATACATAAATTTTCATTGGCTTTTCTTCCTCTCTGCATTATAGATGAATTTGTTGATGAAATATTCCTTGCCTTTTCCTGTCACCATTGTTCGCGTGGTGGTCATCACTTCATCCGTCCGTGGGTTTGTCCACGTTTGCGGTTTCAGTTCAAACAAGCCAAGGTCAAGGGCTTTTTGTGTTGGCTGGTTTCGTGCCGTTCCAACGCTGCACAAATATTCGTTGTCGCGCAACCATTGGAAAAGCCGGATTTCCCCGAAATCCACGCCGTTTTGTTTCAGAATCTTTGCAAGTTCATCAATCCCACACGATGATGGGGAATTGATGATGGCGGTCGCGAATGCCACTTTCGGGGCTTGCGCTTCAATCTGCTTTTGTTGGCTTTCGATTGTTTCCGCCTGTTCCGCCGCAAGCCGCAAAGCCTGTGCGAACGTTTGAGGAATCGCCGGGGATGCTGGCGCAAGTTCCTTTATCGTTTCCTCCATCTTGTTGAATGCGTTGATGAATGCCACCTTGAATGCCATCGCCTTTTCTCCGGTCAATGACATCGTAAGCAAGGAAAAGCCATCGCGGTTCATCAAGAACATGGGTTGTCGTTTCCCTTGCGCATCCGTGTATGTGGTTTCGGCAAACCAATGTTCGTTGGCTAAATTTTGAGCCGACCCCATGATGTTGCGGATGGACTTCATTATGTTCTTGTGCATCTTGCCGAACACCTGTGCAACCTTGACGGAATCGGTCACGGGCGTTCCATTTTGCGTTTTGTAAACGCTTGATTGGATGATTTCATTCATAATTGTAAATTTTCATTGTTAGTAATCCAAATCAAAGTTTGCGGCGGTCTTTGCCCTTAATCACAAGATAGTTGCACATTTCTTGCAATCGGCTTGATACGCGGTCGCCATACCGTTCTTTGAGGATTGCGCCGCCCATCCTCAAATTCGATGTGATGAAAGTCATTTCGGCGTGCATATCACCCCGGTATTCGATGACGTAACGCACCACATCAAGACGGTTGCCCATGTAAAGCGTTTCCGGCGGTTCGTTGCCAAGGTCTTGAATGGCAAGCATCGGCGCGGTCTTGTATTGCTGAATGTTGCCGGATTCCGCCCACACGTCACACAAGCCATCGGCGCGTATTGTGCGCCAATACAACGGTCGCGGGTCGTTGTCGGTATGCCATAAAACCTTGATTCCGATGGCTTGGATGTACGCTTGCATGATTTCCATGCACCACGTTTTGCCCGTTCCGGTGTTTCCCGCGATATAGATTCCGCGTTTCAGTCTGCCGGGGATGACTTGTCCCGATACAGGGTCAAGACACTTCATTGACGTGTCGCAATGCGCCCACTTGATGAAATTTTCAAATGCGAATCTGTTTTCATCGTCAATGACGAACGCCGGATTCCGGCTTTTTCCGATTGCTTCAATTATCTTCATCGCGTTGTCAAGGTCGTACCAACCCGGCTTTGTGTATTGGTAACGCTGGAATCCGGAAAACATATCGCGTTGCCGAATCGCGTTCAACACCTGTTCAATGCTTGGCATTGTCGGTTTCTTGTTCTCGTTGTTCACCATTCTTCGTTTGCTCTTTTATTGTTTCCGCCGGGGCGGTCTATATAGTTGCCATCTTCAACCTTGCGCCAATTGGTCGCGTTCGTGAATATCCATCGGAATGTACACCATTTGCCTTTTTTGCAGAAATCGGACGCGTTGACGGTTTGGAATATCGTCTTGATGCGCTGGTATGCCGTTTCCGGGTCTTTTGCGGTCATCATTTCGCCGAACCTTTGCCGAATCTTGCGTTTGTCATCATCAGCAAGGGAACGCGGTTGGGGGAATGACGGGCATTGTTCTTTCCATAATGCCAACAATCTTGAATAATCAACCGAAAATTCCCTTTTTTGCTCCGGCGCGTCAACGAAAGTTGACGTATCTACGTTAGTAGATATATTATTCTTTTCTTTCCTTTTCTTTTCTTTATGTTCTGCATTTGCATTGCTTGTGCTTTGCATTTGTATTGCTTGTGTATCTCCGGACGTTTCTTCATTACCATCTTGAATTGTCGTTTGCCGTTGATTGTCAAGGTTTTGCCGCCATCTTGCGATTGCCGCTTGCTTGCGCTTGTCGGAAATATCCTTTCGCTTGTCTAAACGCTTCAAAACACTATCCGACCACATATTTTCACCATCATTGGCGAATAATCCGTAATTGTTCACAAGTCGTTCAACGGTCTTGTAATCCACATGCAATGCAAATGCAATGCTTTTGCAGTAACGCAACGGCAATGTTCCGCCTTGCTCATATAGTTGTTCGATGATACACCAATAAATGCCGATGCCCTCAACGCCCAATTCAATCAACACGTCTTGCAACTTGGGGTCGTTTCGCGCGTTGTAGTCATGCTGGAAATAATATGAATCTTTCATGCTGAATGCGTTTTAATGGCTTTCCCGCCACCCATCCGGGATGGAAAGGCGGCGGGGCTGCCTTGTTGTTAGATTTCGATGATTGCAATTTCCGGGGCAATCTCCTTGATTGCTTCAAGTTCCTTGTCAATCGCGGTGTCGCGCAATGTTTCAAGCGTTTCTTCCGCACCCGGCGACATCAACACGAATGCAACGTTGCGTCCGTCAATCTTGGCGAATGTTTCCACCTCCAAGTTCTCCTTGTTGCCACCCTTGAAAACAGGGATTGAAAGCGTGAACGATTCCGGCAAGTTGGAATTGACCACTTGGGCGAAATTGTCCGTTCGGTCGCCGTTCTCCTTGATGCTTCTTTCGATGGCGTTGTTCACGGTTGCCGTGAAATTCTTGCACGCCGAAACCAAGGTCATGTTCACGTTCTTGTCTGCAAAGAACGCGCGGTTCATCTTGCAGAACATCGAAAAGTCAAACGGCGACCACACCTTGCCCGTGTTGATGCCAAATTCAATGAACTTGGGATGGAACTGCAATGTTCCCTTGATTGTGCCGCGTGTGTATTCATCGGATTCGTTCACCACAAGTTCGATGGTGATGTTCTCGCGGTCAACGATGATGTGGCAATTCTTCTGCTCAAATTGTCCGGCGTTGATACGCTTCTTCAAGAACTCCACGGGCGCGCCGATTGTTCCGTTGATGTTCATCTTGACTGGGGCTTTCGGGTCAAGAACTTTGGGTGCTGCACCCTCGCGGATGATGATTTCATTCATTCCCGGTGCAAGATTGATGTTCATTTTCTCGTTGTTCATATTTTAATCGTTTGTGCCATCCTTTACGGCGGCGGTGTTCATATATTGTGCGTTCATAAATAGTGTTGGCTGCAACTCTTCGGCGGTTGCCGGGCGCATTTCCACAAGGTCGCCATCGCGGTTGTAATACTCCGTCATCTTGGCATCGCGGTCGGTGAAACGATAACAAACTTCGTTCACATATTCGGCTTTCGCCTTGATGTTGGAAACCATGTTTTCGCGTGCCTCTTTCAAAGGCTTCAAGCGTTCGGCGTACTCCTTTTTGATTTCCTTAATCTCGTTTTCGATTTCGGAAATCTCAATGGAAACGTTCGCAAGTTTCTCTTTGTGTCCTTGCAATTCTTCCGGGGTGTACGCTTTCATGTAACCCTTGTTCTCGCACGCATCCGCGTTGTCCTTGATGAACTGTTCACGCTGGATTGGGTTGGCAATATCCTTGCCCATTGTCTTGTTGTTCATTGCTACTTTGTTTTATAGTGAAACATATTACAAGAAAACCTTGTTGTAAAGGTCGGCGAATTGCTTGCCGAATTGCGCGGCGCGCGCGGACGATTTGAAGCAAAGCCGAGAACCGAAATTCGCACCCGCATACGTAGGCGTGTAATACGTATACGCGCACACGAACCCCGCAGCATCTTCGTCATACTTGAACCACGGAAACCACTTGTCTTGATTCCAATCCGAGAAATCGGGTACAAATCCATCTTCCTTGTTCCATGCCTGTGCGATGGTGAACAACTTGTTTAAGGCAATCAACGCTTCAATGTGCTTGGGGTTGATGTCGGTCACAAGTCTTGCGACATCTTCAAGCTGGACAACGTTTCCGGAAAGAATCTTCTTTGCAATGGTAAAGTCCGCGTTCGGCTTGCCGCCAAGGGCTTTTCTTGCGCTCTCAAAGTCCGTGATAACTTCGTTCACTTCCGTGCATTCAACTTCTTCAAGGGCGAAATCAAACGGCGACAAATAATCGTCATCGTCAACGTCCAAATCTTCGTTGTGGTCGCAAATGTAGTCCATCAAGGCTTCCCCGGCTTCTTTGCGTGATTCGTGGATGGCTTGCATTTCGCTTTGCTCGCTTCCATCCGCGTTTTTGATAATGTACTTTTTCATTTTCTTTTTTTGTTAAAATGGTGACTTGTTGAAATTGATAGTCATTCCCGAACGGGCAACGGTGACAACCTTGTGTGTCAAATCCGCGATTCCTTGCTGGAACTCAACGGCGTTTGAATTGCCATCGGAAAGGTGAATCAACACGATGTTGTGAACCTCTGAAAGGTCGTTCGCTTGCAATATCTCCTTGCACGTTTCAAAGCTGCAATGGCTTTTCATCGTTCTTGCCCGCAACTTTGCCGGAATCAACCCGGCTTCCACGTTGGCATCCAAGATGTCTTGGCGATAGTTGCATTCAATAAGAATGTTATTCAAGCCATCGAACGTGTATTGCAGATAATATGTGTCGGTCGCGAATAAAACCGTGCCACATTCGGGATGCGCTATCAGATACCCGAAAGGCTGGGCGGCATCGTGTTCGGTGCAAAATGGCAAAACACCGAAATTTCCTATCTTGTACAACACGTTTTCGGTCATTGCGTGTGCCAATGGATGCGATGCCAACCCAAGGGCGTTTCTTGTCCCGTCCGACATATAGCAAGGAATCATGGCATCAAGGCAACGTTTGACGTGCTTTGCATGGTCGCCGTGTTCGTGCGATATGATGCAAGCCTTGATTCGTGTGATGTCGAAATCAACCGCCTTTTGTACGTTCTTGAAAGCGATTCCACATTCAATCATCAACGCTTCCTTGCCGTTGTCAAGCAAGTAACAATTGCCCTTGCTGGATGAACCCAATATTTTCAATTCCATTTGCCTTTCGGTTTAAGTGATTAAAACCCCGGATTTGGGGCGTTATTTGCGTTTTCCGCCACTTTCGCGTTATCGGTGGGCGTTTCCCTTGCCGCGTTATTATCGTGGTTTATTTCGCCCGTTTCCTTGTCAACGACTTGGGATGTTGCGGATGATGCTTCAATAACGATGTGTTTCTTGTTGGCGTGGTCGCGCTTGTCCTGTTCCACTTCGTCCTTGATTTCCACATAATCGGCATCCTTGATGCCTTTTTCTTCGGCGGTGTACATCGCGCCCAATTGCGCCGGGAACGCTTCGCGCAAGGCTTGAACCTTGGCAACCTTGGAAATCATCGTTGATGGCTTTTCTTTCCAAACCGATTGTTTCTTGTCGTATTCATCCAAGCGAACCTTGGCAACGGTTGGATAACGGCGGTCGGAACGATAGACTTTTGCCCATCCGCCAACCAACTTGTCGTTGTCGGCAAAGAAACAACCCTCCAATTCAACGACCTTGCCATCACGAATGACGATGATTCCGGCTTCGATGCCCTCATAATTTTCGCAAGCATCGGCGCGCTTCAACAACGCTTCCTTGCTGACAACCATTGTCGCGGGCGTTGTGCCGTATTTGACAAGGTAGGCTTCACCCAAGAACGGGTTAAGCTGATTGAACTTGCAAATGCTTATGAACTGAACCAAATCTTGGTCGGAAACCTTGCCACCGCCTTTCACCAAGTAATCGCGAACGATTTGATAAGACAATCTTACGTCTTGTCCGGCGACATTGTAATTGCAAACGCCCTTTTCATTGATAGGGGCAATTGCTTGTTGTGCTGAATCTGCCATAATGTTATTATTTTATTGTTAATTTATTGTCGTTTGTCACGACAAGGTTTATAACTTGTGATTGAACCGGGATGATTTCATTCACCGATTCGCGGTTGTCAATGAATATCGGCGCACATACACCATAGAACGCGCACAAGGCGTTGATGATGTCAAGTCCGGCATTCACTTGGCTTGCGGTGTTCGCGCTGCCATACGGAACGCCATTACATAATGGGATGCACGTTTCAACCGGATTGCCATCCAAGGTATAATCGAACAACCGGAAAGTCACGAAATGGAACTTGGCGTTGATGCGCTTTTCGCATTCCAAAACCTTTGTCTTGTTGAATTGTTCAACCGTGTATTCTTCGCGTTCGATGTCGGCGATTTGCTGGGCGACTTCCTTTCCATGCGCTTCAAGGTCGGCAATCTCGTTGTTGCATCTTTCGATTGCGCCACGCTTGGCAAGACGGGTTGAAACATCGTTGCGCTTGGTCATCCATTCTTTCTTGGATGCTTGCAACGCGCTTGTGTCAACGCCCGTGTTGTCGGTTGTGATGGTCGCCTTGATGTCGGCAATCTGCTTTTGCAGTTTCACCCATTCCGGGATATTATCGGGGACAACTTCGGCGGTCGCCTTTTCCGGTAAGGTTTCAAGCGTTGCTTGTGCGGTTTTGATGCGCGAATCCAAATCGTTGTTTTCCTCGCGATACGCGTCAACGGACTTTTGCTTTTCGGCTGCATCCGCTTCAAGTTGCGCAATCTTTTCGCCAAGGTGCTTTCCTTTGTTCGTGATGTCGGTCAAGTTGCCCATCTTGGCTTTGTCGAAAACGTCCTTTGCTTTCGCAATCATATCATCCGGCAATGCTTGTCCGCAATGTGGGCAAGTTGTTTCGCCGGAATACTCCTTGGCGTTCTCCTTGTGCCATGATTCGCGCAACGTGTCTTGTTCTCCCTTGCACTTGTCAATGTCACGATGGATGCGGGCGATGTCAACTTGTATTGTGGCGCAATTGCGCTTGTTCGTGTCAAGTTGTGATTGCAACGTCTTGATTTCGTTGGCAATCTCGCGGCGTTGTGCGTTGGCTTCAAACGCGGCATCCTGTGCCTTTGTCTTTGCGTCAAACACTACTTGTTGCGCCTGTGTGGTCAACTCGTTCACGCGGGCTTGCTTTGCTTGTTCCGCTTCATATTGCTTGCGAATCGCCTTGTTCACATCTGCAATCGCGTTGTCGGTGTCGGCGATTTCTTTGTCAATGTCGGCAAGCTGGGATTCAAGTGCGGCGAAATCTTCCGGTTCGGGCATCATCTTGTGCGTTTGGTCAATACGCGGTTGAATCTGCTTCAATTCCTCGTTCAAGCGTTTCTTGCGCGCTGCCATTTCCTTTTTGTAGTCCGCAAGCGACTTGCCGGATATGGCATCCAACAACTTGACAAAATCGGGGTTGTCCGCGGCGATTTCTTCATCGGTCACACTTCCGGCAAGCTGGAACAATTGTTCACGCTGCAATTGCCACTTCATACCGACAAAGAATGCCGGGTTGGTTATCATCTTGAACACGGATGAATCAACGATGGCTTGGATGCGCTTGTCATACTCGCCGACATTGACCGGGGTTTCGTTCCACCAACATTCCGTGTGGTTGCCCTTGTACACCTGTTCAACCTGTCCGCGTGGCTTTACCCAATCTTCAACGAAAGCACGCTTCAAGGTGATTTCTTCACCATCCACGATGATGACACCCGTCACGCTGCATTCGCACTTGTGCAATTCTTCGCCGTTGACACGGGTTTTGATTTCGTAATCCTTGCGGTCGTGCGCGTCCTTGCCGAACAAAAGCCAAATGAACGCGTCAAAATGTCTTGACTTGCCAAGTCCGTTTCCGCCGGAAATGGTCGTGACATCCGGATTGAATGTCGTTGTCCGTTCCTGTTCACCTTTGAAATTGCAAAAGGTGATGGATTTCAATGTTACTTGTTTCATTGTTGCGATATTATTTATTGTTGAATAATTGTAACGCTTTGTTGGCATCCACAACGATGATGCGCCCATGCTGGGTTATCGCGTCATTTATTCGCCCGGATGCTTTGATTCGGTTTGCCGTTGTCATGCTGCAATTGAATATTTGTGCGATTCCGGCGATACCATACACAAGGCGTTTTTCTTCTTTCGGTTGCGCTTGTGTCGCTGGTGCTTGCGCCTTGGCGAACAAATCCATCAGTTGCCCAACGGTTAAATCAATGATTCGTGTGTCGCTTGTAATCTCCATCATTTCGCTTCCTTGTATTCTTTAAGCAAAACCCAGAACATTGCGCGTCCGATGATTCCCATCAACGCAAACATGATGATATAGAAGAAATCACTTCCGGCGATGACGCAACGAATCATTGTGCCAAATCCAAACAGGACGATGAACGCGGCGAACACCAATTGAATTGCTGAATTAAACTTTTCCATATTATGCGTATTTATAAGATTTGAAAATCTGCCGTTCCATTGTCGTTGTCACGGCGTGAACGTTGAACGCGGGTTGTTCTGCATCGTGCGGTTCGCACTCTTACAATCACATTGTCGTTGTTGAATATCGTTGGCATAAGCATCGCAAGGAAACAAAGCGCGATGAACTTGCGTTTGATGGGCGACAAGCTGAATGATATGTGGAATGTTGTGCAAAACCACCACGCGGATAACTCGTTGACCTTTGAACATCCGGTTTTCTCAAAGATTCGCCGGGCATGGTTCTCAACGGTTCGTTCCGAAATAAACAGGCGATTTGCAATTTCCTTTTTGCTTGCGCCCCATGCGAACAATTCCGCAATTTCGGATTCGCGTTTGGTAAGTTTCACGGCATCCATAATCAAGCCCCCCACACGTCTTTGATGCCATACTTGGCAAACACCTTTTCCACGTTGTGCGCTTCAAGCACGTTCGGGATGACGTTGCCTTTCAATCGCTGCAAGAACGCGGCGCGTGTTGTCACGTTGAACACGACCATCAATTCTTTGCGGCACGCTGCAATATCGCCTTGGCGTAACTGCAACCATCCTTTGTTGAATGAAAATTGTTCTTTACTCATATATATGTGATTTATGGGCGGCGTGAACCGCCCGTGATTATTATGCGTTTTTCAAGAATGCGTTGATTTCCGGACGCAATTCACTAAATCTTTTGAAATGACGGAATCCGTTGTTGTCCGGTTCGCTTTCAAGCGAAATGCCGATTGATTCAATCAAGGATTTGTCCTTGCTGGATAAAACGACAACGGCGATGTCGTTGTAATGTTCAACGTCCGTCCATTCCGGATTTGTCATCACCATTGAAAACACCTTGTCAATGGTTTGTTGCTTCTTGGCTTGCTCCTTTGCAGCCATCACGCGTGTTGCGTTCATCTTGCGCCACATCTTGCAAAATGTGTCCTTGTCAACATCGGATTGCATATACACCGTGGTGATGGATTCAAATTCGGAAACATCCACCGAAACTTGTGTTCTTGATTGAAATTCTTGGATTGTCATTGTTGCGAAAGTATTTAATGGGGTGGGCGTGCCACCCCGGTTGTTATTACTTGAATGAATTGATGATGTTCAACAAACGCTTGTTCAAGTTGTTTGTCTTTTCATCAATTATGGTGAACTTGTAGCCACGACTTAGGTCAACGCCATTTTCTTTTGCGATGTCAAACCAATCATGCTTTGATTCTTCAAGAGCCGCAATCTTGGTTTTGATATTTACAAGTTCCATCACCTTGTCAAGGTATTCGGGATTTACGGCGATTTTCTTGTTGTAATACATATCACTTGCACATCCCCAAGAAAAGATTTGTTTCTTTTCTGCATAAACGTGGAATCCCACGGTCTTGAAATCATCGTTCTTTACGATTGTAATGTTGAAATTCATCATTGTTGCGAAAGTTTTATTTTGTTAATATTTCGGGGTTCTTGCTGGTATTTCGCGAAAAATGACGTAAATTTGCTATTGTTTTGCGTTCATTTTTGCTTTACCTTTGCAATGTTTTCCGTTTACGTTTGCAAAGATACGCAATGTTTCGCGAAATCACGCAATATTTCGTGGTAAATTTTCGCTTTATGCGTGTTAAAAAGTGTTTCATTTGAATAAGTCATTGATTATGAACGATTTAGATATTAAGGAAATTCGCGCACATTTGGGCGTTACGCAAGCCGAACTTGCAAAAAGGCTTGGTGTAAGTGAAAGGACGGTTCAAAATTGGGAATCCGGCACGACAATTCCCGAAAGTAAGCACGCATTATTGCGTGGCTTGAAACCGCAAACGTATTTCGGCGGAAACGTTGAACAAACGAACGTGATGGGCAACAATAACATCCAAGGCGGAAACGCCGGGTTTACTGCCGAACTTTCCAAGCTGGTTGAATTGCTTGCGGCAAAGGAAACATCTTTGCAGAACGCGCAAGCGCACATTGACCGCCTGTTGGCTATAATTGACAATCTAACAAAACAACAATGATATGGATGCAATAAAAATCAAGGTCGCCGATTATTACGGCAACCCGTCTTATTATTCGGTTATGCCGAATGAAATCTTTGATGCGTTGGAATTGGCTTCGCTGAAAGGCGAAACGGAAACGGACGTGGACAAAGCATTGTTCACGCAAATGGTTGATAACTACAAAAAGAAAATGGCATTATGCGAAAGGTGAAATATATATGGTTGGCGTTCGCCTTGATGCTGGTGAACTTGGCTTGTTCTTGTTCATCATCCTTGAACGATGATGGCGATGATGATGAACCGCAAGTTGTATTGTCGGACATATCCGGCACATGGACGGAATATGCTTATAAATGTTCCGATGGTTACTTTGTGGACATATCCGGCACGGGTTGCGTTTATGAATTTGCACGCCCGGACGCGTTCACGAAATATCAAATCAAGGACGGGGAAAAGGAAATCTTGACACAAGGGAAATGGACGTACAATCCCGGAACACGCACGGCGGAAATCAAAGAACCGCGCGGATGGGATTTGACCATCAAATTTGACTTTGCCGTAAACGAAAACGCCATCTTATATATAATAGGTAAAACCGCGAATCAGAATCAAACAATAAAAGTCAAGCGAACAAGCAAATGAAAAAATACATCAACCCACAAGCAAATGCAATCCAAGCGCGCTTTTTCCAAGCCCTTGAATTGGCGATTCAATCCGGCAAGATTACCGGGTTGAAAGGCTTTTGCCGCGACCACAATTTCAATCGCACCAAATATTCTTTGCTGCGCAATACAATGGGAACGGACGCGATGACGTACCGGGTCATTGATTTGGACGCGCTTTCGGCAATCTGCAAGGATGGCGGCGTGAATCCGGCGTGGCTGCTGCTGGGTGTTGGTGATATGCTAACAAAAAAAGATTCATCAAAATGCACATCAAAAAAGGAATAAAGTTCTTGTTGCACAAGCGCGCCGCCGGGCAAACGACAAATCTTGCCATCCGGATGCGCGTCACGTTGCATGGCGAACGCCCGTTGGATTTCCCGTTGCGGCAAAACGTTGATGCCGCCGATTGGAATACCGACACCATGCGCGCGTTGCCATCGTGTCCGGTGTGCGATGACATCAACCGAACCATTGACGAATGGACATCCGTTTGCAACGAAATCTTTGCGCGTTACGAACTCATTGAAAAGCGCGTGCCGACACCGTGCGAAATCAAAGACTTGTTCAATGATATGGTCGGGCGCAAAACGCAATTGAACGACACATTGCCATCACCGGATGAAAACTTCTTCAAGGTGTTCGATATGTTCACGCGCGAAATGGGCAAGAAAAACCAATGGACGGACGGGACGTTTGAAAAGTTCGCCGCCCTCCGGCATCATATCGCAACGTATGATGCCAAGTTGTCGTTTCCATCGTTGACCGAACAAAAGATGCAAGGGTATGTTGACGCGCTATTGCGAAAGGATATGCGCAACACGACCATTGCAAAGAATCTCGCGTTCTTCCGGTGGTTTTTACGCTGGGCGCATCAAAAGGGATATTATCAAGGAAACTTGCATGAAACATTCAAGCCCAAGATGAAAGGCGTTGACGGGAACAAGGAAATCATATATTTAACCCGTGACGAAATTTCACGCCTTGAATCATGGGAATTTGCCGCGACACAACAAAGCCTTGCGCGTGTGCGCGATGTGTTCTTGTTCTGCTGCTTCACCGGATTGCGATATTCGGACGTTGCCAAGCTGAAACGCACCGACATCAAGGATGGTTTCTTTGATGTGGTCACACAAAAGACGCATGACGGATTGCGCATTGAACTCAACGACCACGCACAAGCCATCCTTGACAAATACAGGAATGACAACATCAAAGGCGGTTTGGCGTTGCCTGTAATCTCCAACGTCAAGATGAACGCACAATTGAAAGTTATGGGTCAAGTTTGCGGAATTGACGAACCGACACGAATCGTGTACTTTCAAGGACACGAACGACACGAACAAGTATTTCCCAAGTGGGCGTTGCTTACAACACATTGCGGTCGGCGTACTTTTGTAGTCACGGCTTTACAACTTGGCATCCCATCCGAGGTGATTATGAAATGGACGGGGCATTCAGACATGAAAGCAATGAAACCTTATATGGCAATCGTTGACGAATTGAAAGCAAAAGCGATGGAACGCTTCAACAATTTATAAAGTCCGGTGTACACGAAAATAAGTAAAGAAAAACGGCGTACACGAAAATGTACACGAATTAAAAGGGACAAAATGGCATTGTGTGGCACTATAAAACACCACAATAAAAATGAAAAACCCTGTGTGTTAGGTTTTTGGCATTTTCTGACATCAGAAAGGATTGCGGGTCTTAGTGCCTCTCTCTCCGCAAAGAGTTCAATGAGCAACATCGTTGAACTCTTTTTTTATGCTCTGAGCGGGCAGGCTTCTTTTATGTTTTTGATTGTAAACAGAATTCCGCCTTATGTTGTGGGACACTCGTTTATGTCGTTTTATACACTAACATCACCATTTCATACAAGCATACCTTCGTGCTCATTACCATTACAAAACAAAAGGCTATCTTTGCAACCAGATAAAAACTATAATAAAAGCAATGAACAATATGCAGAAAATTATTAGAATAGTCTTGCCCTGGGCTTGCTTTGTACTCATAGTCTGGGTGTGTTGCTTTAGAGGATCCGATTACATCGATTGGAGATGGTTGGTAGGTGCTGTTGGCATTAGTGCTGTTTGTTATGCGATGTTGTATGTGAAACGACATAAGATGCTTGGCAAAATAGAAGAGCATCGCAATCAGTTGAAGCAACAGGCTGAAGAGGCTATTGCGCCCGAATTGGAGAATATTAATGGCAATTGGCTGAAGAAGGACATGTTAAAACGTCGCATGATAAGGGAATATCTTGAAAAGAATACCGATTATTATGCTGATGTTGATGGCAATGACGCTATTAGGAAGGTGCAGGATTGGATATCTTCTCTGGAGTTGAGTATTTTCTTGCCTTTTTGGGGAATAATCTTTTGGGGAATCGTTTTTATACTATTTGCATTATTACTTCATTGGTCGTTTCCAATCCAAATGGCTATATGTGGCGTAATGTCCGTTGTGGCAAGTGTCATTCTGATATGGCGGCGCAATTATGTGCTGGCTCCGATAGCCATTGGTCTTGCTGTAATGTTTCTTTATGGTCTTTTTAATGCAGGAATAGATGGAGTGGAAATGCCGGCCTACCACATGGTGGTGAAAAACGAAGGAAATATATTTCTTGCCCCATCGCATGCGGAAAACACCATGTGGGGTAGCATCGTGATACTATGTGTCACAAATATTTGCCTTGCTTTATATCCTTTGTTGAAGAAAAAAACATTGGTGATTTACGCGATATTAATCTTAGTGGTCGTTGAGGCAATACGTTACGGTGTTCATATGGACGTGACGCCCGCTACTCCCATCTCATACTCGTATTATCTGTATGTCTTGTTGTGTGCCGTCAATGCCGACTTGGCGGTTATGCTCGGCATATCGTACAATGCAGCGTTTATACTATTGTTCGTTTATTTGGTATGGTTGCTTCCTGTAATTTTTGCCCTGCCTGCTTTCGTAAGGTCCTGGAAGGGGATGGGCGAACTTAAAGAGCGGTCGCCGTTGTTCAAGAAAACAAAATACAGACGCCAATACTACGCCTGTCTCACGTGGCTGATAATGAATGCCTTGGCAACAGCTTTAGTATGGGGACGATTTATTGGTATATCTGCGGAAGAGTGTGCAGAGATATTGATAAAAGACACCCAAAACTTATCCAACTTTATCGGTATAGGATATTTCGCAAAGAACTTCATCGTCTATTGTGAGCCAATCTTGGCCAGCGCTCTTATCAGCTGGATATTATTTGCTATCACTAAACAAAAAATTAAATTGAATGAAGACAATGAATAAGAAATATATCGTATTGTTAGTGGTCTTACTGTTGATGGCTTGCATTCCTTTCGTCCCTCCAATATATCAAAGATATACGAAACCATTGTATAAGAATTACATCGATGCCAAGGAATGGTATGGTAAGGTGGATTGCGAGAATTTGTCGCAAGTAAGGGACTATTGCGATAGACGAGGGTATAGCACGGATTATTATATCTTGGTCGATTTCTCCATACCTTCGGGCAAGAAGCGGTTCTTCATATATGACTTGCAGAATGGAAAGCGCTTGATGAGTAGCTATTGTATGCATGGCAGTGGCAAAGGAAACACAGATGCCAAGCCTAAGTTCAGCAATGAGTTTGGAAGTGGCTGCTCCAGCCTTGGACGGTATGTGATGGTAGGAAAGGGGCGTAAGTTTAAGAATTGCATCCGCCTTAGAGGACTTGACAAGACGAACTATTTAGCTGAGACTCGTGGTATCTTGATTCATTCGGCGGGAAAGGTGACGAGATTTTCTGGTGAAAGGGAGTATATTCCATTAGGTTCAGAGAGCCTAGGTTGCTTCACGGTATCGAGGGATTGCGTGACTAAAGTGATGGAGATATATCAAGGCGCTTCAAAGCAAAGACCTGTGATAATTTATGCTAAATATAACTGATATAGCCTTTGAAGAGTATGGCGATGTACTTGATTCAATGATTAAGAATTGAGGTATGACCAAGGAAGAATAACAAGCAAAGGTAAAGGACTTTGTCTGTAGCCTTTGACATTAACTTTTTTACGCAAAAGGTATAAACAGTTGTAGGACTTTTTATAGTAACAGGGTACTTGGCTTGGCTATAGAACCATGAAGGTGTTACTACGGAGCCTTCTATATACCAATTCCCTGTGGTAGAAATTATTTCGTAAAAAAAGATGGGGCTGAACGCTTGTTATGCCGAGATAAATCCCTACATTTGCATTTGGTGTATTAGTCTGCTGATGGTCGCTCGTTTGGCCGACACCTATTATTATATATATAGTGCAAATGATATTAGATATACTATTACTATGGGCCTATTAGACTTTTTGAAACGCGGTAGCGAGGATGTTGGCATGGAAGCCAAGATGGTCTATGACGAAGCCGAACAGCTGTATAAGGCTGGGAACTATGACGATGCCGTGAGATTGTATGAAAAGGCGTGGAGCAAATACCATGATGTGGGTGATTTCTACGGCCTTTTGGCTTGTTATATCCATGACAACGAAGCATCCGGCAATGAGATGCGTTGTTGCGAACTGGCTCGCCATGGTGCCGAGAAGGGCAATTCGCAAAGCATGTACCGTTACGCACTTTTCCTTGATACAGGCCATGGATGTGCTGAGGACAAGGCAGAGGCGCGCCACTGGCTGGAGAAATCTACCGAACATGGCAATCCCGACGCAGCCTACGCCTTGGCCTCCCTGTTGTATGACGAAGTCAAGACCAATCCACTGCTGCTCGACCGCTGTTACCGATTGACCAAGGTGTATGCCGACCGTGGACATGAGGGAGCTAAGCAGAGACTGGACGAGTGGTTCGGCCCCATCAGGGATGACGAGTGGCAAGGCTTCACCACCGCCCGTATGGCCCAGCGTGGCTACAACTGGCTGTGTGGCAAAGATGGATTTCAGCAGAACCTTGCGCTCGCCATGCGATGCCTGCGTGCTGCCGCCGAGCGTGGCGATGCTGCGGCACGCAGTAATCTTGGCTGGTGTTTCGAGAAGCAAGGTGACTATGCGTCTGCCAACGATTGCTATATCCTGAGTGCCAGCCAGGGTTGCACCACTGCCATGTTGAATATTGCCACCAATCTGCACAAAGGATTGGGCGCCCCCAAGGACGATGCCGGTGCGCGTCGCTATCTGCGTATGGCCCACGATGCGGGAGACGAGCGCGCCAAGAAGCGCATGGCTCAGTATTTTCCCGAGGATGAAGTTCGCGAGCTGTCGGCTGGCATGACCGCCGAGGAGATGAACAAGCGTGCATGGGCTTACCTGAAAGGCGTAGACAACTGTGAGCACGATGCCAAGAAGGCGGTCTTGTGGTTTGATGCCGCAGCCTCTCATGGCCTTGTCTTGGCATGGTACGGTCGTGGAGTCGCTCTGGATGAGCAGAAACTCCATTCCGAAGCCTTTGCCTCTTATCTCCGAGGGGCTGAGCAGGGCAACGCCAAGTGCATGTTTACTGTAGGCATCCGTTACGCCGAAGGCAAGGGATGCAAGCACGACGATGCCAGCGCCCAGGCATGGCTGCTCCAAGCCGATGGGACGGGCGAGCCAAGAGCCAAGGGCAAACTCTATGAACTCTATCCCGAAGTGGAGCGTGAAGACAAGGTGCAGTTTATGCTGGATAATATGCCGACCTGCATAGATGAAGACTTCTCTTCTGAAGAGTATGATGTTGAGGCTATGGCGCATGACCTTGTCAACGACGAGGACTATGAACTGGCACGAGAACTGCTGGAAGGTTATATCCTGGAGATTGACGGCGGCGCCCAGCCATCCTCTTGTCATGAAGACCTGCTGCTCTATCTCGCTTGGGTATGCTACAAGGATGGCGACGGCAGCGACGCTCAGTCTCCCCACCACAATCTCCGCCTTGCCCACGATTACCTGATAGATATTGGCGATGACTTTGATGCCTATTGTGACGACAGTTATATGAAACTGGCTGAGCTGTACTATGCTTGCTATACCTGCTATGATGACTATGACTTGAAGCACGTTCAGAGACACCGCAGCAGAAAATGGTATGGCCGCAAGGCGTATGAATATTATAGCCAAGCTGCCGACGAGGGTTTCCCGATGGGTATGTACTACAAAGCCCGTTTTCTCATTGATGGCGATGTGGTGGAAAGCGACTTCAACCAAGCCTTTATGCTCTTGAAGGAGAGCGAAGAGGGTGGCGACGCCGAACCTCTCTACTGGCTTGGCAATATGTATTATTACCCCGACTATGGGCGAGTAAACAAAGATGCGGCACGCGATTATTACGAGCGATACGTGGCTTTGGAGGAAGAGCGCGTCGAAAGCGAAGGCTGCATGTCGGCCGATTTTGCCCAGGCTTCCTGCAATCTCGCCCATCTATTGCTTCAAAACCACTCCAACGCCGATGACTACCAGGCACGCCAGTTGCTCGATAGAGTGGTCGACAGCCACCATACCGTCGCCGACGCCCTGTTTGGATATATGCTCTACGAGGGGCGAGGCGGTATGAAAATCAAGGCAACCGGACTTGATTTCATGCGTAAGGCAGCAGCCAACGGTGACTCTATGGCCAGACAGTTCCTGCGCAATTATGGGTATTGATGAGCTGTTATAGTCATAATTGCAAGCAACTATCATAGAAACATGGATAAAGGGAAAATGTGAACAACTTGTGATATTTTATGAATATGCCTAAGCGATAATTAATCAGTAACTTTGCAGCCGAATTATCAAAGTTAGGTATGAAAAGAATATTGTTCACATTTTCCTTGACACTTCTCTTGTGCCATGCCATGGCACAGGAGACGCTGTCTCTGGGTCAATGCCTGCAGATGGGCATTGAGCGAAATCTAAATCTGAAGACTTATGAAGGCAATGTGCTTAAGGGCAAGCACGATGTCAGTGAAAACCGTGCCCGTCTGTTGCCCCAGATTAATATCGGCGCCGGACTCAACGACAATTTCACTCCCCCAGTATCGGTAACCGACGGTAGCGCTTATGGCAAGCCTTACAATGTAACCAAGACGTTGCAGTACAATTCGTCGGCAAGCATCCAGCTGCAGATGCCGCTCTACAGCCAGACGGCACTTACTGCCCTCGACATCGCCAAGACCCTCGACCACCTCAACACGCTCTCTTACGCCAAGGCCAAGGAAGACCTGATAGTGCAAATTAGCAAGATGTACTATCTCGCCCAGAATACCGAAGAGCAGATAGCCATTATCAAGGACAACATCAAGCGCCTGGAGGAACTGCGCGACATCACCCAGGCCTTCCATGACAACGACATGGCGCTCGGCGTCGACGTGAAGCGTGTCAATGTCAATCTCGAGAACCTTAGTGTACAGTATGACAATGCCAAGGCCATGCTCACCCAGCAGTATAACATGCTGAAATATGTCATCGACTATCCCGCCGACAAGACCATTGCCGTAGAGAAAGCCGACATCGAACAGATAGACATGGCGTCGCTCACCGGACTCAACGAGAACCTCTATGAGCTCCAGCTGCTGCAGACCCAGCGCACCCTCGCCGAACAGAAGAAGAAACTTGCCAAAGACGGATACCTCCCCACCGTTGCGCTCACGGGCAACTGGACCTACGCAGCCTTTACCGACAACATCAGGAATTGGTTTCATGCCGGCGAGTCCAACCATTGGTACAAGTCCAACGGCATAGGTGTGTCGCTGCGCATCCCCGTGTTCGACGGTTTTGAGAAGCGGTCGAAGATACGTAAGGCCCAGGTGGATATCGACAATGCCCGACTCTCCTACGAGAGTGCACTGAAGGGTATGCAGACTCAGTATGCCAACGCTGTCAACGACCTGGCCAACAACCAGCGCAACTTCAGCAAACAGCGCGACAACTACCTGCTTGCCGAGGAGGTATATAAGGTCACAAGCGACAGATACCGTGAGGGCATAACCTCGATGACCGAGGTGCTGCAGGACGAGATGAGCATGAGCGACGCCCAGAACAACTATCTCACCGCCCACTTCAACTACCAGGTGTCCAACCTGACCCTGCTCAAACTCACTGGCCAGCTGGACAAACTCATCAAATAATAGAAACTTACAAACAACATCATAGAAATGGAAACAAGCAATAACCCCACCAACAACAATACCAGCAACGACACCCCCAACCAGTCTACCCACGAAGTTACCGCCGCCCAGCTCAAGCGCCAGCGCATACGCCAGCTGCTTGTAAGCCTTATCGGTGTGGCCATCCTCGTATGGGGCATCGTGAAGATTGGCTGCATGTTTATGGACTACAAGTCCAATGAGAAGAGCGATGACGCACAGGTCGAGCAGTATATCTCGCCTGTCAACCTGCGCGCTTCGGGATTTATCAAGAAGATTTATTTCAAGGAGCATCAGGATGTGAAGAAGGGCGACACCCTTCTGGTGCTCGACGACCGTGAATACCGCATCCGCGTGATGGAAGCCGAGGCTGCCCTCAAGGATGCCATGGCCGGTGCCAATGTGGTTGACGCTTCGCTCCAGACCACCCAGACCTCTGCCACCGTCTACGAGGCGTCGATAGCCGAGATAGAGATACGTCTTGCCAAACTGGAGAAGGACCGCCAGCGCTATCAGAACCTCGTGGCCCGCAATGCCGCCACCCCCATCCAGCTCGAGCAGATTGAGACCGAATACAATGCTACCAAGAAGAAGCTCGACGCGACCCGCCGACAGCAGAAGGCTGCCTACTCGGGCGTGAACGAGGTGCAGACACGCAAGAAGAATACCGCCGCAGCCATCGAGCGTGCCGAGGCTGCCCTGGAGATGGCCAAGCTCAACCTCTCTTATTGCGTGGTGACCGCTCCCTGCGATGGCAAACTCGGCCGTCGTTCGCTCGAAGACGGACAGGCTGTCAATGCCGGCCAGACCATCACCTACATCATGCCCGACACCCAGAAGTGGGTCATCGCTAACTACAAGGAGACCCAGGTGGAGAAGCTCTATGTGGGCCAGAAGGTCACCATGACCGTCGACGCCTTTGATGGCAAGGAGTTTGAGGGCCGCATTACCGCCATATCCGGCGCCACAGGTTCCAAGTACTCTCTCGTGCCCACCGACAACTCTGCCGGCAACTTTGTCAAGATTCAGCAGCGTGTGCCCGTCAGGATAGAGTTCGAGGGAATATCCAAGGCCGATAACGACAAGCTGGCTGCAGGAATGATGGTCGTAGTTAAGGCTCAACTCAAGAAATGACACAAGCAGAGATATACACGGCAGTGCCCGCGCATTTGCCGAAGAATTTTCCGTTCTACAACTGGGTGCCAAAGCCCCTTGGCATAGCCTTTCTCGTCATACTTTTCATACCTATCATGACGGTCAGCGGTGCTTACTCCGTCAATAGCAGTGAGATGGTGGGTGGGCTTGGCATCCAGTCAGAACACATCGCCTTCATCAGCTTTGTCACGTCGATAGGCATGGCGGCGTTCTCGCCGTTCTTCTACCAGCTGGTCTGCGTGCGACGGCAGAAGATGATGAGCCTCGTGGGCTTCTCGATTCTGGCGGTGCAGAGCTACATCTGTGCCAACACCGACAGCCTGTTCATTCTGGCTCTCAACAGCCTTATCATGGGATTCGTGAGACAGACGCTGCTCATGTGCAACCTCTTCACCCTCATCAAGTATGGGTTTGGTATTGAGGCCACGCGCAATGTGTCGCCAGGCAACGAGCCGAGTGATGAGGCTGGCTGGGATGCGCTCGACACCGAGAAGAAAGCGAGCCAGCCCATCATCTACTTCTTCTTCATGCTGCTCGGACAGATAGGTACGTGGCTTACGGCGTGGTTTGCTTACAATTACCATTGGCAGATGGTCTATTATGCCATGTTGGGCTCCATCCTCGTGGCGTTGCTCATCACTCTGGTGTGCATGCCCTACAACCCTTATCCCACCAAGCGGTCGCCCTTGTCGTTTTCCAAGTTTGGCAATGTGGTGGTGTTCTGCCTCATGTGCTGTTCCTTTATATATATTATGGTATATGGCAAGGTCTACGACTGGTACGACGACGCCTCCATCTGCTGGGCCACGGTGATTTGCGTGGTGTCGACCCTGCTCTTTGTCTATCTCGAGAAGACGCGGCGCTCGCCTTACTTCATGCTCAAGGCGTTTCGCTCGCGCAGCATCCAGGGCGGCATACTGCTTTTCATCGCACTGATGATATGCAACTCCAGCTCGATGCTGGTCAACATCTTTGTGGGCGTGGGTATGAAGACCGACCAGATACAGGTGGCAGCCCTCGGCAACTGGGTTTTGTTGGGCTATTTCATCGGCCTCGTCTCTATCCTGCTGCTCAACAACAAGGGCGTGCACTTCAAGTGGTTCTTCGCCCTCGGCTTCATACTGATTGGGGCAGCCTCGCTGTTCATGTACTTTGAGGTGCAGACCGACGGCATGCTCGAGCGCATGAAGTGGCCCGTCGTCATCCGTGCCACGGGTATGATGCTGCTCTATTCGCTCATTGCCGTCTACGCCAACCAGCGCATGCCCTACAAGCTGCTGTCCACCTGGGTGTGCATCATGCTCACCGTGCGTATGGTGATAGCCCCTGGCATAGGTTCGGCTCTCTACCAGAACCTCTTTCAGTATCGCCAGCAGTATTACATTACCCGCTATGCCCATGACTACGACCGCACCGATGCAGCCACAGCCTTGACCTACGACCAGACAGCCCGCGGAATGCAGTATCAGGGCAAGAGCGAGACCGAGGCACAACACATGGCAGCCATCTCTGCCAAGGGCAAGGTGCAGGTGCAGGCCACCATCTCCGCCATCAAGGAGATATCGGGATGGACCATCTATGCCTGTATCATCTTCGCTGGACTGATGCTCGTGGTGCCTTGGCCCAAGCGCGACATATCCAAGGATACGCGTGAGTGGTTTGTCAATTATTAGACAGTCTGCCACTCTGGCATCTATACATAAGACGCGGTGAAAGCAACATTTGTAGCGCGATTTGTTACAAATGTTGCTTTCTCTTTTGTCGTGTTGGATATTTTTGCTATCTTCGTCGCCGACAATCGTACACCTATGCAGAACGACAACAACATCACGCTCCTCGAACAGCAGATGGCCAACAATGAAGACATCTGTTGCTCCTGCGGCAATATCACTTCCTTCCCACAAGCCTTCTTCGACCGCTTCCACGTGACCGATGTGGGCATTATCGTATGTACTTCGGGCAGCTTCTCCTTCACTTGCGAAGGGGTGGAGTACCATGTGGCTACGGGCGAGACGGCCTTCCTCTCCCACGGCGTCTGCTTCACCGTGACCCGCCACAGCACCGACTGCTCCGTGGTTATCATCCTCTATCGCGTCGACTCTATCCGCGACATTCTCGGCAACACGGTGGTGGGTATGAAGTTCATGGAGTTTGTCAACCCCAAGGCTTGCCGCGTGATGCACACCGGACATGAAGACGAGCTGACCCACTACTCCCAACTTCTGGCAGCGGGCAATGGCGATGCCAATGTGTTTGCCCTCAACGAGCGTCGCCTGCTGCTGCTCTCGCTTACCTACAGGCTGTGCAGCATCTTCCGCGCCCTTTCTACCGACGGCGACAACGAGCCCAGCCGCAAGCTCGAGACCTATATGCGCCTCATGCAGCTCATCGACAGCCATTATGCCGAGGAGAGGGGAGTAAGATACTATGCCGATAGGCTCTGTCTGTCGCCCAAATACCTTACCATGCTCGTCAAGTCAGTGTCGGGCTATACCGTGCAGCAGCTCGTGTTCAAGGCGATCACCAAGAAGGCGGTTTCGCTGATAACCACCACCGACAAGAGCATCAAGGAAATCGCCGACATTCTCAATTTCCCTAATGCTTCAGCCTTCGGCACTTTCTTCAAGAAGCAGGTGGGCATGTCGCCCATCAATTATTGGCAGAAGGGAGGCTGATATATCGGAAAAATGGCAACCTTGTTTCCCGACAGTCATCGCCGCTGTCAGTGCCAAGGCAAAGCCTTCAGAAGCAGCCATGGCTTTTCGTATTTTTATATCCTTACTGGTGGCGACCATTGTCGGCTATACCTTGTTTATATAGCCGCTTTATTCGTTTCCTGATAATCTTAATCCTGTTTGTAGTCCAGCTTATGGACTTGTAGACTGCATTTGCTGGCGCGTGACGGCCGTTACGTGCTTCCGCTTCGTATGGCGCGCGCTCCCGTTTCGTCCGATACGTGCTTCCGTTTCGTTCGACGCGTGTCGCCAAAGGTGGTCAGCAGCTGCGTGGAGGTACCCTCCAGCATTGCCGAGGTACCCTCCAGCGTCGTAAAGATGGTCAGCAGAGTAGGGGAGACGGTTGGCAGGCCGAAGAACGGGGATTTTATGTGTGAGAGGTGCATTTGCGTCGTGGCTTCTACGGTCGTGAGAGAGAGGGCGGACATCTGCATCCGTCTGTCGCTGAAAGAATAACATGGGAGTATAAACGAAGAAAACCAGTAGATGCCGGTTTTTGCTGATAGTGGGTCTTCTTATGGTAAGACCTGTCATTGTGTACAAAGTTACGGCTTTTATTGCATTTTTTATCATTTTCTTTAGAAAATTTTTGATTAATCTCATTTTATCTGCGCAAATGTTTAGCAAAAACCAAGTTGCCCTTTAATCTCCGCATTGATAATCATAATCTTACTCCAGAGTGTGGGTCTTACCATAAGAAGACCCGCTAAGAAGACAAAGATACAACGCCGCTAAAGAGGTGAGTATGCTGTGCGGGTAAGTTCCGCAGACTTAAGACGATTAGCCAACTTTATCTCCACTGGCGATACATCTATTGAATGACTTTATGAACAATGTCTTAGCAGATTTGGCACTATCATCCCAGGTGATGATGACCATCCAAGCAGACATAAAGTAGAAGAGAGTTTATGAAGCAGGATTGCACGAGTTCTCCATCTACAGCCGACGAAACCAAGCGCCTTCAACCACTTGAAAGCACCGCGTTTCCAGAGGGCACCCACCTTTCTGAGCCAGAAAAACCATCTGGCCCAGCAATGAAGAAATGCGCCGAAGTGAAACCAGCAACCGTTGGCTTGCGTCGCAAGAAAGATGCGACAGACACGCCTTGCACGTCGTGGAGCTACCTCTTTGTTCACAACCGCAAGGTCAAAGCTATCGAACAGCAGCTCCAGCAAGACGGCATCCCTCATTTCGTTCACAAGACTATCAAATATCTGCCCCGTCGCAGCAATCATGGCGGTATGCGTCAGGTCGAGACACCCTCGGTGAGCGGACTGATATTTCTTCAGGGACATCCCCGTCAGCTCCAGGCTTATCTCGACGAACATCTGCCCATGCACAAGCTGTGCAAGAACTGCAGCACCGGCCGCGTGGCTACCATCCCCTGTAACCAGATGGAGCCCTTCATGCGCGTCTCTGAGACCGAGCCCGACAGGCTGCGCTTCCTCCTCCGTCCATTTGTCTATTACGCCCAGAACCGCACCCTGCTGCGCATCGTCTCTGGCGACTATGCCGGCCTTGAAGGCTATGTCATCCGCATTGCCCGCGACCGCAGACTGGTGATGGATATCGGCGGCATGGCTGTGGCCATCTCCAATGTCCATGCTGAGCGTTTCGAGGAAGTAGACAAAAACGGTGACGCCAAGAACCGTGCCACTTTCTATAAGCGCAATCTCCATGAGCGTCATGCCTTTATCGACACCTTCTTCCATCAGGTGAAGACCGCCCAAGAGGTGGCAGCACAGACCGAGAACATCAAGATGCTCCTCCGTCAGACCCACGCCGATGTGCTCAGCAAGCGCCTTGACATCAAGGACGCCTTCTCCACCTTCTATTTCATGATCGAAGAGATTGGCTACTACTACGCCCCCTTCCTGGACTACGTCAAAGACGACCTCCAGCCCATCATCGACGCTGGCCGCAAGGTAATGCAGGAGATAGCCCGCATCGCCTCGACCTTCAAGGATGAAGACCAGCGCCAGCGCTATGAAGCCGAGTACGAAGAGCTGCGCACCAACTATGGCTATGTGTTTGATTAAGGTGGGGCAAAGCAAGTATACCTTATATAATATAATAATGTGATAAACACGCCTGAGTAAATCCAACCCATAAAACTTTTATCTCAATTTATTATATGCGTAATTTTGAAGACATACGTGTCGCCGTTGCCGGAACCGGCTACGTCGGCCTGAGTATAGCCACGCTGCTTTCGCAGCACCACCCCGTCATGGCAGTAGACGTGATACCCGAGAAGGTGGAGAAGATCAACAACCGTATCTCACCCATCCAGGATGACTATATCGAGCGCTACCTGGCCGAGAAGCCGCTGCAGCTCACTGCCACCCTCGACGGCCGCCGGGCCTATGCCGACGCCGACTTCGTGATCATTGCCGCCCCGACCAACTACGACCCCGTAAAGAACTATTTTGACACCAGCCATGTCGAGGAAGTCATCGACCTGGTGCTGGAGGTCAATCCCGATGCCGTCATGGTCATCAAGTCCACCATCCCCGTAGGCTATACCCGCAGCCTCTACCTGAAGTACGCCCAGCGCGGTGTGAAGAAGCTGAACCTACTCTTCTCGCCCGAGTTCCTGCGCGAGAGCAAGGCCCTCTACGACAACCTCTATCCGAGCCGCATCATCGTGGGCTATCCCAAGATCATGTCGCATCCCGACTTTGCCGATGAGAACCGTGCCATCGAGTCGGTCACCGATGTGGAGATGCTCAAGGATGCCGCCCGCACCTTCGCCGCCCTCCTCCAGGAAGGCGCGCTCAAGCCCGATGTGGACACCCTCTTCATGGGCATGAAGGAGGCCGAGGCCGTGAAGCTCTTCGCCAACACCTACCTCGCCCTACGCGTGAGCTACT
>OOBJ01000024.1_pt1 | contig 152501 bp, 126 predicted proteins | sample 1671331 | NCBI WGS metagenome assembly OOBJ01 (sample SAMN06348145, study PRJEB24527) | human gut metagenome | biome: human gut; feature: ankylosing spondylitis patient; material: feces | host: Homo sapiens | place: China | collected 2015-10 | reverse complement strand
AGTTGGTTGTATTTCCAGTGAAAGTAGGACATCGCCCGGCTCCCCATTCAAAAAAAGCCTCGAATCGTTTGATTCCGAGGCTTTTTTTTTAAACTCCGTTAGTTAATCTCTGTCTTTCCGTCTGCGAGGACGCCTTCTGCGGTCATCATCGTCGTCATCATCATCATCGTCGTCATCATCATCGTCGTCATCATCATCGTCGTCATCGTCGTCGTCCCAATCATCGTCATCATCCCAGTCGTCATCGTCATCCCTCGCATACAACGGTGCAGAAATACCAGCCGCGGATAGAAACAATAATGCCATTAAAAGATTACGTCTTGAGGTCATAGTAGCTAATCTCCTGTCAAGCGTTGATCTTATTTTGAGTATCTCAAAATTTTTTCTGTTGTCAGAATCGAATTAACGATCTGTAACCTCTATGACAAAGTACACGGATTGAGCGGTTTCCTATTCATATTTGAGGCGATCCAATTTGATTTGATAAATTAAGGGGCGTTGATCACTTCGGCAATGGCCGACATTATCAACACCCCCTTTTGTTTTTACCTTTCTCAGTCTCTGCGAAGAAAGCCTGCAATAGAAACTCTTTTCTTTAAAGTCGTTCGATGCTCTTCAATTGCGCAAACAATTGATTAGCACCTCTCACCATTGCCGTCCATGCACTGAAATACTCAAAGGATTCTTCTTTGGCTTTTGTCCATTTCTCAAAGGCTTCGACCAAAAGACTGCGGGCTTTTTGCCCTGCTCTGTCCTGTAAACCCAGAGCTGATGCACTATAAGCCATCGCCACAATATGTTTTAACGTTTGTACTTTTACTTGAGAATTAGCTTCGACAGCACGCTTTTGAATAACGATGTTCATTTCGCTTAATTTATCCAAGAGCTCTTGCCAAATAGGTTCATTCACAAATGCTTCGCTGATGCTGTCCGTGGACTGCTTTTCTTTAACCACGTTTAGTTTTTCACGAATGGTTGTACTGAATTCGTTCCATTCAGCCATCAAATCCAGTGCGTCAGGGCCTTCAATAACGGATTGAATCAAACCGTTTGTGAAAATCTCAGTGTCTCGCATGAGCGCTTGAGGATCGATTCCTTGCATCGTGTCGTCCGTGGTGTGCCAATAAGGACCGTATACACCGGATAAACCGGCCACTTTCATGCTGACGCTGCCACTAGGCGGAACTTCAGAAATATTGGAAAAGACTGAAGGGATGCCCATGCTCATAAACGATTGATCACAGGACCGATTAAAGCGGGTGAAGGCTTCAGTAAAACTTATGCCTTCATGCGCTTTTCTAGCTAGTGCGGCTGTGGAGGCCATGACAGGTGTCTTTCCCAAAATCGTTGAACCCACCGCGCCCAGACAATCACAGTTGAGATTTAGAAAAACTTTCTCATTGAGCCAATTGAAATGCTTATCGTGCCAAGCCGTGCTGCCGGCATAGCGCCCATGACTGTGCCCGGACCAAATGACATAACAGACATCATGTTTGCGGTTTTTGAGCGTGAGAATTTCCTTGGCACTAGCCACCATTGCGGCGATTCCCGAAGCATTATCCAATGCACCGTCTCCCCAACTGTCAATGTGACCGGTGACGATCGCCGTAAACGCTTCGGAATTTTGCTCATTATGACGGACATGAGCCATCAAAACGGGCGATGTCGTCCAACGGCTATTGATTACCAATTCAAGAGTTATCCTCATTCCATCTTTTAATGTCAACGCGTCTGAATGCTTTATAGAAGCGTTGGGCATCGTGACATAACGACTTTCGCAGCCCGGTGTCGGACTGCCCCAGACGTCACTAACAATCATGCGATGGATGCGATCCCCAGTATCAAAAAGCACTGCTTTTAAGCCCAGCGCTTGGGCTTTTCTCAAATCATTCAAATTGGCCAAACCGTTAAGAAGAACAATCTCGTCAGAATTGCCCTTTTCATAGCTTTGCCAATCCGAGGCAGAAAGAATACGCAAATGCCCTTGAACAGAAACCGTTCCTTGTCGGGGATTGTTTCCATCAAGAGGTAATGTCATAGCGTTGCCCAGAGCCTTAATGCGTTGACCATCCGCCGTCATGCGAACGTTGTCGACCGTCGAAACAAAAAGCGGAACGCGTTCTATGTTCACTTCTGCTCCGACATTTTTAAAGGCCTCAGCAATGACAATAAAGGCGTTTTCTTCCGATGGATTTGATAATCTCTCACCGGTATTGGCGATGTCTTGCAGTGTTTGCATTAAAAGCGTTTGGTCAAGCATTTAAAGACTCCTTATTTAAGGATTACTTATCAAGCGGCAAGCGACGAAATTCTTCGGTGAATGCCACAAAGTAATCGACAACCGCTTGCATCATGTCCTTGCCCCATTCGGCATTGGCTTTTTGACTGTCAATGCCACCGAAACCGCCCATGGGAATGCCTTTTTTGATGTCACGGACAAGCTTGATATGAGCGTCACCAAACTTCACAGAGCTTAAGTGTGTGAAGTGCAGCTTGTCGCTTAAATCATTCACGGTCGTTTCCGGGCAAGAAGCAATATCAATGAGTTCAGGTTTGATATGCATGATGGCCGATACTTCCTGAGCATCGCCGTGACCGGTGGTCCAGATTTTGTTTAATTCCGGAGCGATGCCCCACCAATCGAGCAATGTGATCAACGCGCCGGTTTCTCTGGCTAATTCAAGACCAGCCTTTTCAATGGCTGGGTCGTTGCCGCCGTGGCCATTGACGACAATAAAACGTCTGGCGCCGTGTTTGGCTAAATTTTGGAAAACACCTCGCATGATATTGATCATGGTTTCAAGTCCCATGTCAATGGTGCCCGCAAACGAGGTGTGGTGTGTGGCAACCCCAAAAGGAATCACAGGTGTGACCAAAATGTCGGTGCGCTTTTCCATTTCGGCGGTGATCCATTGCGGAATCAGCCAGTCGGTGCCGAGCGGACCGATGGGGCCGTGCTGTTCGGTGCTGCCGACTGGTATAACAACAACGGTGTTAGGATTAGAGAGTCTTTCTTGGGCTTGACGCCAATTCAAATGAGCTAATTGCATACTGTGCCTCACAACAAAAAGCCCGATGCGACGATCGGGCTTTTATCAAAATTAACCTTTAACGCGTTCCAAGTCAGCGAAGTGACGATCAAGCGTTTCTTGAGAAACAGGCTTGGTCACAAGGCTTACCAAGATGATCACGATCATGGCAAAGAGCCAGGCAACGATCAAGGGGTTAAAACCAAAGGACCAGCTCGTAAACTTCAACGTAATGAGCACGTAGAGGATTTCAGCCGAGATAACACCGACATAAACACCGGCGGTCGTCGTACGCTTCCAGTACATGCCGAGCAAAATCGGAGCCGCCCAAATACCCAAACCGCCGAAAGCAAACAAAACGATTTGGAAAATGGAACCCGGTTTCATCACACCGATGCCGATGGCGATGATACCCAGAACAACGGTGATGACCTTAGACAGCTTCCAGGTTTCTTCGTCTGTTGCATTGCGGTTGAGAATCTTTTGATAGATATCACGCGAAGCGGCAGAAGTGGCCGTGAGCAACAAGGACGAAATCGTGGACATACCGGCAGAGAAAATACCGGCCACCATCAACGAAGAAATGAGCGGAGGCAAACCGCCTTGCAAAATCAAAGGTACAACGAAGTCAGAGTTCTTGCCTTCCAAGCCGGGGAAGGAGATGATACCGGTGACGCCGCACCATTCAATGAAGGAAGCCGAGAACCACATGCCCAAGGTACCTAAAATGACGGCCTTAAACATCGTCTTGTGGTCCTTCATCGTGAAGAACTTCGTAAAGAGGTGAGGTTGACCGATGGCAAAGAAGGACCACATCACAATCATGGAAACGTAGTTTTGCCACGGATAGGCATTGTTGTGCCCCGGGAAACTCACATAATTGGTGTCCATAGCGGCCAACTTTTCATTGATCACTTCAAGGCCGCCGCCCAACTTAAGGGAAACGAAAAAGGTCACCACAGCGGTGACAACCATCAAAATACCTTGGATCAAGTCCGTGAGCATCACAGAGCGGATGCCGCCGGCCATGCAGTACAGGATAACGGTAATACCCATCACCACGATACCGACCCATTCATCGCAGCCCGTGTAGGTGGAGAAAATCACACCGCCGCCAATGGTCTGAGCGCCCATCATGGAGACAAGGAAAATCAACATGAGCACTGCCAATAAGCCGCGGATACCGGTCGAGTCAAAGCGGTCGGCCAAGTAATCGGCCATCGTCAGCATCTTGTAGCGATGACCCAATGTGATTAAGCGCCGGCCGACAAGCAAAGCCGGAATCAACATGGAAAAGGCAATGCCCGGAACCGACACGGACATACCGGCATAACCCACGTGGTAAATGGAGCCCGGCACACCCATGAAGGTCGACATAGAGTACTGAGTAGAAAAATAGGCGACACCCGTGAGGATGGCGCCTGCTTTACCAGACATCGTAAAGAAGTCGGCAAGGTTTTTATTTTGTCTGGAACCATACCAGCCTAAACCAGTCAAAACGACACAGTATGTAACGATCACGCACAAAAACGGGATCGTCATGCTGGCTGTATCAATAGAAAAATGCATGATGATTATTCCTCTTCATCGAATTCGTGATATTCGGGACGCTTCAGACATGAAGAGGCCCAAAGGGCAATACACACAATGGTCAGAAGACCGTATACCAACCAGCCCCAGATGAAGACGGGAACGCCGAAAAAGCCGGGATTGTATTCGGTATCGTAGAAACATGGCAGTGGCAACATGATAAATCCCCAAAGGGCCATGAAAAACCAGAACCATTTTTTCTCAAATTTGTTAGTAAAAGGATGCATAAAAACACTCCTTCAGAAAAATAACGATCTCAGTCTACTTGAGAATCTTTCAAGAAAGATTGTTTTGTCTAGGTATTAACCTCTATCAAATTCTGTATAGATCAAATGTTGAGAATTTTTTTTCATAAAAAACGCGTCCGAATTTTTGCAATCGGACGCGTTGGTTAAGGTGGTGATGGAAGTTATTCGTTTACAATCGCTTTAACTTCAACACCATAGCTGTCATGAGTTGTGGTCTTGATATTCAAGAGCACGGACCAACGACGCAGCGTACCGATGATCACAAAGAGCATCAGCAGCATCACGATGACCGACAGCGAAGCCAGCAGGTACTGACCGGCGGGGATGTATTGGTTAATCACCAGCCAGCAGCCTGCCCAGATCGTGATGATGGTCATCAAAATACCGGGAACACCTGTGATCGGGGCGTACTTGGTCTTGTTCAAACGAAGAATAACCGTTGTGCCGATTAAAAGCGTCACCGAGGCGAGCAATTGGTTGCAAATACCAAAGAGCGGCCAGATGGAGCTGATATCGCCCGAGTAAACGAGGTAGCCCCAAGAACCCGTAAAGATCACCGAGGTGATGATAATGCCGGGCCACCATTGTTTGTCGGAGAACTTCGGCCAAACCTTGCCCATCATTTCCTGCAGGAAGAAACGACCGACACGGGTGCCGGCGTCCACAGCCGTCAGGATGAACACCGCTTCAAACATAATGGCGAAGTGGTACCAATAGGCCATCAGATTTTCCATGAAGGGAATCTGAGAGAAGATGTGAGCCATGCCGACAGCCAAAGAAACGGAGCCGCCCGGGCGAGCCATCAAGCTTTCTTGGACTTGAGCTTCCAAGTGCGGCAGTTCTTGCACGGCCATGCCGAGCGCGGCGAATTTATCGGCCGGCGCATTAATGGCGAAGTAGTCGGCAGGAACCAACACGCAGGCGGCAACCAAAGCCATCACAGCCACAAAGCCTTCCATCAACATGGCGCCGTAACCGACAAAGAGCACGTCACGTTCGTTGGAGATCATCTTCGGCGTGGTACCGGTACCGATCGTTGCGTGGAAACCGGACAAAGCGCCGCAGGCAATTGTGATGAAAATGAAAGGAATGACCGGACCGCCGACGATCGGGCCACCACCCTTGACGAATTCTGTGAATGCGGGCATTTGGAAATGCGGCATCACGAAAACGATACCGATTGCCAAAGCAGCGATGGTACCGATCTTCAAGAACGTGGATAGATAGTCACGCGGCAAGAGCAAGAGCCAAACCGGAAGCACAGAAGCCAAGAAACCGTAAATCGGGATCAAAAGGCTCATAGCCGGTTTGTCAATGTCAAGCCAACCGAAATATTCGGGATGAGAGGCAACCCACGGACCGGACAGAATGCACAAAAAGAGCAAAACTACACCGATTAACGTTGCGCCCTTAACATCACCCTTACGCCAAACTTGCATGTAAAGGCCCATGATGATGGCGATAGGAATGGTTGCAGCGACTGTATAGGTAGACCAAAGCGAATTGTGCATGGCGTTGACCACGGCGATGGAAAGACCGGCCAAGGTCAAAATCAAAATGGCGAGCACGGCCCAAGCGGCCACCAGTCCAGTGGTTTTGTCAATTTCAGTGGTTGCGATGTGAGCTAAGGAGCGGCCACGGTGGCGGACCGAGCAAAAGAGCACAACCATATCGTGGACGCCGCCGGCGAGCACGCAGCCGATCAAAATCCACAATAGTCCCGGCATATAACCGAATTGCGCAGCAAGCACCGGTCCAAGCAGAGGACCGGCCGCAGCGATGGCGGCAAAGTGGTGCCCGAAGAGCACGTACTTGTTTGTGGGGACATAGTCTTGTCCGTCAGAATAACGCATAGCGGGCGTTTGACGGGCTTCATTGACATTGAGAACTTTCTGAGCGATAAACAAACCGTAGAAACGGTAAGCGATCGCAAAAACGCAGAGAGCGGCGAAAACAATTGTTACAGCGTTCACGCCGGTTGACGTATCCATAGGAGCCTCCGTAAAAATGAGTCCGATCTTAGTCTATCAAGATTGAAGGCTCTCACAAACTTTTTCTGCGTTGATTAAAAAGGAAAAATAACAATCTTTGCTTAAAGTCATAAACCTTTGTGACTAAAACAAAAGGCTCTCGGGATGGTCCCTAGAGCCTTCGGATTAGCCTGTAATTATTTAGGCTGTTTTTGTCTCTTCAGCAGAATCGGACTCAACGTTGATTGTTTCACCGCTGCCCGGATCTTGATTCTTCGGTCGCTTCAGATAGAGCATGATCACCAAAAGAATCATGACAAAGCCGTGCGCCATCACCACAATGGAGTTGCTCCAGTAGGTGGCCATCAGTCCGCCCAGAATCGGGCCTGCGACGGAACCGATTTGCTGGGCCGCATAACTTAAACCATAAATTCGTCCGCGCTCACTCGGCAGGGTATTTTCGGCAAAAAGCGCGTTAATAGCCGGGAAGATACCCGCAAAGAAAATACCACCGACAAAACGCCAAATGACAAAGGGAGTGATTTCACCGGGGATTGCCTGTACGACACCGAAAATGCCGCCGCCCAACAGCGCCACATAAAGCGCCCAACGGTAACCGATATTGGTGCCCAATCGTCCCCACATCGGGGCGGCGAAAACGCCCGAGATGCCGACTACGGAGAAGACGATACCGGAAACCATCACGATGTTGTCCATCGAGCCTTGCAATTCAGCAATGTAAAGGGGCAAAACCGGCTGAACCAACATGACGGCAAGCTGAACGACCGCCGCGGCAAAAAGCATGCGCTGAATGACCGGAACCTTGAGAAGCTTCATGGAGCCGCCGCTCTTTTTCTTTTCCACCGTCTTGACCACTTTCTTTTGCTCGCCGCCCTTAATGAAGACGATCAAACCCAAAGCGATCAGACCCAAAGCGGCGCCGGCAAAATAAAACGATGCGCGCATACCGAACACTTCAGCCAGAACACCCCCGATCAATGGCCCAAAGACGCCGCCCGCGGTCGAGCCGCCTTGCATGAGTCCCAGGCACCACCCCATTTTTTCTCTCGGGGCTGTCGACGTCATGATGGCTAAGCAAGCTGGCCACAGTCCCGCAGAAAAGCCCTGGAAGCTTCGCATGGCAAAAAGCTCCCACGGGGTTTGCACAAAACCGCCCCAAACGTACGAGATGGCTAAACAGGCGGCCGCGCGTACGGCCATCGCTTTGTGGCTTTTCTTATCGGAGAGCGCCCCCCAGATCGGGGCCATGATGGCACTGATCAAAAACGAAATAGAAAAAATCAGACCCGACCAAATATTGACGTCGCTTTGCGCGACGCCCAATTCGTCAATCAAGTACATCGGCAGGAAGGGCACGAGCATCGTGTAGCTCGCCGACATAAAAACAGAAGTGATGGTCAAAAACCAGACCAGTGCTTTCCAATAGGGCATTTGATTCCCCAATCCAAAATCTAAAAGCGCATACAAAATAAATTCTCAGCATTTATCTTATGCTGAAAAAAATCAAAAAGTACGGCCTTGAATCAAAGTTAAAGCCCTTTTTAATCCAGCGTTTTCCCTAATTCCAAACAAAAACTCCGACGCTAGGGTCGGAGTTGAAAGGCTTGAAAAACCGCTATCAGGCTTGCGTAGTCTCTTGTTGAGAAGCTGCGCCATGGGCCCGAATAAATTCGGCGATATCGGCCACTTCATCAGGACAAATTTCATGGACCATAGGGTAGTCGAAAAATTCAACCGAAGCGCCTGCCTTATTGAGCACTTCCAGTCCCTTTTTTGCTTGGACAAGAGAGATGACCGGATCTAAAGTGCCGTGAGCCATGAAAACGGGCGTCTGTTTGGCCACATCGCTTAATTCATCGAAACGGGGATGTTTGGGAACATAACCCGATAAAGCAATGACACCGGCCAAGGGTGTAATTTGCGACAAACCCACCAGAATGGCCATCGCAGCCCCTTGTGAAAAGCCGCCTAACCAAATCGGCGAGTCGGGATACTTTTGACGTTCTTCTTCAATTAGGGCGGTAATTGTTTCGGCCGCTTGATTCATGCCATCGATGTCTTCCTTTGTCTCTTCTTCGAATGTCTCATCGAAAAGGTCGTACCAGCCGTTCATTTTCATGTTGTAGGCCGTAATATCGCGCAAAGGGGCAGAGGGCAGAACCATCCGAACGTTATTGAGTTCGCCGAATTGAGAAAGTTCCTTTTGAAAAGATTCAAAATCAGAGCCGTCCACACCCAAGCCGTGCAGCCAAATCAAAGTGATCGGCTTTTGAGTTTGGTCGAGCGGTTCCTGAAAAATGGTATCCATGCTTAAGGTCAAACAATTAGTGATGGGCCGCTATTGTATGAGAAATTCAAAAAAACTTCACAAAAATAGCCTGTTTGAAGTGTAAATTTAAATTCTGAAAAAGGGAAAAAAATTTAAAGGGAGCTAATGGATTATGCTTAAAGTTCTTTTTGTCTGCGCGGGCAACATTTGCCGATCCCCCACGGCGGAGGCTGTCTTTAGAAAGTTGGTGGATCGGGCGGGCCTGACTGAAGAATTTGAAATCGACTCGGCTGGTACTGAAAGTTTTCATGTGGGCGAAGGCGCCGATCGCAGAGCTATTGAATGCGCCACGGCCAGAGGCTATGACTTGTCCAAACACATTGCCCGTCAAATTTCTGCTTCTGACTTTGAGCGCTATGACCGGATATTGGCCATGGACTGGAACAATATCAATGAACTTAAACGAATGGCGCCTGCGGCCTACAGTCAAAAACCCGAACTTTTGATGCGCTACAGCACAAGCTATGACGTCTCCATTGTGCCTGATCCTTACTACGGGAATTCAGACGGATTTAAAAAAGTACTCCTTTATTGTGAGGATGCCTGTCACGGACTTTTGTCCACATTGGTTAATCAAAACGGACTTCACTCGAAAACCTTGTAATCAATACAATCTTTAGTCTGTAATGATTACAGACATTTTTCGCTTTGAAACAGTTTTTGAATTGACTCATTTATCCTTTTATTAACAATAGGATAAGTGAGTTTTTTTATGCTGATTTTTGAGAATTTTCTCATAATTTATCTTGCGTTTAAAAAGTGAAGTCAGTAATATCTACTTTCGTTTGAAAAAGCAGGGGTTATCCCTAGCTTAAAGAGGTCTGTTTTCAGACTTGTCTATATATAGATAGGCGTTGATTCGTTAAGGAGCTCAAATTGAGAAAACCTGTTTACTTGGACTACGGTGCCACGACTCCGGTTGACCCCCGTGTTGTAGAAAAGATGATTCCCTGGCTCTACGAGCGTTTCGGCAATGCGGCCAGCAATTCTCATCCGTACGGACTGGAAGCCCGCGAGGCTGTCGAAGAAGCCCGTTCTCAGGTCGCTCAGATGATCAACGCCGATCCGCGAGAAATTGTTTGGACATCCGGGGCTACCGAGTCGGACAACTTGGCGCTCAAAGGTATTGCTCACTTTTATAAAGACCGCGGCAAGCACCTCATCACGGTGAAGACCGAACACAAGGCCGTTTTGGACAGCATGCGTCATTTGGAAACGGAAGGCTTTGATGTGACCTACATGGACGTTTTGCCCAATGGTCTTTTGGATTTGGATGCACTGAAAGCGGCCATGCGTGATGACACCATTTTGGTTTCCGTCATGGCTGTCAACAATGAAATCGGTGTTATCCAAGATATCAATGCCATCGGTCAAATGTGCCGTGAACGTGGCATTTTCTTCCACGTTGATGCCACTCAGGCCATTGGTAAACTGCACTTTGATATGACCAAGGATCCGATTGATCTGATGAGTATGTCGGGTCACAAGGTCTATGGTCCTAAGGGAATCGGCGCGCTTTATGTCCGACGCAAACCTCGCGTTCGTCTTGAAGCACAAATTCACGGCGGCGGTCATGAACGCGGAATGCGTTCCGGTACCTTGGCCACGCACCAAATCGTGGGTATGGGTGAAGCTTATCGTTTGGCCCGCCTTGAAATGGATGAAGAAAACGCTCGCTTTAAGAAGTTGCGTGACAAGCTTTGGGCCGGTATTCAAGAAATTCCGGATGTATATCTGAATGGTGACTGGGAACACCGTGTCTCCACCAACCTCAATGTGAGTTTTGCCTTTATCGAAGGCGAAAGCCTCATGTTGGCACTCAAAGATGTGGCGGTGTCTTCGGGCTCGGCCTGCACGTCAGCCAGTCTTGAACCGTCTTTTGTTTTGCGTGCCTTGGGCCGCGATGATGAGCTCGCTCACAGTTCCATTCGCTTCACTTTGGGTCGCTTTACCACGGAAGAAGAAATCGACTTTGTGGTGGCGCAATTAAAGGAAAAAGTGGCCAAGCTTCGTGAAATGTCCCCGTTGTGGGAAATGCACCAAGAGGGTGTGGATCTCAACCAAGTGAAGTGGTCTGAACACTAAAAATCAGAAAGAGGATAGGACAGATGCAATACAGTGACAAAGTGATGGATCACTACGAGCATCCCCGCAATGTGGGCACGCTCGATAAGAACGAAAAGGATGTCGGCACCGGTATGGTGGGGGCTCCCGCCTGCGGCGATGTGATGCGCTTGCAGATCAAAGTCAATCCTGAAGGCATTATCGAAGACGCTAAATTTAAAACCTATGGCTGCGGTTCAGCCATCGCTTCGAGCTCTTTGGTGACCGAGTGGGTGAAGGGTAAGTCTCTTGATGAAGCCATGCAGTTATCCAACGAGCAGATTGCCGAAGAATTGGCTTTGCCGCCGGTGAAGATTCACTGCTCGATTTTGGCTGAAGATGCGATCAAGGCCGCGATTGCCGATTACCGTCAAAAACAAGGAAAATAAGATGGCTGTGACATTGACAGAAAACGCCGCTCGCCACGTCAACGCTTATTTAACAAAGCGCGGCAAGGGCATCGGTTTGCGCCTTGGGGTGAAGACATCGGGCTGCTCCGGCATGGCCTATAAGCTCGAATTCGCAGACGCGATCGAAGAAGATGACCAAGTGTGGGAATCTTTCGGAGTGAAGGTTGTGGTCGATGCCAAGAGTTTGCCCTACATTGATGGCACCGAACTTGACTATACCCGCGAAGGCCTCAATGAAGGGTTCAAATTCCACAATCCCAACGAGAAAAGTCACTGCGGTTGCGGTGAGTCTTTTCAGGTGTGATTGAGCGGCTCATGAGTCAAAAAGATTATTTCTCCCTTTTAAATCAACCGCAGACTTTTGCGGTTGATTTGTCGTCTCTGGAGGCGGTGAAAAACGTTTTGCTTCAGCGCCTGCATCCAGATCGTTTTGTGACGGCCAGCGCGCTTGAAAAGCGCATCGCCCAACAGATGAGCGTACAGGTTAACGAAGCGTACCGCACACTTGCCGATGATCTTTTGCGCGCGCAGTATCTGTGTAAACTCAAGGGCTTTGATGTCAATGAGCATCGTCCGATGCCCGCTGATTTTCTGATGCTTCAGATGCAGTGGCACGAGGCGCTGGAAGCGTGTGAGCAAACGGGTGATGAGGGCGCGCGTCAAAGGCTTTTTGAAGAGGTTAAAGAGCACCAGCGTCTACTGATCGCTTCTCTGGCTAAGGCTTTTGATACCGATCATGACGATAAGGCCGCTTTTGAAGCGACGCGTGAGTTGATGTTTGTTAATAAACTCATCACACAAATTCAACACTAGGATTTTTTCATGGCTTTATTGCAAATTGCCGAGCCGGGTATGTCGGCTGATCCGCATCAGCATCGTTTGGCTGTCGGCATTGATTTGGGAACAACCAATTCGTTGGTGGCGACGGTGAAAAGCGCCGAGACAGTGGTGCTTGCCGATCATGAAGGCAGAAAGTTATTGCCGTCTGTCGTCAGGTACTTATCAGACGGTACAACCGTCGTCGGACATGAGGCGCGTTTAGCGATCAGTGAAGATTCCCAAAATACGATAGCCAGCGTCAAGCGTTTTATGGGACGCTCGAGCGCAGAAATTAAGGAAGCTTCAAGCCTTCCGTACCGTTTTGCCGAGTCCGATGGCATGCTACGTGTTCAGACCGTGGCAGGCGAGAAAAGTCCGGTGGAAATTTCCGCTGAAATTTTAAAAGTCTTAAAGGACCGCGCCGAAGAGGCGTTGGGTGGAGAATTGGTCGGCGCGGTGATCACGGTTCCTGCCTATTTTGATGATGCCCAGCGTCAGGCCACAAAGGATGCGGCAAGACTTGCCGGTCTTAATGTGTTGCGGCTTCTCAATGAACCGACTTCGGCGGCTTTGGCCTATGGGCTCGATGAAGGAGCCGAGGGTCTTTATGTCATCTATGACTTGGGCGGAGGCACCTTCGATGTGTCAGTGCTTCGTTTGACTAAAGGCGTTTTTGAGGTCCTTGCCACGGGCGGCGATTCCGCTTTAGGCGGCGATGATTTTGATCACAGAATTTTCTGCTGGGTGCTGCAAGAAGCCGAAGTCACTGAAATTCTTTCCCCGGAAGACAAAAGCCTGATTATGGTGGCAGCCCGCGCAGCCAAGGAAGCTTTAAGCCTCAGTGATAAGGCGGCTATCAACGTCACGCTTTCTTCTGGTAAAAAAATTGATCTCACGATCACGAGCGAGATATTTAAAGGCCTAACCTGCCGCTTGGTTAAAAAGACAATTGATACGCTTGATGCGGTAATGCGTGATGCCAAGCTTGATCGAAAAGACATTCAGGGGCTCGTTTTGGTGGGCGGCTCCACCCGTATGCCGGTGATTCGTGAAGCGGTTAAGGATTATTTGGGTTTTGAGCCGCTCGATAACATCAATCCGGATGAAGTGGTCGCGGTGGGTGCGGCTAAACAGGCTAACCTTTTAGCCGGTAATACGGCCGGAGACGATTGGCTTTTACTCGATGTCACACCGCTGTCTTTGGGGTTGGAAACCATGGGTGGCTTGGTTGAAAAAATCATTCCGAGAAACACGCCAATTCCGGTTGCGATGGCTCAGGATTTCACCACCTTTAAAGATGGTCAGACAGCCATGGCCATCCACGTGGTGCAAGGTGAACGTGAAATTGTGGATGCATGCCGCAGCTTGGCTCGTTTTGAACTTCGAGGACTGCCGGCTTTGGTGGCGGGGGCCGCCAGAATTCGTGTGACCTTCAGCGTTGATGCCGATGGTCTTTTGTCGGTTTCTGCCCGAGAAACGCAAACGGGTGTTGAAGCCCATGTGACCGTCAAGCCCTCTTACGGTCTAAGCGATGAAGAAATCATGCGCATGCTCAAAGACGGCACGGGTAACGCCGAAGAGGATATGCGTGAAAGAGCGTTGCGCGAAGAGGAAGTGGAATCTCGCCGCTTGATTGAATCCACGGTGGGCGCTTTGGCATCGGACGCGGACCTTTTAACCAAGGAAGAAGAAAACCATATCCGAGATCTGATCACGCGTTTATTGAAAGCGGTTGAAGCTCACGAATTGGAAACCATTAAGACGCTTGAAAAGGAACTGACACAGGCGACGGAAAGCTTTGCTGAACGCCGTATGGACCGAGCGATTGCTCAGGCGCTTTCCGGCAAGAGCGTTGAAGATATTGAAGGAAAATAGACTATGCCCAAGATTACCGTTTTGCCTCACGCAAGCGTTTGTCCCGAAGGAAAGACTTTTGAAGTTAAGTCCGGCGTTAAGTTAGCGCGAGCTTTACTTGCCAATGGCGTGGGCATTGAGCATGCCTGTGAATTTTCCGGAGCCTGTTCAACGTGTCACGTTATTGTCCGAGAAGGCTTTGATTCCTTAAATGAACCCGAAGATGAAGAGTTGGACATGCTCGATCAAGCATGGGGCGTGACGGATTTATCCCGATTGTCTTGCCAGGCCGTGGTGGGTGATGAGGATCTTGTGATTGAAATTCCCAAGTACAGCCGCAATCACGCCAAGGAGCACTAATTATGCGCTGGACTGATACTCAACAGATTGCCGAAGCGCTCTATGATGAGCATCCCGATGTCAATCCGTTGAAGCTGCGGTTTACGGAGTTGCACGCCATGGTGCTTGAGCTGGATGGTTTTGACGATGATCCTGAGAAAAGCAACGAGGCAATTTTGGAAGCGATTTTGCAAGCTTGGCTCGATGAGCTCTAAAGAGATTGACCATGCGCTTTGACGTCATCACGCTGTTTGAACCGATGTTTGATGCTGTAACTCAAAATGGCATCACGTCTCGGGCTATGCAAAGAGGACTTTGGTCGCTCAACACTTGGAATCCACGAGAAGAGACCGAAGACAATCACCGAACGATTGATGATCGGCCTTTTGGCGGCGGACCGGGCATGGTGATGATGGCTGAGCCTTTGGCTAGAACGCTTAAACGAATCAGACGTTCAGGTAACCGCGGTCGGGTGATCAGTTTTGCTCCCAACGGTACGAGGCTTACCGATGAGACGGTGAGGCGTTGGGTGGCCGATAACGAAGACATGGTTTTGATCTGCGGTCGATATGAAGGCATCGATCAGCGCTTTTTGGATCATTATGTTGATGAAACGGTGAGTGTGGGCGATTTTGTTCTCTCAGGCGGAGAACTGGCTGCAATGATTTTGATTGATGCGGTGGTTCGTCAGTTGCCGGGGGCCATCAAAGAACTCTCGACTTTGGATGAATCCTTTTCAACCGGTCTTTTGGATGCGCCGCACTACACAAGACCCGAGGTTTGGGAAGGGGAGACGGTGCCGGAAGTGCTTTTAACAGGGCACCATGCCAATATTGCCAAATGGACTCGAGAAAAAGCGCTGGAAATCACCTTGAGGAGCCGCCCGGATTTAATTGAGAAAGCCAGGTCTTGCGGGAAACTTACCAAGGCCGATTTGCTTTGGCTCAAAAAGAACGCCTAGTTGGTTTGATACAGGGGCGGACAATCGCAGAGAATCTATCCCAATGATTGAATCAACTTCTTGATGCAAAAAGGAAAAGATTGCTATACAATAACGATCTTTCTGTTCGGTTGAACAGGAAGTATTTTGTTTAATTAAAACCCATCCTATCGGTGACGACGATGCGCGGACATTGGATCCGATCGCAGGTCACATGATGATGGTTTTGGAGAAAAAAATGAATCTTATCCAAACGTTGGAACAAGAAGAAATCGCCCGCGTGACCGCTGGCAAGACCTATCCTGAATTCGCTGCCGGTGACACGGTTGTCGTGAACGTGAACGTTGTTGAAGGTTCCCGCAAGCGCGTCCAAGCTTACGAAGGTGTTGTGATCGCTCGCCGCAACCGCGGTTTGAACTCCTCCTTTATCGTTCGTAAGATCTCCAGCGGTGAAGGTGTTGAACGCACGTTCCAACTCTACGCTCCGACGATCGCCAGCATCGAAGTGAAGCGCCGCGGTGATGTTCGCCGTGCCAAGCTCTACTACTTGCGTGATCGCGCCGGTAAGGCTGCCCGTATTAAGGAAAAGCTCTCGAAGTAATTCGAGTCTGATCCGAAAATACAGCACCTGCTGTTTAGACTTCGCAAACGGTTGGCAAAAGCCAACCGTTTTTGTTTTAGCAAGAACAAAAAAAGGCACTCAATTTTGCGAGTGCCTTTTTGAAAATGACGTATTTTTTATTCTTGTCCCTGCAGCTTGCCTTTAACTTCGAGAGACTTTGCAGCGTAGCCATAAAGCCAAATACCGACAAAAGTGGCCAGTGCGCCCCACATCATGGCGTTAGGTCCACAGGCATAAAGAGCGTAAAGCGAGTAAGCCGAAGCGAAAGAAGCTATGACAGTGGTTCGCTTGACGATGGTCGGATTAACCGGTTCTCGGTGCAAAATCACATTCACGGCAGCAAAGGCCAAAAGATAGGGAACCAGATTGGTGACCACCGCTAAATCTTTAAGAATGTAGAACTGCTGTTCCAACCTAGGGTCAATGGTGAGCAACGCGGCAAGAGATTGCAAAAGCAAAATAATCACAATCCCTGCGATCGGAACATTCAAAGCGCTGACTTTGGCAAAAATTTTCGGGAAATAGCCTTCCCTGGCAGAGACACGGAATACTTCAGCAATCGTAAATTGCCAACTGGTCAGACACCCGGCACAAGCCAGCGCCATCAGAGCCATGACGAATTTGCCGACTTCAGGCGAAAACATGGTTGCAAACACCAAACCGAACGGGGCGGTGGAACGCGACAGCACGGCGTTGTCAACGATACCGAAGCTGATGTTATTGGCCAGAATATAAACGACACCGGCGCCGATCGTGGCAAGCACCATGGCACGGGGAACCGATTTTTCAGGATTTTCCACCGCTTCAGAATTCGCGCAGGCGGTCTCTAGTCCCAAAAAGCCCCATAGCGTCATGGAAATGGCTGCCGATAGTCCTTCGAAAGGCGTGAGGTTTTGCGGATTCCAGGCTTCAACATAGCGGTCAACCGAGAACCAATTCCAGCCGATGACGGTCAGCACCAAAATGGGAATCAAAATTCCATAGTTGGAAAAATGAGAAAGTCTTCCGATAAAACGGGCGCCACCAATGTTAGGCAGGCTGCAAAGCCAAATGACAAAAATACTGGCTAGGCCCATTTCCAAAGGAGTCAGTGCCCAATCGAAAAGCACCATGACGTAACCAACGATGGAAATGGCAATCGTCAAATTGGCGATGATCAACGATACGCCGTAGCTGAAATTGGCGATGAAGCTGCCGGATTTGCCGAAGGCGTAAGACGCATAGCCGCCTAAGCCGCCGCTTTTTCTGCTGAACATGCCGCATTTGGCAAACGTGTAGGCGATGGCGGTGGCACCGCTGATGGTCACTAACCAGGCCAAAATGGACTGAGTTCCAACTTCGGCAAGTTTAGTGGGCATCAAAATGATGGATGATCCCAGCATGTTGAGCATGACGGCCATCGTCAATTGCAGGCACGTCATTTTCGGCTTTTCAATGGTGGCCATAGTTCTTTTGTCAGTTATCTTTCAGTAGGTTGAAAAAAGTCCTGGGATTGTACCGAAATTAACTAAAGAATCAAAGAGATAGAAAACAGAAAAATGAAGTCTTTACCACGTGTTGGATTTTTCCAATTGAGTGGCGATCGCGCAGTAAAAGTCATAGCGCTCTTGCGTAATGGCACCTTCTTCGAGTGCTTTTTTGACTGAGCAACCCGGCTCTTTGAGATGTTTGCAGTTGGCAAAGCGGCAGCCGCCGGTGTGAGAGGCAATATCCGGCATCGCCCCGATGACATCATTGAGGGTTAGGTGAGCAAGTCCGAACTCTTGAAAGCCCGGCGAATCAATGACAAAGCCCTGAGCTCTGTCTAAATCGTAGAGCGTTGTGACCGTCGTGGTTTGGCGCCCTAAATTGAGTGCTTGAGAATACTCTTGGGTTTTAGCGTTGGCGTCTTTGACCAAAAGATTTAAGATCGTGGATTTCCCCATCCCGGATTGACCGACCAAAAGTGAGCGTCGTCCATTGAATATGCCATCCAACTCTTCAATGGTTTTTTCAGAGGCTATTTCAGCGCTGATGGCATGCGTTTCATAACCCAAGGTTGAAAGGGATGTCAGAAAATTTTCAGCCTCAGAAGAACCTTCGGTTAGGTCTGTTTTGTTTCGTATGACGATAGGGTGTACGCCCGCAACGTGTGAAGCTAAAAGAGCCTTCCAGACAAACCAGGGATTAAAACGAGGATGGGAGGCGTAGACGATGACAAGCGTATCGATATTGGCGGCCAGTGTTTTGGTTCGCCATTCATCTTGTCTGAATAAAAGACTGAAGCGTTTGGCGACCGATTCAATAGCAACAGTATTGTCAACGGCAGCTGAGCAGAGAACCTCATCGCCTACAACCACATCGGCCTTTTTACCCCTTCGATGAGCTTCATAAAGATTGCCTTGATCGTCCCGCACAAAGTGGTGCCGCCCGTGGCAGGAGACCACTTGAGCATGAAAGCAATTTGTGCGGCGTTGATCTTTAGGCGGCATTGGAATGAGTTTTCTCAAAAAGTTCTCGCTGACGCTGAGCCATGATTCTCAGAGCAGTCGCTCGGCGTGAGGCTTTCCCGAAAAGGGGAACATCATTGGTTTGAGTTGATTCAGCCTCACTTTCAATTGCAGAAGCAGTCGTTTCTTCGTTTGAAACACTCGATTGCGGCACTTCGGGCACGGCAATTTCAGCGCTTTCCTCTTGAATGGAATTCTCAGCGGTTTGCTCAAGAGGTTTTTCTTGGCTCTCGTCCAAAGTCTCTTCGGTCGGCTGTGAAGATTGGGGCTCTTCGCTCACAGGCGGTGTTTCCACCTGAACGGCTACCGAGGGGGCTTCCTGTTTTTTTACCTCTTCGAGAGGCAATGCAACCTTCTCGTCATTTGAAACGATTGGTGTTTGTAAAGCAGGCTCAGCGGGTTCTGAGGATTGCGTCGATTCTTCAACAATTTCAGAAGCCGGGGCAACAACCTTTTCATCGGGCTTTTCTGAAGCGTTTTTAGATTTTCTGGCTTCGCGTAATTTTTGGACAATATCACGCAGACCATCCAACAAGCTCTTGCCATACATCGGATGAGTGGTGTTGGATGCGGCTAGATCTTGCATCGCCTCTTCATAGTGAGGATCTCGGTAGGCTTCAAGCGGCAAAGCCGGGCGTACACCCATTTCACCCTCGGCTTTTCGTTTGAGGGCTTTTTCAAATTGACGACTTAACTTGTGTAGTCTCTTTTCTCTGGCTTCCGCATCCAAGACTTTTTGTTCCTGTTTGGAAATAAGAGCCGAGGAGACATTTTCGAGTTGATGCAATACCGTCAGGTTGTCGTTGCGTAAAGCCTCTTCTTGACGACGAGCCTCAAGAATTTCAGATTTGCGCTGCACGTGGCAGATACGAGCCATCAGGCTCGGTTCATGGGAAAAGAGCAAATCGAAAAAGCCAAGCGTTACGCTGGAGTGGCGCATCGGCGTGGGGAAAAGCTCAATTAACGAATTAACCGTGACTTTCAGCCCCGTATGCTTCATGGCAAAAGTGTCGGAAGCAAAAATCAGATGGCGCAGGAACGCGTCCATCGGGAGTCTGAAAGGAAAGAGCAACACCGGCAACGCCACAATGGCAAATGTGAGCACTGAACCGTAGTATGGGCCCGGGCCATAAACTCGGAAGCCGATTTCGTCTAAAAACCATGACTGCGGAGCAAACCAAGCGAGGAAGGCAAAGACGAAAAAGCCTGCGAGTGCGCACAAAAACCATGCCTGAAAATACATATGGCTGAGGTTGCGGGACAGGGCATGGGCGGCGACGGCTTGCAGGTCAGACAGTGTCATGCGGTTATAGATGTCGTGACGGAAAAAGAGTTTGACACCATGTCTGTGGCCGAAAGCAAATGCCGGCGGCAATTCCTCATTGTCTTTTGCTTTAGCCACACGAATTTCAGCCACACTTAATCCCGCTTTTTCACCCAAGGCATCAATAACGCGCTTGAGTTCATCGTTATGAGCCAGTTGGGCACGATTGGGCTTAAAAAGATAAACCAAACGTCTGGCGAGATTTAGGGAAAAGACCAGATAAACGGCAAAAATAGCCCAACCGAGAATCCACCACATGGGGCCGCTGTTTTGCCACAAAAATAAACCGATCCAAAGAAGAGGCAAAACGGTGAGCCATCCCAAAAGGGTGGTTAACCAGTAATTTTTAAACCAAGACGAGGGGTCTTGTTTTGTGTAGCCGAATGCTTCACGCAAATGAAATTCTTTGTACCAGCAAAACGGCAAGTCACAAAGAACGAAAATAAAACCGATGCTTGCCGGCAGCATCCAATGGAAGGCGAACTGGTCTCCGACCGTATTCATCAGCCAATCGGAAATCGTGTTGATGCCGTTGCCGGCCGTAAGATAAATAATCAAAAGGGTGGTCACCGTGACTTCAAGCCAATTGAGCTTAGTACGGGCAATATCGTAATGGGCAGCCTTTTTGTGTTGCGGTAGAGTGATCTTTTCGCGCAAGGGTTCAGGCACCTCATGGATCGTGCGCTTGAGGTGTATGATCTCGGCCAGACAAGTAACGCTGTGTACCAAAAAATAAAAGCACAGCGCGGCCAAGAAGACTTGAGCAAAAGTAAAAGTCATCGGTAAATTATGAGACAATATCGTTTCCAAACGGTTCATTTTAAAGGATTTAGGCTACAAAATGGCGACTGAGTTGCAAAAAGATCCCCTCTTTAGCGCGGACAATTTAATTTGGGTGGATATGGAAATGACCGGGCTGCAGCCTGAAGTCAATCGCGTGATTGAAGTGGCAGCCGTGATTACGGACGCGCAGCTAAATGTTATTCATGAGTGCCCCGTCATAGCGATTCATCAATCGGCTCGAACGATGGGGTCAATGGATGCATGGAATACGGAAACACACGGTCGTTCAGGTCTCATTGACCGAGTGCTTGCCTCCAATATCGATGAAGAACGCGCAAGCGACATTCTTTTGGCTGAATTTGCCCGCTTTGTGCCCTGCGGTAAAAGTCCGATGTGCGGCAATTCGATCGGTCAGGACCGTCGTTTTATGGCTCGTTGGATGCCGAGACTTGAAAGCTATTTCCATTACAGAAATATCGATGTCTCGACTTTTAAGGAATTGGCCAAGCGTTGGGCACCGTCTGTTCCCAACAGTTTTAAAAAGAGTACTCGCCATGAAGCGCTTTCCGATATTTTGGAAAGCATTGACGAGCTCAAACACTATCGCAAGCACTTGATGAATTGCTGAGTAAGCGTTTGGTTGGAAAAAGCTTGAAAATTTCGCAAGATAGCACTCGAAAAAGTTTTTATTTTCGGGTACAATTGCGGTCTTTCCACGACGTGGCCTAACTTCCACGTTCGCATGTTTAATTTTTTTAAAGGTTAGAAAATGTCTGTTCAAGATATCAAAAAGTCTGAAATCGTTGCCAAGTTCCAACGCAAGGAAGGTGACACGGGTTCTCCCGAAGTTCAAGTGGCTTTGTTGACGGCCCGCATTAACGAATTGACCCCGCACTTCAAGGAACACGCCAAGGACCATCACTCCCGCCGCGGTTTGTTGAAGATGGTGTCCCGTCGCCGCAAGATGTTGGACTACCTCAAGCGCACCGATTTGGACGCTTACCGCAAGTTGATCACGGATTTAAACTTGCGTAAGTAATTCGAGACGGCTTTCTCAAAAGCGACCTGCATTGACAGGTCGCTTTTGGTAAGTTTTGAAGGTTTTGGGAAAAGACGAGGTTTTTGTTTTCGGTTTGTGCGTTGCGATGTGAGGGTTTTTAAGTCAGAGCGTTCACACCGCAGCGTATCGAAAACACGTCTTTTTCCCTTTTTTAAGGAAGAAACGAAATGACGATGTTTAATAAAGTGAGCAAGTCTTTCCGCTTCGGTGACCACGACGTCACTTTCACCACCGGTGAAATTGCCCGTCAGGCTTCCGGTGCTGTGATTTGCCAAATGGACGATACGGTGGTTTTGGCTACGGTTGTGGCTAAGAAAGAAACCAAGCCCGGTCAAGACTTTTTCCCGTTGACGGTCGACTACATTGAAAAGACCTACGCAGCCGGCAAGATCCCCGGCGGCTTTTTCAAGCGTGAAGGCCGTCCGAGCGAAAAGGAAACGTTGACGAGCCGTTTGATCGACCGTCCGATCCGTCCGCTTTTCCCGGAAGGCTTCTTCAATGAAGTTCAAGTGATTATTCACGTGTTGTCCGTGGATCCGGAAGTGGATCCGGATATTCCTTCAATGTTGGGTGCTTCGGCTGCTTTGTCCATCTCCGGTATCCCGTTTAACGGCCCGATCGGCGCTTGCCGCGTGGGTTACATCAACGGTGAATTCGTCTGCAACCCGAAGTTGTCTCAGATGAAAGACAGCCGTTTGGATTTGGTCGTGAGCGGCACGGAACGCGCAGTGCTCATGGTTGAATCCGAAGCCGATTGCTTGCCTGAAGACGTGATGCTCAACGCCGTGATGTTTGGTCATGAACAGCAACAAGTGGCCATCAACGCGATTAACGAATTGGTTGAAGAAGCAGGCAAACCCGCTTGGGATTGGCAGCCCGCTCCGAAGAACGAAGCCTTGATCGCTCGCATCGCTGAATTGGCAACCGAAGAATTGAAGGTGGCCTATGGCATCCGCAGCAAGCAAGCCCGTACGGAAAAATTGCGTGAAATCTACGCCATGGTCGATGAAGAATTGGCCAAGGATGAACGCTTCTCTGGCGACAACGAAGTTGATCCCAACGAAGTGGCCGGCATCCTCTTTGAAATGGAAGCCAAGCTCGTTCGCTCCAACATTTTGAATGGCGAACCGCGTATCGACGGCCGTGACACCAAGACTGTCCGCCCGATCGAAATCCGCCAAGGCGTATTGCCCCGCACGCACGGTTCTGCCTTGTTCACCCGCGGTGAAACCCAAGCATTGGTTATCACCACGTTGGGTACCAAGCAGGATGAACAAATCGTTGACGGTCTTTTGGGTGAAACGCATGAACGTTTCATGCTTCACTACAACATGCCCCCGTTTGCCACGGGTGAAACCGGTCGTGTCGGCAGCCCCAAGCGCCGCGAAATCGGTCACGGCCGTTTGGCTAAGCGCGCATTGACCGCTGTGTTGCCCTCTGAAGAAGATTTCCAATACACAATCCGCGTGGTTTCCGAAATCTGTGAATCCAATGGTTCTTCTTCCATGGCCAGCGTTTGCGGTGGATGCTTGTCTTTGATGGACGCCGGCGTGCCCTTGAAGGACTATGTGGCCGGTGTTGCCATGGGCTTAATCAAGGAAGGTAACAAATTTGCTGTCTTGACTGACATTTTGGGTGATGAAGACCACTTGGGTGATATGGATTTCAAGGTGGCCGGTACTGAAAACGGTGTCACCGCCCTTCAAATGGATATCAAGATTGAAGGTATCAATAAAGAAATCATGCAGGTGGCTTTGGCTCAAGCCCATGAAGGCCGTCAGCACATTTTGAATGAAATGCGCACACAGGCTGCGGGCGGCGCCAAGGAATTGTCCCGCTTTGCTCCTCGCATGATCACGATGAAGATCAATCCTGAAAAGATCCGTGACGTGATCGGTAAGGGTGGTGCTGTGATTCGCGGTATCACTGAAGAAACCGGTGCCACGATCAATATCGAGGATGATGGCAGCGTGACGATCGCTTCTGTGGATCCGCAAGCCGGTCTTGCCGCCCAGAAGAAGATTCTTGAAATCACGGCTGAAATTGAAAAGGGCCAAATCTACGAAGGCACGGTAACGCGCTTGTTGGATTTCGGCGCTATCGTTCAGTTGTTGCCGGGCAAAGACGGCTTGTTGCACATCAGCCAAATCGCCAACCAACGCGTTAACGCTGTCTCCGACTACTTGAAGGAAGGTCAAGTGGTTCGCGTGAAGGTGATCGAGGCCGATGAAAAGGGTCGTGTCCGCTTGTCAATGAAGGCTCTCTTGGAAGAAAAGAAAGAAGAAGAGAAAAAGCCTGAAGAAGCTCCCGCGGCCGAACAACAACCGGCTCAAGACGCTCAATAAGCTTGATCGCTTAGTTTTGTAAAAAGACTCCCACTTCGGCAAAAGAGGTGGGAGTTTTTTATGGTATATAATTTAAATTGAAATTTAAATTTGAAAAAAATCTTATGCCTTTTCCTTCCCTATCTCAGAAAAAAGTGGCCATTGTGGCTCTTTTAGCTGCCGCTGCAGTCGGTGGTGTCGGTTATTGGCACTGGAGTCAGCCCCAGGCTCAACTGAAACTCTACGGCAGCATTGATATGCGCACAGTCGATTTGGCTTTTGAAGAGTCCGGTCGATTGCAGACGGTTTTATTTGAAGAAGGTGGTTCAGTAAAAGCGGGTGAAGTGATCGCCAAGCTCGATGACTGCCGATACAAAATTGCTCGCGATCAGGCCGCTTCGCAAGTGGGAGTGGCGCAGGCGCAGCTCGCGCTTTTACTGGCAGGGACTCGAGCCGAAGAAATTGATGTGGCCCGCGCACGGCTTAAGGCAACGGAAGCTAATTTGGTGCTCTCTGAGCGGACCTGTAAGCGGCACAAGGATATGGGGAAGGCTTCCAGCGCTCTGGCTCGTGATCAGGCATGCTACAAAGCCAGTGCCGACAGGGCTGCAAGGGATGAAGCGAAACGGACCTTGGAAATGCTCTTAGCCGGTACGCGTGCCGAAGAAATTGAAGTTGCGCGTGCAACGCTTAAACAAACGCAAACGCAGCTTGCTGATGCTGAGCGGGCTCTGAATAACTGCCTGCTTTATGCGCCCGCAGACGGCGTGATTCGATCTCGTCTTAAAGAGCCAGGCGATATGGTCGGTGCAAGCACCCCCATTTATGAAATGGCGTTAATGAATCCGCTTTGGGCGCGGGTTTACATAGATGAACCCAATTTAGGCCGTATCACAATGGGGCAAAAGGTTGCCGTCAGTGTGGACAGTTTCCCCGATAAAACCTTTGATGCTACGGTCGGCTTTATTTCTTCAGTGGCTGAATTTACCCCCAAGACTGTTCAGACAGAGGCCATTCGCACCAATTTGGTTTATGAGGTGCGTTTAACGGTAGACGATCCTCAAGGATTGCTTCGTTTAGGGATGCCTGTGACAGCTCTACTGTTGAAGTAAGTCATCATGTCAGAACTTTCAGCCATCACTTTGGAGTCAGTGTCACGCTTTGAAAAGGGTGTGACTTCGCCTCTTTTGAAATCCATTACGGCGGATTTGAAAAAAGGGCAATTGATTGCAGTGGTCGGTGCCGATGGGGCCGGTAAAACGACGTTGATGCGTGTGATGGCTGGCTTACTGAAACCCCAAGAGGGGGCTGTCAAACTATTTGGCGAGAAGCTTTATTCAAAAGAGTTGTCGCGCCTACAAACGTTATGCGGCTACATGCCTCAGCAGTTTGGTCTTTATACCGATTTAAGCGTTAAAGAAAATCTCACGCTTTACGCTGACCTATTTGGCTTAAGTGAGGCGGAAAGAAAAAAACGATTCACTGAACTTTTGTCCATAACGGGACTGACAGATTTTACAGAGAGGCCTGCCGGTAAATTATCCGGAGGAATGAAGCAAAAGTTAGGTTTAGCCTGTGCACTCTTAAACCATCCGAAAATTCTCCTTTTGGATGAACCGAGCGTAGGCGTGGATCCGTTATCCAGACGTGAGCTTTGGTCAATTTTGAAGAAAAATGTTCACGCTGAGGCGATGACCGTTGTCGTAGCGACGACCTATATGGACGAAGCCGCGCTTTGCGATGATGTGTTGATTCTTGAAAACGGTGAAATTATTCTGCATGACAGTCCTCAAGCCATTGCTGCTCTCGCAACCGGTTTAGCCTTTAATGTCAAAGTGCCTTCTGGCACAAGAGTAAGGGATCTGCAGGCACAATTGCTTGACGATACGGACTATATTTTGGACGCGGTGCCCCGATCGGGTTATGTGCGGGTGCTGCTTCGTGACTATGCAGACAGAGAGTCCCTCCAAGAAAAATATGGACTCCAATTTGAGCCTGTGGCAGGAGGTTTGGAAGAGGGCTATTTAGTCAACCGCGCCAAAACAGTGCCCCGTCATCCGTATTCAGTCATTGCACAAAGTTCTGCGCAACTTCCGAACACTTCAAACGAATCTGTTGTTATCGCCAAAGATCTGGTCAGGCGTTTTGGCTCTTTTACCGCGGTTGATCGAACATCTTTTGATGTCAAAGCCGGTGAAATATTTGGATTGTTGGGACCCAATGGCGCCGGTAAAACGACCACTTTTAAGATGCTGTGCGGTCTTTTAAAGGTGACCTCCGGAGAGCTTGAGGTGGCGGGCGTCAATGTTTTAGATAGCCGCGAAGAGGCCCGAGAGCAGCTCGGTTACATGTCTCAGAAATTTGCGCTTTACGGTGACTTGAGTGTGAGCGAAAATCTGGACTTTTTTGCGAGCGCCTATGGTTTAGCCGGGCAGGAGAAAGCGCAGCGGATAGACTTTTTGTTGAATGAATTTGAATTGATGTCATTTTCAGCTGCGCAGGCAAAAACCTTACCCGGCGGCATCAAACAGCGCTTGGCCATGGCTGTCGCGTTGATTCACAATCCTAAACTTTTATTTTTAGACGAGCCGACAAGCGGAGCGGATGTGCCGACTCGCAGACAATTTTGGCGCTGGATGACAGCTCTGAGCCAAACAGGCACAACCATTATTGTGACGACCCACTTTATGGAGGAGGCTCTTTACTGTGACAGGCTTCTTATCCAAGATGGCGGATTGCCGCTTATTATGGGCTCTCCTGCCGAGGTGCGCGGGCAAAGTCTGAGTATGGACGAGGCGTTTATCAGGGTTGTCAAAGAGTTTCGTGCTCAAAGGAGTCAATCATGACGCAAAGGATGGATTTCTGGCGTCATGTTTACGCCTTAAGCTTAAAAGAGAGTCGCCAAATTATTCGGGATAAAAGCGCTATTTTGGTTGGCGTCGTCTTACCGCTCATTTTGCTGATTTTATTTGGTTACGGTATCTCTTTTGATGTGAAGGATATTCGTTTGGCTGTGGTCAGCGATCAAAACAGTTCTCAGACAACGCTCTACACGCAGGCTCTGGTCAATAACGATTCATTTGATGTCACGGTGGTTCCTACCCGCAAAGAGGCGCTCGAAGCTTTGGATCGCTTTGACGTGGAGGCTGTTATTGTTTTTGAAAAGCGTCCCGTAGCCCATGAAACGCAGTTGTTGATTGACGGCATTGATGCGCCGCGCGCCACCATGATTGCCAATGCGGTGATGTCCACTGTTCAGACGGCGGGCTCCGCAACGACAGAGCCTTCCGGTATCACGGTCATTCCTCGTATCTGGTTTAACGAATCGGCCGAAAGCCACTGGTATTTAGTGCCCGGTCTCATAGTTATCATTTTGACCATGATCGGAACGATGTTAACCGGCTTGGTGATTGCTCGAGAGTGGGAGCGGGGAACAATGGAAGCCTTGCTTGCCACGCCGATTTCGCCCTGGGCATTGTTGCTGTCGAAAATTATTCCCTATTTTGTTTTAGGGGCTTTTGGCTGGGCGCTTTGTATGTTGGCCGCGGTCTTTGTCTACCATATTCCGATACGAGGTGGTTTGGGGCTGATTACTCTTTCGTCTGCGATTTATCTTTTGGTGAGCCTTTGCATCGGATTGGTGATATCGGGAGCGACACGCTCGCAGTTTTTGTCTTCACAAATTGCGCTCTTGGCAAGTTTTTTGCCGGCTGTGATTTTGTCGGGTTTTATCTTTGATTTAAGAAGTGCTCCAGATTGGGCCAATGTCATCGCTTACGCCATGCCTCCGGTTTATTTTTTGGAACTTTTGAAAGTGGGTTTTCTTACGGGAGGCATGCACGCACTGGTGGTTAAAAATCTTTTAGTGCTCACCGCTTTTGCCGCGGTGCTCGTGTTGCTTGCACGTCATTTTTGTCAAAAGAGGGTGCGGGTATGAGTAAGCGGATGATACGTTTCCGGGCACTGGTTCGAAAAGAGCTTTTGGCGACACTAAAAGAGAAAACGAGCCGAATGATTTTGGTCGCGCCTCTTGTTTTGTACATTATTTTGTTTGGCTACATCGCCAGTTTCAATTTAAATCACATTCCGTACGCGCTCTGTGATTTGTCAGGCTCCGAAGCGTCCGCTCAGTTTGTTCGCGCGGTGGATAACAACAAAATTTTCGAACGCGTGGCCACTGTCCAGAGTGTCTCTCAAATCAAAGCACTTATGGATGAAGGCGAGACTCTTTTAACCGTGGTGATTGAGCCGCAATTTGCTCAGCATCTCAAAGAAGGCAAAAGCGCGCAAGTTCAGGTCGTCATCGATGGGCGCAATTCAACGACCGCTCAATTGGCCGCCGGTTATTTGACGCAGATCGCTCAGACGATGAACGCTACGCTCACGGGTGTGCCCGAGCTGATCAAAACGCGATTTTTATTTAACCCCAATGTCATCACTCAGTGGTTCATTATGCCGGGCATGATTGTCATGCTCTCTATGTTGCAAGTGGTTGTGTTGTCAGCTCTGTCGGTGGCGCGGGAAAGAGAGCAGGGGACGTTTGAGCAGCTATTGGTTTCGCCTTACACAACGGCTGAACTGCTTGCCGCCAAATCCATTGTTCCCATATTAATCGGGCTTTTTCAAAGTACGCTGATCTTTTTGGTGGATCTGTTTTGGTTTGAGATCCCCATGGGCGGCAGTGTGCTAGCCATGTATTTTGTTCTTTTGTTATTCATCCTCTCGGTCGTCGGATTGGGTTTGGCGGTTTCTGCCTACAGCCAAACAATGCAGCAGGGGTTATTGATTGTTTTTGTCTTTTTGGTGCCGATGGTGCTTTTATCGGGCTTGTTCGCTCCGGTGGCCAATATGCCGCAATGGATTCAGCTTCTCACTTACGCCGATCCGCTGCGCTTTACATTGTCTGCCGTCAGGCGTATTTATCTCGCGGGAGCGCCATTGTCTGCGGTGCTTGTGTCAATGTGGCCGGTCGTTGTGATGGCCGCGGTGACTTTGCCTGCAGCTTATTACTTTTTTAAGAAACGACTATGAGAAAACAAACAGCAAGAATTCGCGGTGACGGCGAAAAAACACGTGAAGCGCTCATTGAGGCTGCGGGCACTTTGGCAGCAGAGCGAGGCTGGGCCAATGTGGCGGCTAAGGACGTCTGCGACATGGCTGGCGTCAATTGCGCGAGTGTTAACTATTGGTTTGGCGGACGCGATGAACTGTATGAAGCGGTTTTATCAAGAATTCCCGATACGATTTTCAGTCAAGAGTTGGAAATCGAGATGGTTCAGTACGAAACGGCCCAGGAAGCCCTGCAGTACTTTTTCACCCACCATCTGGAACGCGTGGATGATAAACGCAGCTGGCCCATGCGCGTTTGGGCTCGCGAAGTAACCGGAACGCCCTCGGAAAATATTCTGAGTTTAGCTAGAAAAGTTGGCGTGATGCGCATTAAGGCGCTTCAGCAGTTTTTTGCTGATTACCTGGGAGTCGATGACTATCGGGATCCGAGAGTCGGAGCCGCTTTTATGACGGCCATGTCAGCGGTGCTGATTCATATGTTGGTTGCGCCTGAATTAAGAAACATCGTGGTGCCGGGATTTGTTCACGAACGCAGTCGGATGAATAATCTCATTGTTCGCCAGGTGATGGCGGGACTTGCGTTTATGAAAGACAATATCGCCAAAGAAAAGGCGCAAGACCGATAGGTCTTGCGCCGCAGAAGCGTTATTTAAATAACTCGATTGGGAGCAGTGCCGGTGGCAAGGAATGCTTGAATATTTTCAAGTGCTTGCAGCCCGGTACTCTCTCGAGCTTCAAAGGTGCCGCTTGCGATGTGCGGCGTGATAAGAAGATTATCGAATTGAGCTAAACGTTGATCAATGGCGGGTTCGCCCTCAAAAACGTCAAGCGCGGCACCGGCGATGGTTTTCTTCTCCAATGCCTCAATTAACTGGTCGGTATCCACCAACTCTCCTCTTCCGATATTGATGAGGAAACCTTGGGGCCCCAGGGCTTCGAGCACTTCGCGGTTGGCAATATGGTGTGTCGAGGCACCCCCCGGCATGGCTAGGACCAGAAAGTCAGACCATGCAGCCAATTCTTTGAGATTTTCAAAGCGTTGATACGGCACATCGCAGGCACTTAAATTTGTGTAGCCGATCTGCATCTTAAAGCCTTCGCCGCGGCGAGCGATTTCCCGGCCGATATGACCAAGACCTGCGACTCCCAAGCGTTTACCACTGATGCGGGTGGTAAGGGGAAAGCCCGAGAAAGTCAAAAGTTTTTCTCTGGCATGAGTGACCGCCTGAGGGGTTTGGCGGGCAAGCGCTGTAAGAAGCGCCCAGGCAAAATCGGCCACATCATCGCTTGTTGCAGTCGGTGCATTGGTCAGAACAATTTTGCGTCGCTTCATTTCCTCAAGGTCAAATTTATCAAAGCCCACACCAAGGCTGGCGATCATTTTGAGATTAGGAAAAGATGATAGAAGCTCTTGCTGCATCGATACCGGAGGATTACTGATGACGATTTCGACATCATCGAGTTCAGAGCGTTCTTTCTCACTTAAGTCCTGCCAGTACTGAATCTCTGCGATATCTTTGAGCCCATTTAATAGGCTATCAGGGAGAGGTTTTTTAAAAAAGCTCACAATTCGCACGATGCCACTCCTTATTCGTTTTCCTGATTGTCTTCTTTTTCAAGCGTTACTTCAGGGCTGACCATCGGATGGATGAGTCGGTAAAGTTCACGGGCGCTCTTTGGGGGTTTATCCATTTGGGCTTCTTTGCGTGCCGAACGAATGAGTTGACGCAAACTTTGAACATTGACGTCCGGGAAATCTTTGATAAAGTCCGTGAGGGCGGCATCGTCAGCAATAAGCTTATCGCGCAGACGCTCGGCTCTGTGGTGCGCGGCCACAGCGGCACGGCTCTCACCCGTGGCCATATCAATAGCGGCCCGTACTTTTTCAGGATCCAACCCATTCATGCGTTTGCCGATTAGCTGCAGCTGTCTGCGCTGAGCCCCGAAGGACTTCATTTTGGCGTATTCATCGATCGCTTCGCGCACATCTTCCGGAAGCGGAATACGGTTTAAAGTATCTGCGCCGAGCTTGGTCATTTCTTTGCCCAAATCCTGCAGGGCTTGTAATTCTCGTTTAATTTGAGATTTACTCGGACGGTCATAGCCGTCTTCTTCGTCTTCAAAATCGTCGCGGTTGTCTCGGTATTGAGCCATGATCAAGTTATTCCTAAAGATAATAGACGGATTGTAACGGGAAATTTTCTTTTTCAGCATTATTATTGACGGGTTAAGACTATCTCGAGAAAGTTTGTGAGCGATATCGTTAAAACATTTCCCCATTCGCCATTTGAACTGCATGCTCCCTATGAGCCCTCCGGTGATCAGCCTCAGGCCATTGAAGAATTAAACGAGGGGCTCGAGAGCGGTTTGGCGTTTCAAACACTGTTGGGGGTAACCGGGTCGGGTAAAACATTTACGATGGCTAACGTCATCGCCCGTCAGGGCGTGCCGGCCTTGATCATGGCTCCGAATAAAACGCTGGCCGCGCAGCTGTATTCGGAAATGCGGGAATTTTTTCCCAATAACGCGGTGGAATACTTCGTTTCGTATTACGACTACTATCAGCCGGAAGCCTATGTTCCCAGTCGGGATCTTTTCATAGAAAAAGATTCGGCAATCAATGAGCACATCGAGCAGATGCGCTTGGCTGCCACCAAAAGCATTCTTGAGCGCCGTGACACCATTATTGTGGCCACTGTCTCGGCAATCTACGGTATCGGTAAGCCGGAAAGTTACACGCAGATGCGTTTGATTATGCGAACAGGCGATGTCAAAAGTCGTTCGGATTTTATTTCCCAGCTCGTTCGCATGCAGTACAAGCGCAGTGAAATGGATTTCGCTCGCGGCACCTTCCGCGTCCGGGGAGACACTATTGATGTTTTCCCGGCCGAACACGCCGAGATGGCGGTTCGATTTGAGCTTTTTGATGATGAATTGGAATCCATCGCGCTCTTTGATCCGCTTACCGGAAAAATTGTTCAAAAAGTCACACGTTTTGTGATTTATCCGGCAAGCCACTACGTCACTCCTCGTGATGAAATTCTTCGGGCGATAGAAACCATCAAAGAAGAATTGCGGGAGCGAAAGAAATTTTTCTTGGATGAGGGCAAACTTGTTGAAGCACAGCGTCTTGAGCAGCGCACGCTTTTTGACTTGGAAATGCTCGATCAGGTGGGCTTTTGCAAGGGAATTGAAAATTATTCGCGCCATCTGACGGGCTTGGCCCCGGGTGTTGCTCCCCCGTGCTTAATTGATTACCTGCCTTCGGACTGTCTGATGTTTTTCGATGAATCCCATGTGATGATCGGTCAGTTAGGCGGTATGTACAGAGGAGACCGTTCCAGAAAAGAAACGCTTGTGCTCTATGGATTCAGATTGCCTTCTGCGTTGGATAACCGACCGTTGCGCTTTGATGAATTTGAACGCAAGATGCGACGCAGCATCTTTGTTTCGGCAACGCCTGCGGACTATGAGCTTGAGCATTCCTCTCAAGTGGTCGAGCAAGTGGTCAGACCGACAGGGTTGGTTGATCCGGAGGTGATCGTAAGGCCGGCCAGCACTCAAGTTGACGATGTGCTCTCGGAAATCAATGAGCGGGTGAAAAAGGGCGAACGGGTTTTAGTGACAACGCTCACAAAACGAATGGCCGAAGATTTAACGGACTTTTTAAGTGACAACGGTGTCAAAGTACGCTATCTGCATTCCGACATTGATACGGTTGAGCGTGTGGAGATCATTCGCGATCTTCGCGCAGGTGTTTTTGATGTGTTGGTTGGCATTAACCTGTTGCGTGAAGGGTTGGATATTCCGGAAGTGTCGCTCGTGGCTATTTTGGATGCTGATAAAGAAGGCTTTTTGCGAAGTGAGCGTTCATTGATCCAAACGATTGGCCGCGCGGCCAGAAATGTGGCGGGTACCGCTATTTTGTACGCCGATAAGATGACCGATTCGATGAAGCGGGCAATCGGAGAAACGGAGCGCCGCCGCGCTAAACAGAAAGCTTATAACGAAGCGCATGGCATTACGCCTAAGAGTGTTAAAAAAGAAGTTCGCGACATTATTGACGGTGTTTATAGGCCTGACGCGCCCAGCCGGGAAGATATCGCGGAAAATGTGGGTTCGATGACTGAAAAAGAACTCTCAGCCCGAATTAAGAAACTCGAAAAAGAAATGTTCGAGTACGCTAAGAATCTTGATTTTGAAAAGGCGGCCGCTGTACGTGACAAGCTGGCTGAATTAAAGAGTCGGGTGTTGGGGGCAGGAGCGCCGACGGAAACCTGACAAAATTGACCGATTGTGTATACGTCTAAGTCAGTCGGTTTGCGCCAATAGACTAAAATGACAAAACTGTCGAATGATCAAAAAGGGACTTAAAAATGTCGATTACCACAACAATTCATACGGAAATGCGCCGCCAAGATCGGGCGGTGGATGATCCCACCATCATCAAAGCGTTCTTGCATCGCTGCAAGATGGTGACATTGGCTATTCACGATGAGCCTTTCCCGTACATTGTTCCGTTAAGCTATGGCTACGAAGTCAACAATGACGGCTTGATTTTTTACTTCCATGGCGCGGCTGAAGGCCACAAGATTGAGCTTTATAACAAAAACCCTCATGTCAGTTTCTGCGTGGCCGAACCGGCAGCAACCATCATCGAAGATAACCCCGCATGCCGTTCCGGTCAGAACTATTTTTCTGTGGTGGGTCGTGGTGTGATGGAACGTTTAACGGGCGATGATCGCGTTAAGGCGATGGACGCCATCATGCACCACTATATGGGAGACAACGGCGAGTTTTCTTGGACCTATCCTCAGGAGATGCTGGACAATATGGCCTTCTGGGCTCTTCGTGTACACGAATTGTCCGCCAAGACTCGTCAGGAAATGGCTTTCAGAAAGTAGTCTGATATGCAAAATTTTCACGATTTAATAGGAGGCTTTCACCATTTTCGAGCCAACTATTTTCTCAAAGAAAAAGAATTCTTTGAGGCATTGGCTCATTCGCAAAGTCCCAAGACAATGGTGATTGCCTGCTGCGACTCCAGAACGGATCCGGCCATCGTTTTGGGATGCAAGCCCGGAGACTTGTTTGTTGTCAGAAGCGTGGCGGCGATTGTGCCGCCTCCGGAAAAAGCCGGTGAGTATGACGCGGTCATGGCCGCGGTGGAGTACGGCGTCAAACACCTCAACGTTGAAAATATCGTTGTTATGGGTCACTCAAATTGTGGAGGCATTGCCGGACTTTTTAATCCGCAAACCTTAAAAGATGAGCGATATATCAATCGTTGGGTCTCTTTGGCGTGTCCGGCTGTTCATAAAATCGATGAAGAAAATCCGGATGAGTCTAAGGCAGAAAAGGCGCGCCTGTGTGAAGAAGCCACGGTTTTGTTGTCAATAGAAAATTTGCTCTCGTACCACTGGGTGGAGGAAGCGGTTCAAGCGGGAACGTTAACCTTGCACGCTCTTTATTACGATATGCGCAAAGGATTATTAAGCGTGTGGAATGGTGACTCGGAAAATTTTGAGCCTATTGCCAAGTAGGTTGGATGCTCTGACTCGGGCGGAGGCTGCGTAGTGTTGCCTATTGAGTCAGAAGGTGATTTAAGAGCTTGAAAGTGGAAAACTTAAAGCTACGGTTACCGCGCTTTTCTTTTATTAAATGCAACGCAGTTCAACATCGATTGGGTGGAATGCAAACCCAACGATCTAGGAGATGAACGAAAACTGAAAAGTTCGTTTCCATTTTGATGTCTCAAAATAGAGTCGGATGTCCAGTCACCCGACTCTGTAAACAACTCTCGGCTAAAGCCGAAAGCTTTTATTTATCGTAATTGCAAAGCAATCCGACATTAGGCCGGTTTACAACAGCCCTTGGGCTATCAGCTGATAGCCCAATCCCTGCAGGTTCCGACTTGCATTCAAGTCGCTATGCGCACGGAGACCACAGTGCGGACAAACAAAACGATGCTTCGTCCGTTTGCCCAATTGCGAACACGCCGAACACGTCTGTGAGGTATACCGAGGATCCACATACATTACGTTAATCCCTCGCCTTTGCGCCTTGTACTCAATCAGTTGCTGAAGCTCGCGGAAAGACCATCGGTGTAGCCGACTTCTGACTCTTTTGCCTGCCCTCACTCGATCTCTGATATGCGTCAGATCCTCCAGTACGATCACTTTCGCTTTCTGTTTAGCTGCTTCTTCTACAATTGATTTACTCACTACGTGATTGACGTGGGTGACGTGCCGTCTTTCTTTGCCCGAAGCTTTTCGCAAGTGCTGTCTGGCACTTTGCGAGCCATTGCTTTGTAAACGCGCACGCAACCCCAAGTATTTATCTCGCTTATGTTTTAATTCGCCCGCTTTCCAAACCTTTCCGCTGGAAACCGCTGCAATATTATTTTCTCCTACATCAACACCGATCACTTCTTCTTTTTTCAATTTCTCGATTAAGGCACTCAGTGTTGAGTCATATTCCAGACTGATATGCAGGAACCAAAATCCTCCCTTCTTATTCTTTCGATAGACAAGATTGCTTTCTTTGCGTTTGCCTGAGTCAAGCAATCGTTTTTGAAAATCTCCCGGACACAATCTGACTTTTACCCGACCTTCAACTGTAAAAACAATTGCTTCAGTCATATCCGATTGATAACGGATTGTGTTTTTGTCCAAATGGATAGAGGGATTTTTAAAAACAATTTCTTTTAGAGGCTCTTCTTTATTTTTTCGGGGATGGTTCGTCAGTTCTGTTTTGTAGGCAGCAGACACCGACCGAATGGCATTACAGGCTAACTGCGATCCCAGTACCGGCAAGGTGGATCTCAAATCGTAGTATGCGGCATGGTGCAGGTTATAGCGCTGCCAATTACGCTCACTGGAATCGCGGCAAACGTACTTAACCAGAAAATTGCAAGCGTCACGGTACACAAGCCGAGTCTTGTGCAGCCTCTGAGCAGCATCCTCATGCATTTGCAGTTTGATGCAAACGGTCGTCGTTAATTTGGAGGGAGCGGAAAGTCTACCTGCGCCCTTTGATATGTTCAGTTCTTTCAATGTACTTCTGAATAGTTTCGGAACTGACGTTGCCGGCAGTGCCCACGTAATAAGACGGAGACCAAAGGTGGCCTCCCCATAACTGTTTTTTCAACTCAGGGAATTTAACAAATAATTTTCTGGCGGTGCTGCCTTTCAAAATTTTGATTGCATCAGCCACTGAAGTAGCAGGCGGTATGCTGACAAAAAGGTGAATGTGATCAGGCTGAACTTCAAGCGAGAGAACCGACCACTGACGTTCCTGACAGATTGTCTCAATAAACCGTTTAGTTTCTGCGGCGATTGAACCGACCAAAATTGATTTCCGATACTTTGGGCACCAAACCGCATGGTAAGCAGTTTGGTAGACACAATTTCGATCGAATACAATCTCAAGCATAATTTTACCCAATCACATGATTGATTTATTATACAAAAAAATCGCCCCGGCGGGGCGAGTGCCAATTCCTCTCGCGATTGAAATCGCAAGTTTCCTTGGCACGATACTATGAATTATCTAGCGCAAAAATTCGATCACACGTTTTCTCGGAAGGCGAGATTTGGGCCGACTGGCATTAGAGTCGTTGTCTGCCCGATAACCCAAGGCGATGCCTACAACCGGGCGTTCATTTTTAGCTTTAAAGCCAAGAATCTCATCGAGCTTATCAAAGTCAAGTCCGCCCAATATGGTCGAGTCAACGCCAATTGCCGCAGCCGCCACAGTCACGCATCCTAAGGCGATAAAGGCCTGATTGCTCGCATACCGAAAGAGTCCTTCCGGATCATTATCAAATTTGTGCGAGTAAGTCAGACGGATCACATCCGGCCGTTCAGGACTTTTCCACCCGGTATAACGGCCATCCGCTTCTTCTTGGCGGTAAAGCTCCTCGAAAAATTCTTCGCTAAAGCAAGTCGGAACCGTGAAGATGATCAGTTGCGGAGCCTGCATGCGTTCAAAGTTAAAGTCCTTAACAGCCGGCATGATTTTTTCTTTCATCTCAGGCGTATCGATGACGTAGAACTTCCACGGCTGAATATTTGTCGAGGAGGGAGACAGTCTGAGCACTTCCAGAAGCGTATCCATGTCCTGGTCGTTTACTCGGCGACTGGGATCGTAGTGCTTCGTGGTGTAGCGAGTGCGCATTAATTCGAGAATATCCATGGCGAACTCCTAAAACTTTTTAGCAATTAGAACACGCAGGGCACCGGATCCGCCTTCTTCAATCGGAGCTTGAACAAATGCCTGAACTTCTCGCATTTGTCGCAGCCACCGTCTGACAAGACCTTTGAGAACCGGTCCTTCTTCGCCGCTGTTAATGCCTTTTCCCGTGACAATGCGAACACAGCGGATATGAGCTTCGCGAGCCTGAAGGATAAAGTCCACAAGGGCACGTCTGGCTTCTTCGGTACGGTAGCCATGTAAATCAAGGTGCGCTCCGACAGGCCAAAGTCCCCGGGATAATTTTTGCGCAAGGTCGATACCGCAACCCACAGCGATGTACTCACGATCACCCCAATCGTCAGCGCTGGCCCCATCGTAACTGTCCGAGAGACCCACTTCGGCACGCAATTTCAAAGGGGTTTGCTCAACTTTGGGCCGAGGAGGCTTTTTTGTCGACACCGCCCGCACATTTTTGTTTTCCAGCTTAGTGACACCCAGGCGTTGCATTTCTTTTTCAAAAAGATCGATTTCAGAAACATCCCTTTCGGTTGGTGTAACCCCGATGCGCTTCATCTCTGCGGCAAAAAGGGCGCGATCATCGTCTTCTTTTTCGCGTCTTTGAAGTCGGGCGGCGGCTTCCTTTTCCCGGATGATCGACTCTTCCGAAAGTTTTGTTTTAATGCCTTTTAAAGCTTCAAAACCTTTTGCCCGCATGGCTTTTACTCCAGGCTTTCCAAGTAGCGTTGGGCGTCCAAGGCGGCCATGCAGCCGGTGGCGGCACTGGTTACAGCTTGACGGTAAACAGGGTCTTGGCAGTCACCTGCGGCAAATACGCCTTCGATGTTGGTGGCCGTAGCGGCGTGATGACCGGTTCCTTGGGTAACAATGTAGCCGCCCTCAAGAGTCAACTCATCGGCGAAAATCTTCGTGTTGGGGGAGTGGCCGATGGCGACAAAAAGGCCATCTACAGAGATGCTTTCATCGGGTTTTCCGTCGGTGCTCTTTAACAGAACGCCGGTAACGCCCTGATCGTCACCGAGCACTTCTTTGACTTCGGCAAACAGATGTAGCACGATCTTGCCTTCCTTGACGGCATGCATCAGTTTGGTGACCATAATCGGCTCGGCTTTGAAAGTGTCGCGGCGGTGGATGAGGTGCACGATGCTTGCGATATTGGACAGATAAAGCGCTTCTTCAAGAGCGGCATTGCCTCCGCCCACCACCGCAACGGGTTTCTTACGATAGAAAAAGCCGTCGCAAGTGGCGCAAGCCGAAACGCCGCGTCCCTTGTAGCGGGTTTCTGATTCCAAACCAAGGTATTTGGCACTTGCGCCGGTGGCGATGATGAGCGCGTCACACGTAAAAGTCTTGCCGGAATCGGCTTCCAAGCGAATCGGCTTTTCTTTTAAGTGCGCGGCTGTGATGACATCAAATTCAATTCGCGTGCCGAAACGTTCCGCATGATCCATGAAGCGTTGCATGAGATCGGGACCTTGAGCGCCGTTGACATCTGCCGGCCAGTTTTCTATTTCAGAGGTTGTCATCAGTTGTCCGCCCTGCTCCATGCCGGTAATTAAGAGAGGATTTAAATTGGCGCGGGCAGCGTAAATGGCGGCTGTGTAACCTGCGGGACCGGATCCGATGATAATAAGCTTTTCATGTTGAATGTTTTCTGACATTTTTAACCTCTTTTCTCAGTAGATCAGTTCATTGTATCCGAGTGCCATTGCGAAAAGCACAGAAAAATTGAAAACAATGGTCAAGAAGCGTTCAAAATAGTGATAAACCCCGTAAAATGATGAGGTTGATTTCAGAAGATAGATTGATGAAAAAACCGGCTCTCATAAAAGAAAAAGCTAAGAAAAACATATTGCAACCGTCAGCCCGAAAATCTTCACGTACGAAGGCCGCAACCGCTCCTGTCACGGTGAGCGCCGTTGTTAACGATCCTGTTCCCGTTGAGGATAAACGCAGAAAAGTCAGGCTCGGATCGGTGGCAGGCGTTTGCCTGCTCGTTTTCTCCGTTCTATACCTTTTGATGCTGATCTCCTATAACCAGGCAGATCCGTCTTTTACACACGCGGCTCCCAATGTCGCGCCTAAAAATTGGATCGGTCTACTGGGGGCTTGGGTATCCGACATTGCTTTGTTTGCGTTAGGGTGGTCGGCTTATTGGCTCTTTCCGGTTGCGTTGATGAGCGCCTGGCGCTGCCTGAGTCCCCATTACAGAAAGCTCTCTTTTGGCAGAATTTGGCACCTTTTCGGTTTGTTGATTCTGTTGTGCGCGAGCACGTCTCTTGAAGCGCTCAGATTGTATTACCTGGCAGATCCCTTGCCGGGACAGGCGGGCGGTGTTTTGGGTCAATCCGTTATGACCGCTTGCGTTCCGGTGGTCGGTGCTTTGGGCTTGACGCTTTTGATGGTGGTGCTTGCCATGAGCGGCGCGGCCATCTTTTTCGACTTTTCATGGTTGGATGTGACCGAGAGAATCGGCACGCGCTTGGATCGCTTTTGGCATTTCTTTACCGATCGGCATGAGGCTAAGGTCGATCAAGAGCAGAGAAAAACCGCTCAGGAAGAATTGGCTCAACAGTTTAAGCAAGACATCCCTGCGTTGAGAAATTCGGATGATGTCATTGATGTGCAACCGGAACCCGTGCTTCCTGCCGTTAGCCGCCCGGTAATTAATCCGCAGGCAAAAGTGAAAAAGTCGGAAGTGGCGCTTGAAGCTCAACAAGACACTTTGTTTGAAGACGCTTCTCAGCCGATCCGTCCGTCGCTCCGTTTATTTGATCCGGCGGGTAATACCGAGCCATCTATTGATAAGGCTTCACTGGCTGTTATGAGCGGATTGATTGAAAGTAAGCTGGCCAGCTACGGCGTGACAGTGAAGGTGAAAGCCGCCAACCCGGGTCCCGTTGTTACCCGTTACGAAATTGAATTGGCCGAAGGGGTGAAAAGCTCAAGCGTTAAAAGTCTTGAGTCTGATTTGGCTCGAGTTTTGTCCGTTCAGTCTGTCCGTGTGCTCGACACTGTGCCCAATACGCCCTACATGGGTATTGAAGTGCCTAATCCGCGTCGTCAGCTCGTGAGAATTTCGGAGCTTTTAGGCTCTCAGGACTTTGCAAAATCCAAGGCGCTTTTGCCTTTGTGTTTGGGCAAACGCATTACCGGTGAGCCGTTTGTTGTTGACTTAGCCAAGATGCCTCACTTGCTCGTAGCCGGTACCACGGGCTCAGGAAAATCGGTTGGCGTCAACAGCATGATTTTGTCCCTTCTTTACAAGTTTGAGCCCTCAAAGTTACGTCTGATTTTGATTGACCCGAAGAAGGTGGAATTTGCCTACTACGAAGACATCCCGCATCTTCTCTGTCCGGTCGTCGACCAAATGAATGAGGCAAAGCACGGTTTGCAATGGTGTGTTAAGGAGATGGAGCGCCGCTATAAATTGGCCCATAGCATTAAGGTGAGAAACCTTGAAAGCTACAACGCCAAGGTTAAAGAAGCGCGTGAAGCGGGCACGCCCCTCATGAATCCTCTGGCGAAAAATGCCGGCGAGGAAGTTGAACTTGAAGAACTGCCTTATATCGTCGTCGTGGTCGATGAATTGGCGGACCTTTTGATGATTGATAAAAAGGGGGTGGAAGAGTCGCTTATTCGTCTGGCTCAAAAGGCTCGCGCGGCCGGCATTCATTTGATTTTGGCCACGCAGCGCCCCAGTGCTGATGTCATCTCCGGGCTTTTGCGCACCAATATTCCTTCTCGCGCGGCGTTTCAGGTGGCCACCGGTTCCGATAGCCGCATCATTTTGGATCAGACCGGAGCTGAAAATCTTTTGGGTAACGGGGACTTTCTCTTTAAGATGCCAAGCCTTCAAGTGCTTGAACGTATCCAGGGGGCTTTTGTTACGGATGAAGAATTGGAACGCGTTGCACAAGCCCTGCGTCAAATGGCTAAGCCCAACTATGTTGACGATGTTCTCGTGTCCGAAGAAGAGGAAGCGGCAGAATCCGATGAACCGCGCGGCACAAACGGAGGCCGAAAAGATCCCCTATTTGATAAAGCTGTTCAGATTGTGGTTGAGAGCAACAAGTGTTCGGTTACCTATTTGCAAAGACGGCTTGGGGTGGGTTACCCGAGAGCGGCCAACATAGTCGAAGACATGGAAGCCGAGGGGATTGTCAGTCCGGCCGATTCCAGCGGTCGCCGAACCATTAACGCCAGAAATAATGGGGACTTGTGATGAAGAGCTTTGTGAATGCGGCAGTTTTAGCAGCACTTGGCTGTTTCAGCCTGGCTTCTTTCGCAGCCGCGACTGATGATTTGAGTCGTTTTCTAAAGAATGTGACGAGTGCGCAAGGCTCCTTTGAGCAAAAGGTTTTTACTCGTGAAGGCGAAAATAAAGAGGCGGCCGGTACCGGCGATTTTGCTTTTCTTCGCCCGGGCAAATTTAAGTGGCACTATAACGCGCCTTTTGAAGAACTCATTGTGACCGATGGGAAAACGCTTTGGCTCTATGACACGGAACTCGAGCAAGTCACACAAAAACAATTATCAGGAGCGATTCCTGCGTCTCCTGCCTCGCTTTTATTTGGAGCCCAGGATTTCCGTAAGGATTTCAATGTCGAAAATTTAGCTTCAAAAGACGGATTGGACTGGCTAAAAGCTACGCCGAAAGACGACAGCAATGCTTTTTCTGAAGTGCGAATTGGCTTTAAAAACGGTTTGCCGCAGGAAATGACACTTAAAGATAATTTCGGGCAGGAAACACGCTTGTCTTTTGAAAATTTCAAAACCAACGTTAAATTGCAGGCTTCAGACTTTGTTTTCAAGATTCCCAAGGGGGTGGAAGTGCTTAAAGACAGTAGTTCTTTTTAGTAGTTCAGATTCTTCAACGTTAATAACCAGAGCCCTACACGAAATAGAAACTCCCGCTTAAACCATATTCTCAAAGCGGGAGTTTTTTTGCGTGCTAAAACCTGAAGTTTTATCCAAGTCTACAGAAGCGCTTTAGACGAAGCGGCAAACGTGATCAACGGCGATATCGGAAAAACCGTATGCTTCAGCCTTCGTGAGTTTGCCGTTGGCAATAGCGACAATCTCATCAAAGAGTTCCGCTCCCATTGTTTGATAGCTTTTTTCGCCACGCACGATGGGTGAGAGGTCATAGTCCATGTTGTCTTCCATGCACCGATAAGTTCGCTCATTGGCGGTAACTTTCATGACCGGGGCAATGGCGTTGCCTGTGGGCGTGCCTCGACCGGTGGTGAAAATAACAACCTGGCAGCCGGCGGCGACCATTGAGGTGACCGATGAAATGTCGTAGCCCGCGGTATCCATGACAATGGCGCCCTGACGGGTGGGGCGTTCAGCTTGCTGAAGCACTTCAACAATGGGACGCGTTCCGCCTTTGCGGATGCAGCCTAAGCTTTTTTCATCTAAGGTTGAAAGGCCTCCGGCTTTATTGCCCGGAGTGGGCTGGCCGGCTCGGCAGTCTTGGCCGACAGCTTTGAGATGATCTTCGTAATCGCGGCAGATTTTGATGACTTCGTTATGCAATTTGCTGGTCGCTGCGCGGCGGGCAAGCACATGTTCTCCACCAATCCATTCAATGGATTCGCTCAAAAGCGTGCTGGCTCCATGATCAACCAAAAGGTCGCTTAATTCGCCCACAGCTGGATTGCTACCGATACCGGAAGTTGCATCCGACCCTCCGCACTCGATACCTAAAAAGAGTTCGCTTAAATCAAAAAGCTCTTTTTGTTGCATGCCGGCTTGGGCGGCCATTTCGCGCGCGGCTCGTACCGCTTTTTCAATTGTCTTGAGTGTGCCGCCTTCTTCCTGAATGCCAAAAGAGACAACCGGTTTGGAGGTCATGGAACAGATCTTTTCGCGCAACTCTTTGTGTCCGACTGTCTCGCAGCCAAGACCGATAATGACGACTCCATAGACATTCGGATTGCAGGCAAATCCGGTGAGAATTTTCTGAGACATGGCTGTATTGGCTGCCACGTCCGAGCATCCTGTGTTGAAAATGATGTTGACAGCGCCACGCACTTGGCTTGCGACAATACGGGCGGTTTCGCTGCCGCACGCGCAACCCGGCAGAATAAGAACGTGGTTGCGGATGCCGGGTCGGCCTTCGGCGCGGCGATAACCCCAGAATTTAACTCCGTTTTTGGTTGGCACAAACTGAGGAACGTCTTCGTCAGTTTCTTCAATGAGTTCGCTCTCGTAATCACGCGGAACACTGTAAATATTATTGTGATCAACCAATTGACCGACTTCAATTGCGCAGGTGCTGCGTCCGATGCGTTCGCCATACTTTAAAACATCCGCTCCTTTTTCAATCGGTTTAATGGCGACCTTGTGACAGGCAGGAATATTGTCTTTAGCGCTAAGAGTGCAGAGTTGACCGTTTTGCGAATAAATAACTTTTGAACCTAAGGCAACGTCTTTAACACAAACGACGATGTTGTCCTTAGTGTCCATTAACAACGCATTGATGTCCATGAAGCGACCTCCGGGAAGTTGTAGTTTTTTCGCTCTATAGCATAACGCTGATTTTTATGGACGCATAGAAAAACTGGTTTTCTTTAGCAAAACTCAAACCCCCGTCAGCCGAACGCTAAACGGGGGTTTGAGTTTTTAGAGGGAAGGCAAAGGGCAATCAGCCGGCAATGGCTCGTGTTTGATTGCCTTGACTCTTTTGAGACAAATTGCCTTTTTTGACTTTTTGTGTGAGGTGGTAAATCACGTAGCACAGAACCGTGAAGGGCACGCCGCAGTAAAGGGCGATGCGTTGTGCCGGATCGATTCCCATACCCACCATGACAATGACGCACATGGCCCCGCCCACAATCGGCACCCACGGGAACCACGGGCTCTTGTACTTGAGTTCAGACAAGCTGTGGCCGGAGGCAATAAATTGCTTTCTGAAGCGGTAGTGGGCCACGCAGATACTGAGCCACACGGCCACGGTGGAAAAGCCCACAATCGAGGTGAGAATCACAAAGACCGTGTCAGCCGCCATGACGCTTGAAGCCAGAGCCAAGAGACCGCCCAGCATGCTAAAGGCAAGAGCGTTGACCGGCACGCCGCGCTTATTGAGCTTGGCAAGACCGGCGGGCATCATGCCGTCGTGTCCCAAGGACCAAACCATACGGCCGGACGCAAATAAGCCCGTGTTGGCCGAAGACAAAATCGCCGTGATAATCACGAAATTGAAGATGTCGGCGGCATAGGGGATGCCCATTTGTTCAAAGACCGTGATAAAGGGGCTCTTGGAGACTGTGGCCGCTTCTGAGGGCAAAAGCGTTGCGACAATCAAAACCGTACCCACGAAAAAGACGACCAGGCGCAAAAGCGAAGCGCGCACGGCCATCGGAATAACCTTTTCGGGGTTATTGGTTTCGCCGGCGGCCACGCCGATCAATTCCGTGCCGGAGTAGGCAAAGCAGACCGTTACCATGGTAAACAGAAGCGGTGTGATGCCATTAGGCAGCAAACCTCCTTCGCCCACCAAGTGAGTCAGACCCGGAGAGCCGGATTCACCGAAGGGAATCACGTCAAAGAACGCGCATGCGCCCAAGACGATGAAAACCTGAATCGTCACGACTTTGATAATGGAGAGGAAAAATTCGCTTTCAGCAAAAAAGCGTGTATCCACCACATTAAGTAAGAAGATTATCGTGCCGAAAATCAAGCACCAGGACCACACCGGCACCTGAGGAAACCAGTATTGCATGGCAAAGCCCACAGCGGTGAAAGCTGTGCCGAGGGTGACGGTCCAGTTAAGCCAATACAGCCATGCCACGGCATAACCCGAAGCAGGGGAGATGTATTTGCTTGCATACAGATGGAAAGAACCGGGATCGGGATGAGCCACGGAGAGTTCTCCTAAACTCAACATGATCAAGTACACCATAAATGCACCGATCAAGTACGCAAGCACGGTGCCGAAAGCACCAACGTTTGCGATGATATGACCCGTTCCAAAAAAGAGTCCGCTGCCGATCACGCCGCCGAGACTCAACATAATCAAGTGGCGCAATTGCATCGAGCGTTGAAATTGGGACTCGTTGTTCGCCGTAATGTTTTGGGAGTTCATAATGCCTTTCCCCCAAAGTGCTGCTATTGCGATCTAGCGCCGAGGGTACACAGGCTATTACCCAAGGACTTAGGATCTTGTCTTCGACGAGTAGTTTCTCGCTTCGAAGCTAGTCCGACAATAACAACTTGTTTTAAAAAGATGTCCGTCGTCCAAACGTTCATCTCGCGTTTTCTCGGAGGTTGTCTCCCCCGATACGGTGGTCAACACATTTAACAGTTTTTGGTTGTTTGACACCGCGATATTAGGGATAAATGACCGCGATATCAAGAGCAGGACGAAATATTTTTTCTAACTGTCAAACTACACACAATATATACCATGAATAGCGATCAAAAGGGCATATTTTCCAATCTATGGTGTGTGTTTTTAGGGACAGAAATAAGACGCTTGTAGGCAAAATCGACTACAAAGTTCGGATTTAAGGCGATTAAAATAGTGGATGTTTTTGTGTTAAGCGGAGAGAGAAATGTCCGATGCTATGTGGGGCGGGCGATTTGACCTGCCGATGGATCATTTGGTTCAGGAATTCAATGCGACGATTTTGATTGAAAAGCGCGTGACGCCTTTTTCGATTATCGGCAGCACGGCGCATGTGCATATGCTTGCTGCGCAAAACATTCTGACGCAGTCAGAAGCCGAAGCGATTCTCCAGGGTTTGCAAGCCGTCCGTCAAGAAGTTGAGGACGGCAAATTTGTATTTGATGTAGCGGACGAAGACATTCAGATGGCCATTGAGCGGCGCGTCACGGAAATCGTGGGACCGGTGGGCGGAAAGATGCACACGGCCCGTTCCCGCAACGATCAGGCGCAGTTGGATGTCAGACTTTACACAAGGCACGCAATCGAGGAAATTATTAAAGCGATCCGTGATTTGCAGCGAACGATTATCGCCAAAGCCGAGCAATACATGGGGGTGATGTTTCCGGGCTATACCCATTTTCAAACCGGGCAACCCATCTTGTTTTCCCATTGGATGATGGCTTATTTTTGGATGCTTGAGCGCGATATCGGGCGTTTTGAGGACGCTTATAAACGCTTAAATGTCTGCCCATTGGGGGCGGCTGCCATGGCGGGAACCACTTTCCCGATCGATCGCGACATGACTGCTAAAGAAATGGGGTTTGAGGGGCCGAGTGAAAATTCAGTCGACACCATCGGTGATCGAGATCATTTGATTGAAACAGATTCCGCTGCCGCCATTTGCATGATGCATTTGAGCCGTTTGTGTGAAGAGATTGTGCTCTTTACCAGTCAAGACATTCACTTCTTTGAATTGTCTGACGATTTCTGCACGGGTTCTTCCATCATGCCTAATAAGAAAAATCCGGATATCGCCGAAAAGATTCGCGGCAAAGCCGGCCGAGTGTTCGGCAATCTGCAGGCGATGCTCACGATGATGAAGGGGCTGCCCTTGGCGTTTAATACCGATATGAGTGAGGATAAAGAGCCGACGTTTGATTCCGTGGATACGCTTCACATGAGTCTTCGTATATTGAAACCCATGCTTGAGAAGATGACGGTTAACGCAGAGCAAGCTCGATTGGGAGCGGGCAGGGGATACTCCAATGCAACGGACTTGGCTGACTACCTCGCCCGTAAAGGCATTCCTTTCCGCCAGGCTCACCACATCGTCGGTCATATTGTGAATTACTGCATTAAGCACAATACGGATCTTGAACGCATGACTCTTGAGGAATACAAACAATTTTCCGATGCGATTGAAGACGATATTCATCAATTCATCACGCTTGAAGCCTGTGTGGCCGCGCGTCGTTCTTTCGGCGGTACAGCCCCGGAACGAGTTAAAGAACAAATTGAACGCGCTCGCGCCCGTTTAGCCCTCACTCATTGCGGAGTTTAAAAATGTCTGTTTTAACGCTGACTCAAGATGATGTTCTCGGTGTTTTACCAAAAGTGGATGTTTTTTCAACGGTTGAAGCCATGTTTGATGCCTTGGGGCGGGGAGAGGCCGTGCAGCCAAAACAGGTTCAAACGCTCTTTCCTCAAGGCAAAGGCGACTTCATCAACTATAGTGGCGTGTGGATGAGTGCCGGGGTGTATGGTTTAAAAACCTCTCCTTTTATTGTCCAAGAAAAGGGTTACACAGTTACCGCTTGGACTCTTTTGATGTCCACGCAAACAGGTAATCCTTTACTTTTAGTCGATAGCTCCAGGCTGACGCTTGAGAGAACAGCGGCAACAACTGCCGTTGCCGTGAAATATTTAGCCTCAAGTAAAGCTCAGCGTCTGGCTGTAATCGGTACGGGTCCTCAAGCCTTGACGCATATTCGCTACGTACAGGGGCTTCGCGATTGGGAAAGTATCCGAGTTTGGTCCCTGAACAGCCATGAGTTATCCGAAGAAAAGCGGGAAGAATTCTTTAAAGTCGGTCAAGGCAAGCTGCAATTTGTATCGACAAAGGCTCAAGCGATTGAAAAAGCCGATGTGATCATGCTCTGCACCAGTGCGGCCGCATCGGTTCTTGAAGCTAAGGACATTGACGGCGCTCCCTTAATTACGTCGATCTCTACCAATGCACCGGGAGCCCACGAAATTGATCCTGCTCTTTTGCCTGTGATGGATGTTTATTGTGACTGTACGGCAACGACCGCTACGGTGGCTGGCGAAATGAAACAGGCTATTGACCGCGGACTGTGGAGCGCGGACAAAGTCAAAGGTGATTTGGGAGCTCTCGTAAATTACACCTGTGAGCGTCCTGCCTATGATAAGCCGGTCTTCTTCCGCTCAATCGGACAAGGCCTGGAAGATGTTGCCGTTGCGTTGGCTGTGTTAAAAGAAGTTCAAAAGGAAGGACAAACAAAATGAAAATTGAAGCGTTCGGAGTAGAACAATGGATGAATGAGTGGGAAACGAAGTGCGCCTACAACGTTGCGGAAACCTGCGTGGAGTCCATTACGGTTAAAGAACTTCTTGAATTGGCTGGAGTCAGTGAGCAAAAGATGACCGCTGATCTTCTGGATAAAAAATTAACCTACGGTTGGATCGAAGGCAGCACGAAAGTCCGTGAGTTAATTGCAGGGTTGTATCAAAAGCAAACGCCTAAAAACATTCTCACGACGCACGGCTGCATCGGTGCGAACATGTTGGTGCATGAAACGTTGGTGGAACCCGGTGATCATGTGATTTCCGTGATTCCGACCTATCAGCAGCACTACTCCATTCCGGAAAGTTTCGGCGCACATATTGAAACCTTGAGATTAAAACCGGAAAACGGTTTCTTGCCGGACTTAAATGAATTGCGTGCCATGGTCAAGCCGCACACCAAACTCATTTGTATCAACAATCCGAATAATCCCACGGGCGCTTTGATGGACGAGGAACTGCTTCGCGATATTTGCGAGATTGCCCGCTCGGTTGGCGCTTGGGTTCTTTGTGATGAGGTCTATCGTGGTTTAACCCAAGACGATGTGTATAGTCCCTCTGTGGCCGATCTCTACGAAAAGGGAATCAGTACGGGCAGTATGTCGAAGGTGTTCAGTCTGGCCGGCTTGCGTTTCGGTTGGATCGCGGCGCCCAGAACACTCATTGAAGCGGCTTTGCATCATCGTGACTACAACACCATCAGTGTCGGCATGCTTGATGAATATTTCACAGAACTTGCTCTTGGCGCTAAGGACAAGATTTTGGCCCGCAATCGTCAAATCATCCGTGAGAACCTTCAAATTTTGGACGAATGGGTTAAAAGTGAGCCGCGAGCCTCTTATGTCAAACCAAAAGCCGGCACAACCGCTTTTGTCAAAATTGAGACGGCTCTGTCTTCACATGAATTCTGCGAACGTTTGGTCAAGGAAAAGGGGGTGATGTTTACACCGGGCTCTGCCTTGCATACCGAAGGGTATGTCAGAATCGGCTACGCTAATAACAAAGAAGTCTTGAAGAAGGGGCTTGCCTTAACGAGCGAATTTTTGAAAGAAATTCCGTAGCGCGGTGCCAGAGAGGCCGAATTCTGTACTAAGCGATGGAATTCGGCACAATTCGTTGAATAGGCACTGAAAAAACAAAACCTGCACTTCGCTAAAAGTGCAGGTTTTCTATATGGCTCCCCGAGTTGGGTTCGAACCAACGACCTGCGGATTAACAGTCCGTCGCTCTACCGACTGAGCTATCGGGGAATGAAGAAGTTCGAAAAATCAAACTCAATCATATGAATTGTGTGGCTCCCCGAGTTGGGTTCGAACCAACGACCTGCGGATTAACAGTCCGTCGCTCTACCGACTGAGCTATCGGGGAATCGAGGTTGAGAAATATACACAATCAGAAAATAAAACGCAAGAGCATGCGCGAAAAAGTGAAAATCAATCTTTAGAAACCGTAGAGTAGCTACGTATTTTCGTATGGGGCTTTGTCGGAACAAGTTCTGGAAGGGTCTGAGATTTTAGGTGAAAAGGAAGGAAAATTTCATTAAAATGGGACGGTTCTAAAAGATGTGTGACCCCGTGGTGAAACAGGATATCACGATAGCCTCCTAAGCTGTAATTCTGGGTTCGAGTCCCGGCGGGGCCGCCATTGTCGACATTAGAAAAATTTAAAGCACATCTCCATGCGCCTGAGATTAAGTTGTCTCAGGCGATCTCGGTTTTGGTAAACGGATTATTTTTCAATGGCTACTAGCAAACGTTCTGAATACGGCGAATCCAGCATTAAAGTCTTAAAGGGGTTGGAACCGGTCAAACAACGCCCCGGCATGTATACCCTTACGGACAATCCTTTGCACATCATTCAAGAAGTCATCGATAACTCCAGTGACGAAGTGTTGGCAGGGGGAGCTTCGCGCATTGAAGTGACGCTTCACACTGACGGCTCCGTCACGGTAACCGATGATGGCCGTGGTATTCCGGTTGGATTGCATAAAGAAGAGGGAGTGCCGGCGGTTCAGCTTGTGTTCACTCAACTTCACGCAGGCGGCAAATTTGAAAAAGAATCCGGCGGAGCCTATTCCTTTGCCGGCGGCTTGCACGGCGTTGGTGTTTCCGTGACCAATGCCTTATCGACAAGATTGGAAGTGACCGTTTGGCGCGAAGGCAAAGAACACCGTATTGTGTTTGCCGATGGCAACGTTATCGAACCGTTGACTAGCCAAAAAAGTCCCCGTCCGAAATCGGCTACCGGCACGCGAGTTCATGTGTGGCCTGATCCTAAGTATTTTGACAGTCCCAATATTCCCGTGGAGCAGCTCACGCGCTTGTTGCGCTCTAAAGCTGTGTTAATGCCCGGCTGCGAAGTGGTATTTAATAACGAAAAAACCGGCAACACGCAGACTTGGAAGTTTGAAGGCGGACTTCGTGAGTACTTACTCTCTGAGATGACGGCCGAACCCATGATCGCTCCTTTTGAATCGAGCGGCTATGCGACTGATGAGTCCATGGGCTTTGCTGTTGGCGAAGGTGCAAGTTGGGTGGTGGCATGGCAAGAAGAAGGGATGCCGGTTCGCGAAAGTTACGTCAATCTCATCCCAACTCCCGCGGGTGGCACACATGAATCCGGTTTGCGTGAAGGCCTTTACCTTGCGATGAAGGCTTTCATTGAGGCGCACGGACTGATGCAAAAGAACGTGAAGCTTTTGACCGAAGACGTTTTTGCCCGTGCGAGCGCCATTTTGAGTGCAAAGGTGCTTGACCCACAATTCCAAGGCCAGACAAAAGAGCGCTTGAATAACCGCGACGCACTGCGTTTGGTGAGTAATTTTGTGCGCGCTCAGTTTGAGTTCTGGCTCAATGGCCATGTGGAAGAGGGAAAAAAATTAGCTGAACTTGTCATTAAGCAAGCTCAGGCCCGACAAAATTCAGCTAAAAAGGTTACAAAACGCAAAGGCTCAAGCGTAGCCGTTTTGCCCGGTAAGCTCACTGATTGCGAAAGTGAAGATATCAGTAAAAATGAACTTTTCTTAGTCGAAGGTGACTCCGCCGGTGGTTCTGCTAAAAAAGGCCGCAACAAAGACTTTCAAGCGATTTTGCCGCTACGAGGCAAGGTTTTAAATACTTGGGAAGTGGATCGTGACCGTATTTTTGCCAATAATGAAATTCACGATATTTCGGTGGCAATCGGCGTCGACCCGCATGGCCCTGATGAAGAGCCTGATTTGTCCGAACTTCGTTACGGCAAGATCTGCATCATGGCCGATGCGGATGTGGATGGCTCTCACATCCAAGTGTTGCTATTGACGCTCTTTTTCCGTCACTTCCCGGCGTTGATCAAAAAGGGCCATATTTTTGTAGCCAGACCGCCGCTTTTCCGTATGGATGTTCCGAAAACGGGAAGAAAACCCGCCAGGACCATTTATTGTCTGGATGAAAGAGAACTTGCCGTTGAGCGTAAAAAACTCGAAAAAGAGAAAGTCAACATGGAGAAAGTATCCGTGTCACGCTTTAAAGGTTTGGGAGAAATGAGCGATCGACAGCTCTGGGAAACGACCTTAAATCCGGAAACCCGCCGGTTAATGCCGGTGACGTTTGGAGATATGACATTGTCGGAAAGCCGGGAAATGTTTGATATGTTGATGGGCCGTTCGGAAGCCGCGATGCGCCGAGCATGGATGGAAAACAACGGTGATCAGGTTGAAGTGGATATTTAAGGAGATCGGACGTGAGCAATAAGCATACCGATGATTTGTTTTCGGCTGATCTTTTCGGCGAAGAAAACGTTGAGCAAAACGAAGAACAAAAAGCGCAGGAGTCAGTCACAGAGGAACCCGCCGAAGACGTTGTTGTGACTGAGGAAAAGGACGAGGGTGTGAGCGGCGAAGAATTGTCTTCGGAAAGTTCTTCAGTTGAATCTCTTCAAGCAGAAAAAGCCGAGGATCTCGAAGACAAAGAGCAAGAAAACGAGCCCGAGGAAACGCCAGTACCCCTTGAAGCCCGCCCGGTGCTCTCAGGTGACGATGGTGAGCAGTTGACGCTTGCCCACTTTGCAAGCCACGCCTATCTCGAGTACGCCATGTCGGTGGTGAAGGGCCGTGCGTTGCCTGCCATCGGTGACGGTCAAAAGCCCGTGCAGCGCCGCATTCTTTATGCCATGCATGAGATGGGGTTGGGGCGTGCGGAAGCCAAAACGGTAAAGAGCGCCCGTGTGGTGGGTGATGTGTTGGGTAAATTCCACCCGCACGGCGATACCGCTGCTTATGACGCCATGGTTCGCATGGCGCAGGACTTTAATATGCGCTATCCCTTGGTGTTGGGCCAGGGTAATTTCGGCAGCCGAGATGGAGACGGCGCGGCGGCTATGCGTTACACCGAAGCTCGTCTGACCAAGATTTCCCGTCTGCTTCTCGACGAAATTGACGAGGGCACGGTGGACTTTATGCCCAACTACGATGGCGCCTTTCAAGAGCCGCAAATGTTGCCTGCGCGCTTGCCTTTTGTGCTTTTGAATGGATCAAGCGGTATTGCCGTCGGTATGGCCACGGAAATTCCGCCGCACAATATCAAGGAAGTGGCCGCAGCCTGCCTGATGCTTTTGGATAAGCCCGAGGCAACGCTCGATGATGTCATGACGGTATTGCCCGCACCGGACTTTCCGATGGGCGGACAAATTATCAGCAAAAAGGACGATATTCGAGATGCGTACCGGACCGGACGCGGCACACTGAAGGTTCGCGCACGTTACACGTTTGAAGAAATGCAACGCGGTCACTGGCGTTTAATTGTGACGGAGTTGCCGCCTAATACATCTGCTCAACGTGTGTTAAATGAAGTGGGCGAAATCACCAATCCGAAGGTCAGGCCCGGTAAGAAGACTTTGTCTGCCGAACAGCAGCAGGCTAAAGCCGCCATGTTGGCGCTTTTGGATACTGTTCGTGATGAAAGTGATAAGGAAACCCCCACGCGACTTGTGTTTGAACCGAAAACCAAGAACGTGGACCGTGATGAGTTTGTGAACGCCCTTTTGGCTCAGACAAGTCTTGAGAGCAACGTTTCCATCAATCTTGTCATGGTGGGCTCTGACGGTAAGCCACGGCAAAAGGCCCTTATTGATATTCTTAACGAATGGTTGGCTTTCCGTGTGCAAACGGTCCGTCGGCGCACGCAGTTTAGGCTCACGAAGACCGTTGAACGCATCCATATTTTGGAAGGCCGTCATTTGGTGTACCTGAATTTGGATGAAGTGATTGCAATTATTCGTGAAGCCGATGATCCCAAAGAAGCCTTGATGGCGCGTTTCCCGTTAAGCGAAATTCAAGTCGAAGACATTTTGGAAATTCGCCTGCGCCAATTGGCTCGGTTGGTGGGTATCAAGATTGAAGCCGAATTGGCAGAACTCAATAAGACTAAGAGTTCACTTGAAAGACTGCTTGGTTCCGAAAAACTCATGAATAACCTCATTGCCAAGGAAATCGCTCAGGATGCCGCTGAATATGGCGATGAGCGTCGTACCTTGGTCGAAGAGGCCGCTCGTGCGGAAATGGACCAGACGGTGTTGGATGAACCCGTGACAGTAGTCATCAGTCAAAAGGGCTTTGTCCGCTCGCGCACCGGTCATGGCCATGACGCGACGGTGATGACTTATAAGATGGGTGACGCTTTTGGAGTGGCGTTCGAGTGCCGCACAACCGATCAAATGGTGGCGGTGGCTGACAACGGCCGCGTTTACACCATAGCGGTTTCAGATTTGCCGAGCGCTCGAGGTGACGGTCTGCCGGTTAACAGTTTCATTGATCTTGAAAAAGGAACAAACATCATCGGTTACTGCGTGGCTAAACCTGACGATCGTGTGGTGATGGCTACCAGTGAAGGGATGGGCTTTATTTGTCAGTTTAAAGACCTCTTTGCTCGAGTTCGTGCCGGTAAGAACTTCATCAAGGCACCCGAAAAAGGCGTGAAGATCCTGCCGCCTCAGGTGGTTGCCAACGGTCAAACACTCCTGGCTTGCTTGTCTGAAGAAGGCCGACTGCTCATTTATGACATGAATGAAGTAAGAACGCTTCCGGGCGGCGGCAAGGGCGTTGTTCTCATGGATCTTAATCTGACAGAAACGCTTCTTTTGGCTAAACCCATTGATGTCGAGGGTGTGCTCGTCACCGGAATCGGCCGCGGGGGCAAGGAAAGAGAATACGCGGTGAAAAAGGCCGTGCTTGAGTACCACATGGGTCACCGAGCCAGAAAGGGTAAACAGTTGGATATCCGCTGGAAAGCCACGGATTTGAAACCTTTACCAAAGAAAGAAGCTCAGACTGAGGATAGTCAGGATACTCCGCAAGAGCCATCCGAAACACTCTTTTAACGAAACTATCAGGGGGCTCCGGCCCCCTGAATTGTCTCTAGAACAGGTAACTGCCGTTAATTCCGATTCCGTACTTTGGTTTGACTACCTTTGAAGCAAACGCTAAAGCCTGTGCGCCGATGGCGAACTGTCGGTCTATTTGCCATTGACCGGAAAGTTTCAGATACCCCCAGGACTCCTGCAGATTCTCCGTCTTGAAGGTTTCAGCATTGCCATTTTCTTGTCCTTTAAGGGTCATGGATTGACCGAAGCGGTGAACCCAAGCAGCTTGGGCGTAAAGCGAAAGGGGAGCGCTGCCTGTTATCCGGTGGCCGGCCGTGACACCAATCTTCGTGATGGATTGATGCTCCTTTTCTGTTTGAAAAGAGACGTCTTCAAATGTGTTGGTGGGATCTCTTTTTATCCAATAGGTGTAGCCGCTTACAAACGGTTCAAAAAACCATTCATTGGAGAGTTCCGGATGAACGAATCCGAAATAAAGTCCAACGCCATAGGTTTGAGTATCCTCTTTAAAGTGGGAGCGTTTTCGGATTAGATCCGTGCCAAAAACACCGTCGGACGTGATCGAATGATCACCAACCCCATAATGCCCCAGAAGGATTAATCGGTAATTGTCCTCTGTAATACCGTGAAGATAAAAACCGAAAGCGGTTTCATTAATTTCTCCACTTGCCGCCTCTAAATCGGAATCGGTTTGGCTGTGTGAGAGCCAAAGACCGGCGATTCCTTCGTTCATAATCGGCAGTTTGACATTTCGGTCATAGCCAAGGGTTAAGGCCTTTGTGTCAATGCGATGAGAGCGAGAACGGTGGTCAAGATTAAGTTCGGTCTCCTGAATTCTGACATCTGTCCAGAGACCTCGATTTTGGCTTTGTGAGAGACGATCGCTGACGGCGGAGAAAACCCGATCGGCGTTTTGCTCATGGGTAACGGTTGCGCCTGAGGTGAAATCCAGAATATTTTTTACGAGGCCGGATGCGCCAATGCGGTCTGTCACCATGGAGGTGATCACAAAACCGTCACGACCGTCTGTGCCGATCGCTCCTTGAGTTTTAAAGGAGCCGAGCGCCGTTTCGTAATAAGAGGGCAGAGCTTCGGCAAAAAACTTACTGTGACTGTCGTCAACATTTTCAACCGAAATCAACCCCACATTGATTTCATCGGTCGTTTTATCGGTTCGTGAATCAATGATTTCGACGAAAACGCGAGAGCCGTCAGAAGTGATGGGGGAGACTTCGCCTAACTCGAGTTTATAGTGATTGGAGCCAATGTCGGAATCTCGGATGTTCACACGCAAAATAGCACCGTTCTCAATCCGAGTGGTTGAGGTGCAGTCGCCATTGAGGTTATGGTTATTGATCCGAACAGTGTCTTGCGCATGGGTTAAGTCAAGGATGCCGTCTTTTTTCCAGTCAAACCGATTAAGAGCGTTATCACCATGGGTGACCCATTTAGCCGATGAAGAAAGCACAATATGAGACTGAGTGCTTTCGTATTCGGAGTTGACGATGCGTCCTTCAAAAAGGTCGCTCGCATGAGATAGGTGAAGGTAAAGTTTTGAGTTTTGGTTTAGTCGTACATCGCCTTTGATGACAGAGTTTCCCAGACTTTCAAAATGAAATTGACTGCCATAAAGTCTTAACGCATAGACACGGTCATTTTGATCGAGATCTTGGGCGGATAATCGCAACGTTCCTTTGTAGTTTACGGTCGACTCTGACACTTGCAGGGCATTGGCGATCGCATCATCAGCCAGTCCTTGAGTTTGCAGTTTGATGTCAATGACTTCAGGCAATTGCTCATTTGTTAGAACACTATCGTTAATAGCCCAAGTCACGGCATTTTCCAGCGTTTGTGTTGTCGAGGAAGCGTTTAGGGAGAGGTTTAAATGGTGGAAATTTGGGGCAATAAAGCCGTCAATAAAATTACTTTCCATGCCAACGGCTGATTGAACATTTTGAGCTTTAAGCTCAATGGACAATGAATTCCCCGAATTGAGTTTGCCGCCGCTTTGGCGAAAAAAGACAGTTTCTATCCATTCATCTTCCGAGCTTATTGCCGAATGGTTTTCAAATTCAAGCCTGACGATTCCATCGGTTGCAAGGGTTGCATCGCCTTCAATGTCTTTATAGACAAAAACGCCGTCGTAGTCGGTGAAGTCGTGGATTGTCAGTTGTTTGGAAGAAAGATTGAGGTGCGTGTGAGCAAGGCTCGCCGGTAGATGAGCATTGAGAAGAGCCAGCACGCTAAAAGAGAGGAGGTGGTTTTGGATAGCAGCCACTTCTTATCCTTTCATTTAGTGGGAGGTTATACAAAGGGCATTGATTCTATCGGGGGCAGTCGGTAAAAATTGATGAGAAAAATCAAAATTATTTTCTTATCGTTATGCTATGAACTGCCTGTAAATTAGGCGTTCGGCGCTAAAATAACGCAAAAATTTTTATCTGCCTTGCCATGAAAAAACACCGTCACGACACCGATCCCTGTCCCAATCTCTTTTTCTCCGAAGAGGAAGGCTTTCGTTACCTGCATTTTGGTTCGCCTTGGATTCAGGGTGCTATGAAAGTCGGTCGCCCTTTTGAATTAGTGTTGGAATACCCGAGACAAATGATGGCCTGTGGGCTTTTCTACCCAGAACCCGGTCAGATTGTTCAACTGGGCTTGGGGGCAGCGTCGCTTACCAAATTTTGTTGGAAATACACCAAGGCTCGGATTGATGTGGCGGAGATTTCACCCAATGTCGTGATGAGTGCTCAGCAATGGTTTAAATGTCCGATGCCCGATGATCGGCTCGACATTCATTTGGCCGATGCGAAAGAATTCATCGCGGCCCGTAAGGACTTTAATCCTTGTGACTGGCTGCAGGTGGATATTTATGACGAACAAGCGCGTGGACCGGTTTACGATGATGTGGACTTTTATCGCTTGTGCCGCCGTGCAATGAACAAAAAGGGATCGGTTGCCAGTTTTAATCTTTTTGGTAGTCGTTTTGATAAAAGTTTTCAAGCCATTAACGAAGCTTTCGCCGCTCGTACACTCGTTATGCCCGAAATTGATGAGGGCAATCGTGTGGTATTGGCTTTCGCAGGCGAAAAGCTTGAGATGACAGTTGATGAACTCTACGAGCGCGCTCAAATGCTTCGATCCCGTTGGAAGCTTGGGTGCATTCGTTGGGTTAACGGGCTCAAAGCGCTCAATCCTGCGTTCAAAGAACCTGTAATTTCTTTATAATCAAACATTTCAACACTTTTATTTCTTCAAGGGAAATATGGACGCTGAGCGTATAAACCAAATTGAGGCCAAGATCTCTGACCTCACAGCTCGATTGGTTGAGCTGAGGGGGTATCTTTGACATCGACCGACAAGAGCGCCGGTTAGAAGAAGTCAATCGCGAAATGGAAAATCCCGCTCTTTGGGATAATCCGGAAAACGCGCAAAAAGTCAGTAAAGAAAAGAAACGTCTCGATGACACGGTGGGCGCATTTAAAACGCTTACGGCCGGTGTCAATGACGCGGCCGAACTTTTCGAGTTATCCATGGCCGAAGAAGATTATCCGACTGTTGAAGCGGTGGGTGGAGACGTTTTCGAGTTAGAAAAATCTGTTGAAAAATTGGAATTCCAGCGGATGTTTAACCAGCCGATGGATTCTGCCAACTGCTATTTGGAAATTCAGGCGGGCGCCGGCGGCACCGAAGCTCAAGATTGGGCGAGCATGCTCGAGCGCATGTACCTGCACTACGGTGAGCGAAAAGGCTTTACGGTTGAATTGCAGGAAGAAACCGAAGGTGAAGTGGCCGGTATCAAGGGCTGCACGATTTATATTCAGGGCGATTACGCTTACGGGATGCTTCGCACGGAAACGGGTGTGCATCGTTTGGTGAGAAAAAGCCCCTTTGATGCCAATGCTCGTCGTCACACCTCTTTTGCGAGCGTCTACGTTTATCCTGAAATCGACGATAGTTTTGAAGTGGAAATCAATCCGGCCGATTTGCGCGTGGACGTTTTCCGCGCCTCCGGCGCCGGCGGTCAGCATATTCAAAAGACCGAATCGGCTGTTCGCATCACGCATATCCCGACAGGCATTGTGACGGTGTGTCAAAATGACCGAAGCCAACACCGCAACAAAGAGCAGGCCATGAGTCAATTGAAGGCAAAGCTCTATGAAGCTGAAATGCGCAAGCGTCGTGAGGTGCAGCAGCAGACCGAAGATGCCAAGAGCGATATCGCCTGGGGACACCAGATTCGCTCCTATGTGCTCGATCAGTCACGAGTGAAAGATTTAAGAACCAATGTGGAAACCGGCAACACGCAGGCTGTGTTGGACGGCGATCTTGATCAATTTATTGAGGCTAGCCTCAAGCAAGGCGTCTAAGCTAGGCGCGAAAGTAAAAAGGACAAAAAAATGGCAGAAAACAAGGTTCAGGAAGCCGCTGTTGCGGCCGAAGATGAAAACCATATCATCGCAGAGCGCCGCGCTAAGGTCGCAAAATGGCGTGAAACGGGGCACGCTTATCCCAATGACTTTGTCAGAAAGGATTTGTTCGGAGATATCCGTGCGGCTTACGGCGAAAAGAGCGCCGAGGAACTCGAAGCCGAAGCCCATCAAGTGGCGGTTTCCGGCCGTATGATGCTCAAGCGTGTGATGGGTAAGGCCGCTTTCGCCACGGTTCGTGATTGCACGGGCACGATGCAGTACTTCCTTTCGCCCTCTGAAGTAGGCCAAGAAGCCTATGACGAATTCAAGACCATGGATATCGGTGATATCGTGGCTGCTGAAGGTACGGTCTTTAAGACTAAGCGCGGTGAACTCTCTGTTCGAGTCCATAAGGTTCGTTTGATGAGCAAAGCCGTTCGTCCGCTAGCTGAAAAGTTCCGTGGTTTGTCTGACCAGGAAATCTGCTACCGTCAGCGCTATCTTGATCTCATCATGAATGAAGATAGCCGCGCTCGCTTTATCAAGCGCAGCAAGATCATTGCCTGCATCCGCAACTATATGTTGGCTAACCGCTTCATGGAAGTGGAAACGCCGATGTTGCACCCGATTCCGGGCGGCGCCAATGCCAAGCCCTTCATCACGCACCACAACGCGCTCGATATGGACATGTACTTGCGTATTGCGCCGGAACTTTATTTGAAGCGTCTCGTGGTCGGCGGCTTTGAACGCGTCTTTGAATTAAACCGCAACTTCCGCAACGAAGGTTTGTCCATTCGTCACAATCCTGAATTCACGATGATGGAATTCTATGCGACGTATTGGACGTACAAGGATCAGATGGATTTCACGGAATCGATCTTGCGTCATGTCGCTCAGGAAGTTAACGGTTCGACGATGGTTCACTATCAAGGCCACGATATTGATTTGGGCAAGCCCTTTGATCGCTTGACCCCGCGTCAGGCAATTCAAAAGTATGCTCCCCAATACACCGATGACAAGATTGACGATGAAGCATTCCTGCGCAGTGAATTGAAGCGTTTGGGCGAACCGCAACCCGATTACGTGGGCCGCGGAGCCCTGGAAATGGCTTTGTTTGAAGCCGTGGCTGAATCCAAGCTCATCGATCCGACCTTTATCGTTGACTACCCGGTCGAAATTTCGCCCTTGGCTCGTGCATCGGATACCAATCCTGAACTCACGGAACGCTTTGAGCTTTATATCGCCGGTCGTGAAACCGCTAACGGCTTCTCTGAATTGAATGACCCGGAAGACCAAGCCGCCCGCTTTAAGGCTCAGGCCGATGCTAAGGCTCACGGCGATGATGAAGCCATGTATTACGACGCCGACTACATCCGCGCGTTGGAATTCGGTCTTCCCCCGACTGGCGGCTGCGGTATCGGTATTGACCGCTTTGTGATGCTTTTGACGGATGCTGCCAGTATCCGTGACGTGTTGCTCTTCCCGCATATGCGTCCTGAAGCCTAAGAGTGAGCAAAAATAGGAGGCTTGAAAATGAGTGAAGTCACAGCCCAATCGGTATATGCGACCTATGAGGTATTGAAGGCGAGGGTAAGGCAGCCTGTTCCGTCGGACTATGTGCGTTTCCGTGCCGGTAAGGAAATTATCGGTTGCGTGAAAAAAACGCTTGCGATGAAGCTTGCCGGAGCAACAAGTGACTTTCGTTTGATGGATAGCCTCTATTTGACCGATGAAAATTGCTCATCGGTTACGGCACGCACGGCGGCCATGCAAAAAGCGGCCAGAATTTTGGCTGAATTGGGTGAGCTGCCTGAAGATGTCGGTGAACTCGTCGATGTTCGCGCAACGGTTTACGACGGCGTGTTTTGCCAAGCGCCTCGCCTTCTTTGCAGAAAGTTGGGGTTGATGACAACGTCTATCCGCCTTACGGCCTACGATAAAGAGGGTCGTACGGTATTGGCTCGCCGCCGTCCGGGCAAAGTGATCGGCGGTGGCCTTTGGGACAGTTTGGCTGCGGGCCTCGTTAAGGCAAGCGAAGAACCCGAACATGCGCTTTACCGTGAGCTTTTTGAGGAAGCGGGATTAAGCGCCGATGATCTTACGGTTGTTGAATCGGCCCGCTTTGTGCAGGAAATGCCGGTACCGGAAGGTTACTTAAGAGAAGTGGTTCGAAATTACGAGGGCCGTCTTAAAGAAGGTGTGAGATTCGAAAACCGTGACGGAGAAGTGTCGGAATTTGCCGCTTTTGACTGTCAGGAAGCCCTGCGTATGGCTGAACAAGAAAAGGTGATGTACGCAGCAGGTATCGGTATTGCGGAGACCACCATGACGCACATGGGGCAGCGTATCGAAGAAAAATGGCTGCACTATAAAGGTCAAGTCATCATCTGATTGAAGGATTAGCCAAAAAAATCGCTCAAGGAGTTGCATTCCGAGAGCGATTTTTTTGTATCTAAAGAAAAGGGGCAGCGAACTGCCCCTTAATCAACCGTAGTTTGGTTATGAACTAGACGATGATCATAGCCAAGATGATGACGCCGATAAAGCACGGAACGATCGTGCGTTTGGCGACTTCAATCGGGTTAGCCATAGCGATACCGGCCACAACCATCATGGCACCGGCGATCGGAGAAGACGTACGACCCAAGGTGCCGGACAAGAAGGCCAAGGAACCCAAATGCGGGATATCCATGCCGAAAGAGGCGGCATGCGGCGTAACGGCTTCGTTGAAGGCGAACGTGGCGGCGTCACCGGAACCGGTAATCGTGCCCAAGAACCACGGACCCAAGGAACCACCCCAACGGGCGATGTCATTGGATTCACGCAACAAGGCAATGAACGTGTCGATCAAACCGGCAGCGCGCAAACCGGCTGCGAACACACCGGCGGCGATGATGATACCCAAGATGTTGCCGTAGCCCTTACCCAAGCCGTTAAAGAACGTCTTGGAGAAATCTTGCGGATTGGCGCGGGTGATGAGCAAGCAGAAGATGGCGCCCAAGACCATGGCCTGAGCCACGCCCATCTTGATTTGCGGAACAACCGTGTTACCCAAGACCAAAATGACGATCGGGAGCAACGGAACCAAAGCGAAAATGACGTTCGGGCGAACGATTTCTTCTTGCTTGTGTTCAATGTTCACTTGGATGTTGTCAGTGGCTTCGCCTTTATCTTTGAAAATAATAGCCATCACAAAGATACCGACAATACCGACAACCCAGAGCACGAGGCTATACGGGGTGTGTAACGCGATCAAATCCATGATTTCCATATTGGAGATCTTGGCAATGTAGGCGTTGTGGGCAGAACCCGGAGAGAACACACCACCGGCCGTTCCCATCATCACAGAGGCGGCAGCCATGGCGGGACGGATACCGGCGCGAAGCATCACAGGGATTAACGTGGAACCCACGGCGGCGGCGCAACCGGAAGCCGACGGAATGGCGATGTTAATAACCATCGTCACGAATGTGCAGATCGGAACCAAGAAAATGCCCAATCCACGAATCGGCTTGGAGAGCAAGTGCACCAAGTGTTGGTCGCAACGAGTGTAGGACGACACATAGGCAAAGCCCATCGAGGCGCAAATAGCCATGATCAAACCGCCGTTGGTCATGGATTTTGCGAACGCATTGAAAGCGGTCATCGGCTGCAAGGATACGCAGCAAAGAATCAAGCCGGCTGTAAAGAGGACCAAGCGCGTTTCATAACGCTTGATCAGGGCGGCGATTGTCAAAATAACGACAATAACCGCAACCCAGTTCAATAAAGTCATTGTTTATCTCCTGAGGATTGTTTTTATACGCGCGCAATTTTATAGAAAGCCCTCATTACTTGCCCTAAGGCTTTCCCTGAGATTCCCAAGAGATTTGATATAGGCCAGACGATTATTCTTTCTGAACAAATAGCTAAAAAGTGATAGTTGGATCAATCCAAGCTTTCTTTTTTCCAATCAAACTTCGCAATGCTCTTTTTTTTGTTTTTGAACGTCTTTGTCTTAAAGCGAGTATCAGTACAAAGAACACGAGCAATCGGATTTCTGGGTTTAGGCGTGATGCCTTTGATTAACATTTTTTTCTTTTTTCTCATAATGAACTCTGGTTATCGTCTTTCTTAAAAGATTAATTTAAATTGATTCAATTTATGACGCATGAAAATGAACTAATGTTTCCCTTTAATTTTGAGATAAAGTAAATTGCGCAATATAGAATTCGTTATAAATAAAAAGTGATTCTTATACACCATGAAATTCTTAAAAAATTATCTATATGAACGTTTATATCTTCTGCTAATGTTTTAGTCGATTAACTGATGCCACTAATACTCGGTCAACTTTTTTTACAGTTGTTATTTCAAAAGAGTTAAGGATTGCAGAAGAAGTTGTAAATTTTTCATCAAATTTTGAGCACTTGTCGTCTGGGTTTAAGAAAGCGAAATGAATCAACTTATTCTGAAGAGCATAAAGATCATTTACATTTCCCCAGAAGTCATCATAGTTTTTAATTCCACCGGTAGCAGAAGGGAAATATCCGCTACCGGTGTACACCTAAAATTTAAAACTGCCACTTGGCGGCGAGTCCAGCACCCCATCCGTCAATATCTCCAATGCGGCAATCCGCACCAGCATGAATCTGCCAAACACCAAAATCTGTCTTGAATCCTAAATTTATTTCAGTGTAATCGCCGTATCTCAAACCGGGCAAAACTTGATTCCCAATATTTTCATCATTTGCTCCAGTTAGGTTTACAGCTTTTAAATCAAGATTATCGTCACTCCAGATATAACGAGCTTCTCCATATAACTGCCAGGAATCATTAAATCCAAATTTTTGTTCGAATCGAACGCCTGGACTTACCTCCCAACCTTTAAAGTCTCCGTTTTCAATACTCACATTATGTGCAGTTTTAAAATCTTTTCCATCCACGAATGTATAAATAGTATCAATAGAAGGAATGATCATAGTACCGTATTTATCCAAGGACCATTCATAACCTAAAGAAAGGCCAGTACCAAGCCAAATATTTTCAGTGTCAGATGAACCACCAAGATGACTACCAAAATCACTAGTTAGATAACCGATATTGGCATGCCAATCAGCAAAAAGATTGGCTAAAGTCGTCTTTGCAGCAATACCGAAAAACGCTCCACGTGAATTGATATCATTGATATCATCCTCTAGGTCTGATACTACGAAGCCACCATAAGCGCCAACCTGGGTCGAAGTTCCTCCATAATCAATGGGGGAGTTAAAGTAAGAAAATAAGGTTACGCCATAATCAACATTAATATCATGGCCGTAATTATTTGGATTTAAAGAAATTTGACCTCCGTGAATGGATCCATTTAATGAACTTGTTGTTGATGCAACTAATTTGTTCGTGGGTAGATTCGTATCAAATAGTCGATGACTAATTTCATGTTGGAATAGTTGAGTAACTTTTTGAGTAATCGCACCCGCATAGACCTCATGATTAAAGTCTGAGGGACTTAACTTCACAGGAACATCTGGATTGGGGCTAGGAGCAGCACCAACACTAGTGAATTGATATACCCCTTTTTTTTCATCCAACAAAGTCACGTCATAAATATAAAGAGAACCGATTGCTTGCTGTCCACTGTTAGCAAGTCCATAGCTGATTTGTTTGGCAACAGACTCATTAGCCATAGTGACGACAGCAGTCTGCTCTCCTGAGTTGATATCAGATAGTACATTCCAGTTAGATACTAGAACCTTTAAGGTGTCTGTTCCCCATCCGCTTGTGTCAGAATCCCAGAATTTTCCCCACTCAAATGTATCAACTAATTTCTGGTTTAAATCAACATCCGCCTGAACATTGATGGAATATTGCCCAGGATTTAGCATATTAACGTCCCTAAACGAATATGCTTCAATTTTTCCCTGCGCAACATTGAGTTTTAAGTCCCTAACTGATGGATCTGAGAAAAATAATGAATGATCTTTGAGAGCGTTACTATTTCCAATAGTTACGGTGCCTCTATATAAAAATATTCCTCCCTTGTAATTGTAAGTACTTCCCCGAATGCTTCGTGTTGTTACAGTGCCATTAAAAATTATTTCGCCAAGTTCATCTGAATTTTTGTTGATGTGAATTTGTAAACCATTTCCACTAGTTTCCTGTTGGTCGCCATTAATGTAAATATCACCATCAAATTGAATTTTTTTGCCTTCTTTTGCTCCTAGGTTTAAATTGACGTCTCCGCGTCCCCCTTCTTTTAGTTGACCAACTTCAATGTAAATATCCGACCCTGTATTAGCTTTATTTCCGCTAAATAAGACATTATTTTTATTGGCTGATATAGAAATATTTAATGGTTCGGTAACCTGATAAGCAGAAGTCCAACCACCAACATATTCTGCTTTAATGACGGTTTCCTCATTTGCTCCTCCACCAAATTGAATGGGTTCTGGATCATCCATACCTACATATATAGCGCCACCTTTTTGAGCTGTATTGTTGATGAAACTAGTATCTTCGATAAAAATATCTTGACTCCTTGATACTACAAGTGCTCCTCCATTATGATCAGCAGAGTTTCCTTCAAAAATACTACCTTTAATTTGTGTGTTAACAGAACGAGAGATGGCAACCGCACCACCATATCCCGCGTGATTTTTATAGAAAGCGGAATCCGAAATTGCGATCTCATTTTTAGGTACTTGATTAAAACCCCTTGTTGATTCACTGTAACTAATAGCAGCTCCTGCACTTGAACTACTGTTGTAGTTATTACTAAAGACGGTATTATTTACGATCACATCAATTTGTTCATTCATCGCAGAGCCTTGAATGTGCAATGCTCCTGAAGAAAAACCCGAAATAGCACCCAGTACATCATTAATCTGACCAGAGCTCTCATCAACAGTAAAAGCTCCAAAGTTGGAGAGAACAAGACCTTTTGTCAAGTAGATGGCGCTATCAACATTTTCAGAGCCTGTCAGGGAGTACTCCATCCCATTAATGGCAAGATTATGTTCAACTTTTAAATTGTGATCTGCCGCAAGGTCTGCAGATAATGTGAAACTATATTCACCCTGGTCAATATGGTTGGATAATTCTTTCCAATTCGAAACTTCCGCTGCATAACCATGGAAAGAAAAAAGGGATCCTATGCTAATTGCAATTATTGAAAATGAATATTTTTTACTTGGGGGGGGGATACGCATATTAATTACCTTCTAATTAACTGTTTTACATATTGTATTTGAAATGCTTAATTAATCGTATAGGAATTTCTTCTTAAATAAAGTCACAAAATAAATGTGGTCAATGCATCATTAATTGATGTATTGAATGATATTTTAAGTATGTTGTAGCAAAAGAAGGAAAACAGATATGCCGATTGCCCAGACGCTAACGGAAAATTCTTCAGTGCCTGTGAAAATTTGGACCCGCGACATTGATCTGAAGTCCATTGATCAATTGAAAAATATTGCAAGGCTTCCCTTTATTTTCCATCATGTGGCTGCGATGCCTGACGTACACGCCGGGATGGGAGCGACGATTGGCAGCGTCATTGCGACAAAAGGGGCGGTGATTCCTGCAGCCGTGGGCGTTGACATCGGTTGTGGGATGTTGGCTGCGCGCACGAATCTCATGAAACATACGTTTAATGAACGTAAGCTTCAGCGTTTGATGCAGGAAATACTCTTCAGAGTCCCTGTCGGTTTTGCGCAGCGGTCAAAAGAAAACACTCGATGGAAATCTTGTGAGCCTTTTGAAGAACCTCTAAAAGAAATTCTGTCTCATGAACCAACGATGCTTGATCCGATGGTTAAATCAGAATGGCATGCGCAGCTTGGAACATTGGGTGGGGGCAATCATTTTATTGAACTGACGGCTGACGAAGAAGAGCGTTTGTGGATTATGCTGCACTCGGGCTCACGAGGCATCGGCAATATCATGGCGTCGTTTTTTATTGCGCGTGCAAAGACATTGGCTAAAGAAAACGGGGAGGAACTGCCGGATATCTATTTGGCTTCTTTAAAAGAAGGCACGGAGGATTTCGATTGGTACATGAAAGCTGCGCATTGGGCCCAGGACTATGCGATGGCTAATCGCCAGATCATTCTAGAAGATGTTCTAGAGGCTTTGCGTGTGTTAAAACCTAGTACAGAATTGGAAGGTGAAATTGTCAATTGCCACCATAACTATGTTGCACAAGAAGAACATTTTGGCGAGACGATTTGGGTGACGCGAAAAGGCGCGATTCGCGCGGGGCTTGGCGAAAGGGGGATTATCCCAGGCAGCATGGGAGCGTGTAGCTATATTGTGGAAGGTTTGGGCAATGAAGAGTCATTTTGTAGCTCTTCGCACGGTGCCGGCCGTAAGATGAGTCGAACTGAAGCTAAAAAACGATTTTCGGTTAATGATTTGAAAGCCCAGACAAAAGGTGTGGTGTGTCGAAAAGATGCCGGCGTTTTGGATGAGATTCCGAAAGCGTACAAATCTATTGAAGCCGTGATGGCTCAGCAATCGGATTTGACAAAAACGATTCACGAGCTCAAACAAATACTGTGCATTAAAGGCTAAAAACAACAAGAGGAAGTAAATCACTTCCCCAACTTTTGAGCTTATGGTATCTCCAACGAGATTTGAACTCGTATTTTGACCTTGAGAGGGTCACGTCCTAACCGTTAGACGATGGAGATAACGGCACTACTTCTCTTGACGAGAGGCCTCCATTCTACGACTTTTTAGAGAAAAAAACTTAGCTTCAAGACACAAACTGACAAAAAATTAATGATAGATTCGTTGGATGCGACAAGCTCATATTCTTTTATATAACTGAAAAAGAATGTGTTAGTTGAATCCAATCGGACGCTTATGATGATGCCCCTCTTTTGTTTCGCATTCTTTCTCAAGTCCCTTCAGTAACGCCTCAGGCGTTCTAAGGGGATTAAACCGAGACTGGTGCATAAGCGTTGCAAAATCACCGGGCGTCAAAGAACGCAAATTGCCCACCGCTTCTAAAATACGGTCGTCAATAAAGCTTTCTGGGCAAATCTTTTCACAGTACCGTTTAAAAAGAATTTTGGATTTCTTTGCATCCAGATAATCAAACTTCACCTTTAAATCAAAGCGACGCAAGCAGGCGTCATCCATGGCATCCAAGGCATTGGTGGTTGCCACGAAAATACCTTCAAAGTTTTCAATTTGCGTGAGCATTTCATTGACTTGAGTGATTTCCCAGCTATAGTTTGCTCCGGAGCGTTTTTGCAAAAAACTGTCAGCTTCGTCCATGACCAGAATGGCATTTTCTGTTTTAGCTTCTTCAAAAGCAGCGGCAATTTTCTTCTCGGTCATACCCACAAAACAATCCAAAAGATCGCTGCAGCGCTTCACGATCACTCGCTTGCCAAGAACACGTCCGAGATAGTGTGCCCAAGCCGTTTTTCCAGTACCGGGAACGCCGTAAAGGCAAAGACGGGCACTGAGTGACTCCGAAATCCCCTGAGCCACTTGTGCTAAGTCATAGTCCGCTGTACTCAGTGCGGGATCATACAGCTCCTCGTCATCCGGTCGGCTACTCAATTGCACGGGGCGAATACCCATGGAGATAAGACTGGCATTTAAGTGTGTGAAGAAATGCTTTTGCATTTCCTCTTTTGAAGTCGAGATAGTCGAGATTACCTTGGCCGTGCGGTCAATCACGGCCGGAGCAATGTCGTTTCTTTGAGCAATGCAATGAATTCCAGCAGGTAACAGGAAGGCGCCTGCTTTGTTTTCAATGATTTTTTGACGTTGCTTTTCAGGTGGCACCGGGACTTCAAGGCAAAAATCAAAACGGCGAATATAGGCCGGATCCATCGCCTGGATGGAATTGGTAATCCAGATAACGGGCGTTTGATTGTTTTCCAAGACTTTATTGGTCAAGCCCTTATTTTGTTTTTCATTACCTTTGGCCGATAAGGTGGCCAAGAAGGGGGTGGCTCCGAAGTTTTTAAATAAATCCTGGGCCTCGTCAAAAACCAAAATCGCCGAGGGGTTGTTTTTGAGTTGAGAAAGATTGAACATTAAGCAACTCATGCGGTCGTTAACGGCGTCTCCCTCCTCATCAACGACAGGCACTTCAAAAAGGTCAGCACCAATGTCTTGAGCGATGGCCCGACTCAGTTCACTTTTTCCGGTTCCCGGCGGACCGTAAAGAAGGATATTGATTCCGCTTTTTTGAGTCTCTCGAGCCTTGCGCAAATATTGCACTAAAAGCGGCAGATTGGGCGAGAGGTACGAAAAGTCTTCGAGCGTGAGTTGACTTTCTTTTCCCTTGACCAGTGACATCGCCAGCAGATCATGCAATTTTTGATGAGGGTAGACCAGTTTGGCGGCCAAATCCGGATCAAGGATGAGGTAGTACTCAAAATCGCGGGGATCCTCATCGATGCGAACCAGACGATTTTGCATGAGAGCGCCGCTCTTAGATAAGGCTTTATAGAGTGTTTCGTAACCGCAATCGCAGATGGTAGATAAAAAGTCGCTGATGAGTTCTCGATAGGTAATAAGGTCAGCTTTCTTGTTTTTTAAGATATTGAATAGATCGAGACAGTTGAATTGATTGAGTTTAATGACCGCAAGAAAAATCAAAATACTTTTTTCGGCCTCATTTAAGCCAAACGTTTTTGCCAAAAGCTCGACATTGGCTTTTAGATTGTCAGGGACAAGGGGAGGGTTTTCTTCAAACGCTTGGTATTTTTTCATTAAAAGCGAATAAATCTTGGCCTGATTGTCCGCTACTTTTTTCGTCTTTTTGATTTCATCCGGTGTTAATTGTTCAAGTTCAGGCAACCCCAGGATTTTGCTCCACTTCACTTGTTCAAAGTTGTATTCAACTTTATCGTTGTAGCCGCAGGTGACATTTTTCCAAAGGTCACGATACAGAAGAATAGACAGGAAAAAGAACTGGTAGAGACGAAACACGGTTTCGTCAAACGTTTGATGGCTGGCGTTGAGATTGCACTTAAACATATTCTTCCTCTTTTTCTTGAAAGGAAGTGTATGGACTTAAACATCATTTAATGATGTATACAAAAAGGTTTGCTGCAAAAAAAGCCGCCCGAAAAATCGGGCGGAAAAGCCTTGCTTGAAAGGAAACTTCGGTTGGATCAGACCAAGGTGCAAGACATGATGTAAATAACCACAAAAGCGGTCAGCATTGGAAGGGCCGAGCGGCGAACAATTTCAAACGGAGAAATGTCCGCAAGACCCGCGGCGGCAATAACACAGCCGGCGATGGGGCTCATGGAGCGGATGCAGCCGGAAGACAATTGCATACCGGTGAGCATCCACTGAGCGTTGCCGCCCACTGTTTGACAAATGCCGGGGATCATCGGCGCAAAACTAAAGAACGCGGCGTTACCGGAACCCATCACAAAAGTGCATAGGCCAACGATCAAGAACATGATCGTATAGACGATGAGGTAGCCGCTGCCTAAGTTACTGGCCGCTTCAATTAACGTCTGGATACCACCTGAGCGTGTTAAACCGGCCGCAAATGTTTCGGCGCAGACAATCAAAACGACGGTTGAGGAAAAGATCTTTCCCATGCCTTCGAAGAAGGTTTTAATGTAGGCAAAAGACGTTTTGATATCCTGGCGAACGGCGCAGTCAATGACAAAAGTGATAACCATTGAAGCCATGACGGCATTGATGATGTCAAGCTTGATGCCTTTGTAGACCAGCGGAGAAAAAATAAACAGAAAAACCAATGGCACCAATGGGAAAATTGCGTAAAAGCCTGGAGCTTTTTCACTTTTATCTGCATCGGACAAATCTTTGGCAATGAAGTCAGCTTGTGTAATACGGCCGCTCGCTAAATCTTTCTTATCCAGATACTGCTGCACAAAGTAGTGCACGATACAGACAATAATCAAAGTAACCGGTGCGATGACAAGTTGGTAATCCACGAAAATGTTCATTACGTGAATGCCGGTCAATTTACTGGCTACCAAGTTGTTGGCACCAAGAGGACTGATGCCGAAACCACCGGTCATCACAACGGAAGCACAGGCGGCTTGGCGGCTGACACCGGCGCTTAACATAAGCGGGTAGACCGTGACCATCATTAAAATGGCCAAACCCACGGCTGATCCCAGCACCACATTTAAGCATTGACCGACAACGTAGCCCAACACCATGATGATATAGGGGGAATTGATGAGAGACATGGGGCGAGTGCAAACATGAACCAGTGCGCTCGTGGCTCCGATCTTATTCATGTAGTAGCCGAAGCCGCCAATGATCATGATGTTCATGCCAAGGCCGCCGGCGCGGGATTGCAAAAGGCCTCCGAAAATTCCCAGAATGTCGAAACCGATAAAGCCGGTGACTTTTTTACCGGTTGCCACCGGATCTCCGGAGATCGCCGCCACGATGGCGATCGTCACGATGCCCACCACGAACAAAGACCATGCTGGATAGAATTTTTTGACGATCAACCAGCAGATGACCGCGACCGAAATGAGTACGATAAAAACACCAGTCATGGTTGTCTCCGAAAGCATTAATGGTGGTGCTTCACTCCTTACGATTATTCCCGCTTAGGCAAAAGGGGTTTAAATCCCTCGCAACCGACAAGTCCCAAGGCTGTCAGGATAAGTAGTTGGGGCCCCAAATGAATATCCACTTTGTCGAAGTATTCGTGGATCGTGTGGCATTTGTGTTGTATGCCGCCCGATGAGAGACAGGTAGCCGGAATGCCCATGCTGACTGGAGCGTTGGCATCGGTTGAAGAGACGCCGTAGTTTGTCAGTTCTTGTCCTAAAGCTTTCAAAGAAGAACGGGCCACTTGCAATACGGGGCAGTCATCGGGGCGCATGCCGGCTGGACGATTACCAACATTTTCTTTTTTCCAATGAACCTGTTTAGCAGGATCTGTGATAGACCAAAGGGCATTTTCTTCGGCGACCGCTTTATCAAAACAGGCCAAAATTTCAGACTCGACCTGAAGGAGTGCTTCATTGTTGACACTTCTCATGTCGATTTCCACAGAGCAGGAAGGGGCGATGGAGTTGACACTGGTGCCGCCTTGAATTGTGCCGATTGTGAAAGTTGTTTTCGGATCGGTGGGCGTTTTGATATGAGCGATCATGTTGCCGGCGATGCACATGGCGTGAATGGCACTTGCGACTTCACCGAAGTTGCCGTAGGAATGACCGCCGGGACCTTCGATGGTGACACGGTAGCGGTGGGAACCAACGGCGCCCTTCAATATGCGCCCAATTTCGGTGTTATCAATAGCGATAAAGCCGTCAATTTTGTGAGTGGCAACAAAGTATTTTGAGCCACGAATATCGCCTAAGCCTTCTTCTCCAACGGTGGCGACGAAATAAATATCCCCTTCAGTGTGTATATCCGCTTCATTCAAAGAGCGGATGATTTGCAAAAGCGCTCGAAGTCCTGAGCAATTGTCACCGATTCCGGGCGCGAAGTAGCGGTTTCCTTCTTGTCTGACGGTCACGTCCGTGGTGGCCGGGAAAACGGTATCCATGTGTGCGCCGATGGCAAGAACCGGTCCATTGCCTTTTCCGGGACGAAAGCCGATAACGTTGCCGATGTCATCGGTTGTGACGTCTGATAGTCCGTAGGCTTTCATTCGGCGGGCAATCTCTTCGGCGCGCAGCGCTTCTTGAAAAGTCGGCGCGGGGATTCCACATAACTCAACCTGCTCCTTCATTCCGAGCTCGGCTTCGTCAAACGCGATCTGAAGAGCCCGTGTCACTTTGGCTGAGTCTTTGAGAGTTTTAACTGATAAGTAAGTCTCTTGGTCTAGTTGTGGAATCCCCGTTTGCACGACAGCTCCCCTTAGGATTTTGTTGTGTGGCATCAGTCTAGTTTCCACCAATAGCGCAAAGCAATACGAAAGATCTATCATTAATCATATATATGAATTTAATGAGGATCGCTATGCAAACCCTCTCTCGCGTCAACCGTCAGCCGCTTTACCAACAAGTTCGACAAATTTTGTTAAAAACCATTCAATCCGGGGAATGGAAGCCCGGTGAAAAAATTCCGATTGAGCCCGTTTTGGCGCAACAGGTGGGTGTGTCCATTGGAACATTGAGACGAGCGGTTGAGACACTTGTCAATGATGGAATTTTGCTCAGGCGTGAAGGGGCCGGAACATTTGTAAGGACTTATCGCGATCAAGGTTATTGGAATGCTTTTCAAATTTTTCGAAATTTAGATGGGCAAAAAAGGGGAAGTCGTGGTCGCTTGGTGACATTTGAAGTCACGAGCGATGTTGATGAGAAAATTCTTTCAGCCCTGCATTTGTCAAAAGGACAAGAAGTTATTCATATTGTTCGGCACTGGATCAGCATAAAAACGGGGACCGAGGAGATCGTATCCATTGATGAAAGTTTTTTAGTTAAAGAAAAATTCAGCAAATTCACCTTGGACTACTTTTTAACGCATTTCCGAACCGGTGAATCTTTCTACGAATTTTTTGATAGGGAATTTAATGTGGTTATTCTCAGTCAGAAATGCGCCGTGCATTATGAATGTTTGGACCAGGAAAGGGCGGCAAAGTTACATGTCCCGGAGCATTTTGAAGCCTTATGTACGGAAAGAGTGTCTTTGACCTTCGGTTATGAGCCGGTTGAGTATCGAATTAACCGTGGCCGAGTGGATGTGACAAAGGTATTTTTCGATCTCAGTTAATGGCAAAAAATTTCCGTTCAAAAAGGCTTGACGGTATTAAGCTTAATAACAGGATAGGAAAATACAGAATGAGGAGCACAACATGCCGCAAATGAGAAGTTTGGTTTTTAAAAATGGGGCGCTTTACGATGGTATGGTTTCTTCGAGCCGCATGCTTTGCCATATCGATGGCGACAAACTCTACGAGGGAACTATTACCTCGTCATCCAAAGCGTTATGCACCATTAAGAACGGAAAAATCTATCAAGGAACGATTGTTTCGTCTTCAAGGCAGCTGGGATTAATTGATGATGGGAAAGCTTATAAGGGAACCATCAAATCCTCTTCAAGAGTGGTGCTGAGCTTTAAGAACGGGACGGTATACAGAGGCGGAATTGTTTCTTCAAGCAAAGCCATGGGCAGCATCAAAGGAGCTGAATACCTGGATGAGGCTTACTTGGCCGCCATGATCCACTTTTTCGTTGAACCGATTTTTATGTAGCTTTCACATCTTAAACTGAAACTTATCCTGCTAGTTTCTCAGAAAAAGAGTAGGAGGAAGTCTTGTGCTTGGAGCCATCGTCGGTGATGTGGTGGGCTCTCGTTTCGAATTAGCGAGTCTTCAATCGAAAGAGTTTTCGTTTTTTGCACCGGATTGTCATATTTCTGACGACACGATTTTAACGTTGGCTATTTGTCAGGCTTTTCTTGACTGTCGTGGGGACTACAACCGGTTGTCTTTGCAGGCGGCTGCCCAACTTAAAGCTTTTGCTCTTAGATACCCAAGAGCGGGCTATGGCTCCAAATTTTTAGTCTGGATGCTAGCTGATGTCAGTGAGCCTTATGGCAGTTTGGGAAACGGCTCGGCTATGCGGGTGAGTCCCTGTGCGATGGTTGCCAGAAGTTTGGAAGAAGTTAAAAAGTTTTCCTATGCGGTAACCGCCGTGACCCATAATCACCCCGAAGGCTTAAAGGGAGCTGAAGCCATCGCGGTTGCAGCCTTCTTGGCAAAAGAAAAACGGTCTAAAGCGGAAATTGGACGATACGTCCAAGATCATTATTATCCGATGGACTTTTTGATTGATGAAATCCGCCCTCACTATCAATTCGGCAATACCTGCCCTCGGACGGTTCCTTTTGCCATAAAAGCCTTTTTGGAGTCGTATTCTTTTGAAGACACTATCCGCACGGCGATTAGCTTAGGAGGCGATACCGATACGTTGGCCGCGATGGCAGGCAGTATTGCCGGTCTTTACTATGGTATTCCAGACACCATCGCTCAGAAAACGCAAACGTATCTAGATCCTTATTTGTCAAGCGTTCTCAGACAGTTTGAAGAAACGTATATGCTCATTTAAAACATTCATAAAATGAAGCATGGTCGGTCATAATTTTCTCATCGAAAAGGAGAACGCCATGCGCAGAAAATTAGTGGATCAACGCTACAAGTTGCCTTATTTTGTTGCTAATCCGATCAGTCGGATTGGCGAACCGCAAGCCAACGAAGATGATGTGGATACGGCCGCTGAAATCATCACGAATTATCTTCAAACGGATCACGATGGTTATGTCCGTCCGCTCCATATCCTGGTGTGCGGTGCGAATCCGCGAGCGGTCAAGGCGGTTGTTGAAAGAATGACCTATTGGCAAGACGACTTAATTTACCGCGCAGATGCCTCTTGTGTTGACGACGACTTGGGCGATGTGTTGCAGCAGCACAAAATTATTGTGTTGGATCTGATGGACAATGCCTTCGGTTGCGAGTGTCCGTACATGTTGGGTAAACGCGGTGTTCTTATTTGGATGATGCCGCCGGGGGAAGAGGCTGATAAATTGGAGGCGGACTATCGGATTGGTGTTAAAGATTTGTCCGCAGGGGAAAAACGTCAATGTCTTAAAGTTGCAACCGGTTTGCCGTTTTTTGTCATCGATCAACTTCTCGACAGCGACAAAGATGTTTGGCAAATCGAAGAAATGCTGCAATTAATCAAGACAGGTCCTTATGAACCTAAAGATTTGGACTTTATCGGACGTCTTTTCCGGGTCTCTTTATCCGCCTATGATTGGCTCGAAGATCATGAAGATGAAGAGTTCGATGATGAAGACGATTTGGGCGATGAAGATGATTTGGATGATGAAGATGATTTAGATGGAGAGATGGAAGATAGGGTAGATGAAAACGAAAAAGAAACGTCAGAAGTTAAGCCAGAGCAGTAGTTCCATCTGTTATTGAAGCAATCGTTAGGGGCAGAAATTTGCCCCTGACGTCATTTTTAGCAAAACAGTTTTTCAAAGTTCTTCAAAAGTTGCTTTTGGTACGGATCCAAATATTCTTCGGCTCTCTTAGCGATCCAATCATCAATTCCATAATAAATGCCCGCGACACCGCCGGTAATTGCCGCGATCGTGTCGCTGTCGCCTCCGATACTGACCGCATTTCGAATGGCGTCCTCGAAAGACACCGATTCAAAGAAAGCTTTAAGAGCAACGGGAACGGTGCCCTGGCAGCTGACTTCGTATTGGTATTGAGGACGGATGTCGTCCAAGGAAAAATCCATCGCATAATAGTGTCCATTGATGTATTGTTCAATGGCTTTTTTAGTAAGACGATTTTTGGCTAAAAAGCCTGCGACAGCAGCTGCTTCAGCGCCTTTGAGTCCTTCCGGATGGTTGTGAGTGACAGAGGTCACCGAGTAACTCATCGCTTTTGATTCTTCAAGTGTTTTTGCGGCTATTGAGCATGGACTGACACGCATAGCGGCACCATTACCAAAGCTATTGTAGGGGGTTGGATTTTCCTGCTGCATCCAACGACGAAAACCTCCGCCGTAATCTTTGTCAGCGTATCGCCAGGCGATCTCCATCAAGGATTTCTCGGCGGCCTTTTGAAGGTTTGTGCTTTGCTGACATAACGCATGGCAGACGGCAAGCGTTAAAACGGAATCATCGGTGACGAAACCATTTGGGCTAAAAAATTCGAAATCCTTTCTTTTGAGGTTGTTGTATTCATAAGGTGAACCAACAATGTCGCCGACAATGGCTCCCAACATGTTATTTCTCCATTAAATTTTCAGATACGGGCACTCTAACGAGTCATCTATCAGTTTTTGAAGTGCTCAGCAAAATCGGATGTTGCATAAAGTGAAGTCCTAAAAGTCATACTTATCCTGTCAGAAAAATAGAGAGAACAGACATGCGAACGGAAAATAAAACCTTTAAGACCGATTTTAATCCTGATGACTTTCTTCAAGGTAAGGCGTACCGAGCCGTTTTAAGTGACAGCTATTTTGTCCTTTTGGAAGAAATCAGAAGCCGAGTTTGCCATGATGATTTTATGTTTGCTCAGGCGGTTGGCACTTATTTATACAGAGCGATCGCGTCCGAAAGTGAAATCATGAGTGCCATGATCGCGGCAAGCCGCATGGGCGAATCTCAAACTGTGGATACCTTTGTCAATGACAACGCCAAAGAAGCTTTGAATCTTCTAAACGGCATCGACGGTCTAAGGCAGTTGTCGGCTTCTGTCAAAGATATTGCCTGCGCAATTGCGGTGGTCTACTTTCAAATGCTTTTTGACTACCAATTTCGAACCGACAGTGATTTTCATCAGTGGGACTATCGGAAAATAGACTGCTACGGCACCGGTTGGCATGAATTTTATGAACGAGTCAAAACCTCACGCTTTGCTCAGCAACTGGAAAGTCTTTTAAATCAGCTCTACACATCGATGGGGTTTGAGAAGCCGTGGCGAGACAATGATCGGGACTTCTACGAGATATCTATCCCTAAACGGGCTGATGTCGAGGAGATTTATCAAATTATTCGATTAGCCGGCTTTTTTACGGGCACAAAAGAAAAGTGGCACTACCCGGACTATCCAAGCACTTTTCGTGTAAAGAGCTTTACCTGGAAAAAATGGGCACTTTTACGGATGATGCAACTCATCGCTTCACATTATCCCGAGGTGAAAATTTGTGCAGTCTCGCCTGATGCCGATGACATGAAGGATTTTGAGTGGAGCCGTTATGAACTCTCATTTGATGTTCGACGGGATATGTACGCTCGCAGTGCCATGCATCAACTTTTGAGTCGAAAAAATCTGACCGATCCGTGGCCTGAATTTCAACGCATGGTCAGTTGGAAGTTGCATAAATAATGGGGGTCTTTGTATGTTGTCGACAATGATTAAAAAGTGGCGCGGAGAGCGTCCAAGTATTTTTATTCTCTCGGGCGCGGGCCTGTCAGTGGAAAGCGGAATCCCGACCTATCGTGGAGAGGGCAGTGATCCTAAGAACGACAGCGCCAGTCTTTCAAGAGGTTATATGAGGTCGTTGCCTGAAAGAGTTTTTGAAGCGGCCAATCAGCGAATCCGTGATTTTGACGCTTGTGAACCAAACGCTGCTCACAAAGCCATTGCTCAGTTTATAAAGAAGTATCGTTTACAGGCCGACATTGTGCATGTCACGCAAAACATCGACTCTCTTTGCGAGGAAGCGGGAGATACAGCTGTTTTTCATTTGCATGGGTCCTTAAATCGCAGTCTCTGCCAGAAATGCGGTACGGTTTTCCCGAGAAAAGGCTTCTACAAAATGGGAAATATCTGCCCTAAATGCCGCGCTCAATTTTCAGCCGTCAGACCCGATGTCGTTCTTTTTGGAGAAACGCCGCATGGTTTGGATTGGATCATGCCGTACTTAAAAGAAGTGGATATTTTCGTCGCCATCGGCACCTCAGGAACGGTTTATCCGGCTGCGGATTTTGTCACGATTGCGGCCTCAGCCGGCGCCCCTATTCGTATGCTCTTAAATAAGGAAGCCCCGCGGGAGATGCAATTTAATTGCTCGATGATGGACGAAGGCTATGGTCCTTTCAATTACATCAGGTTGGGCAAGGCGACAGGAATTGTTCCGATGGTTTTGAAAGAGGTGGGACAATTAATTGAAAATATTTAGTCGGATGTTATAAGGTTTTGAGAAAAATAAAGTTTGGCTAAAATTAATGCTCTCATCAAGAGTCCGATTTTCAGGATAGAAAAATTATGTTAGAGACCAAATTTGATTGTTTAAATGGTATGCATTGGTCAATGGGTACGGTCGACTTTGAAATTCCCTATATTGGAGACACTGAGAAAGCAACATACATATTTAATCAGAATTTGGTTGACATAACCTGGAACTGCATGAGAACTCTTGAGCAAAATCCTTCCACATTGCCACAAACGAGGACCATCTTGAATGGTAAATCGGTGGATGGATTAGATGTGACTGATTTGCTACAGGTTAAAAATTATGGGGACGGCGCGCGTGAAATGGTTCGTCTTTTGCGCAGTGGAGAGTTCAAGGTCAATATTGAAACTGCCAGCAGCCTTCACCGTTTCGTCGGTTATAAAGATGCCCTGGAATGGGGAACTTTGAGAAATCTTAATACGGCTATCCATGATGTGGAGTACATTCCCCCTACCTATGAAAAATTACCGATATTAGCTGAACGCGGATTTGACTTTCTTAATACTGAAGTTAAGGACCCTAAAGAACGAGCGATAGCAGTTTTTTTATTCATGTCCAGAACTCAGTTTTTCTTTGATGCTAATAAAAGGACTGCGTCTTTGATGATGAATGGATGCTTGATGCTCAACGGTTATTGGCCCATAACTGTTTTAAATCGGGAAAGTGTTGAGTTTCATGAAAAATTGGGGCGCTTCTACGAGACCGGCGATGCTGATGAAATGATGAGATTTTTCGCTCATATCATTAAAAAACAATACCCGACAAAAGGCTTCTAGGTTATATCAAACAGGCTAACACCGGATCGGCTAGCCTGTTTGCATTGGGATTAGTCCATTTCAAAGTGAACACGATTGATATGTTCTGGGATGGCGGCATCCTTTGAGGTAATCACCCAAAGGGTGGGAACAGTTTCTTCATTTTTTTGTGGGTAAGGTGTATAGCCGTCAGTGAAGATCACACAGGCATCAGCCTCGGAAGCGTTTTTATTTACCCAATCGGTAATTTCACACATATCGGTTCCTCCGCGTCCGGGAGCAGATAATTTAAAAGGCACATCCTCCCATTGATGCTGTTCTATTTTTTGTATTTTGTAATCGCACCACAAGACAAAAATCTCTTCGGGTTTGCACTCTTCAATAACGTCAAAAAGGTGTTTGCCAAAAGCAGCCAACATTTCATCCGAAATGGACCCTGATGTGTCAATACCTATAACCAATGAGCCCATTTGCGCTTCTTTGTTGACAGAAGGCAGATAGACATCTGAGAAACGTTTATTAGGGCGGCGCCATGTTTCGTTTTGTGAAACAAATTTGGTCATAAAACGTCCCAACAGCTCGTACCAGGGAAGCTTTTCAACCAACACGTATTCCTCTAAAAGGGTGATGAGATGACCCATCGCGGAGCCCATACGAGTCTGCATCATCTTCTGTTTGGTGATTGCTTCCGCAACGGCCATTTTTACGCAATTTTCAATGTCCCGTAACTCAGCGTCTTCAACCGATTCACCAAAGATTTTTCTTGCTTCGGCAAGGGGATCATTTTTGAGCTCGCCAGCGCTTTGGTCGCCTGAATAAATGATGTCGCAAAGTAGCTTGGCCGCCGGAATCTTTTCGTAGATTTCGTCATAAATATCTTCTGCGGTTCTGGATTGAGCGCCCCTCAGTCGTACCCCGCTATCAATAAATTTTCCGATTTCCAGTTCAATGAGCGTTTCGTTAATGACGGCATCGCTTGCGATATTAAAAAGGAAATGATCACGCTCGCCTCGTCTAAGACTGTGAGAAAACGCTATATGCAGCACTTCGTGGCAGAGTAAGAAAACGACCTCTTCCACCGAAAGCCTCTCAATTGTTTCGGGGTTATAAAGAATTCTCCCACGAGGGGTTACGGCAGCATAAGGCACCGTGTCAGTTGCTTCCATGGGAAAACGAAAGAGAATACTGCTGAAAAAGGGTTCTCGCAGTGACAGGCGAGTTTTAGCCTGAAGAAGTTTGTTAATGGTTTCACTCATCCGATCACCTTAGTGAGTCTTGAAGCTAATTTCTTAAAAACGGGGCTTGCGATTAAACGCTTTTTGGATTCGCCTTTATATAGTTCCCGAACAGCCATGGCCTGCATATCGGGCGGCACCCGACTGATAAAAGTCAGTGCGGCGTTGGCCGTATCCTGTTTGCAATTCTCGGACGCAATGAGGTCAACGAGCTTCATGACGGTTGCCCAGCGGATGCTTAAATCTTCCGGAACCGAATACTGTTCGGGGCGGGCTAAAAGTTCTGAAAAGTCCGGCAGGTTCAGGTACATCTTCCGGAAAGCGCAGTAAGCGGCCGCGGCTCCTTCACCGACGTCACCCGCGACCAAGGCATGAAAAAGCTTTTCACCGTCTCGTCCGGTGAAAGATGGAACAAGGCTCACAGCTTCCCACGCTCTGGGAGTCGGATTGGTTTTTCGGGTGGGATCAAAATCAGAAAGCATCTTGGGCTGAAATTGCAAAAATTTAATTAGCACGTCGCAAATGTTGTGAGCTTTGGCCCATATGATCCAATCGTCAAGATTTTCATCAAAAGACAAACAACGCAGGCGGTTGCCTAGTTTTGTACTCATGCGATTGGCTCCGGACTTATCTTCAACGCGATTGCCGGTTGCAATGATGAAAAGCTGATCACTAAGTTTTACCGATCCGGCCCACCGATCCAAAATGATGCGGCACATCGGGTTTTGCATGGACATGGGAGCATCGGTTAGCTCCTCAATGATTAAAGCGCAGGGACCGACCCCTTGACGCAAGTTATAAAACTCTTCGGGCGGCAGCCACACATTGTGTGTGCCTGATTCATGCTTAAACGGCACTCCTAGGACATCAACCGGGTCGCGAAGCGAGGGATTGAATTCCACGATTTGTTCATTGGCAATGTGATATTTTTTCTTCAATTCATTGACAATTTCTCGTGCACAAGCCGATTTTCCACCACCGGGCTTGCCCTCGATAAAGGGGACGATGCGGTTGCCACCCGCCACTTCAAATTGAGCCAGAATGCTTTTCTTTAAATCCGAGAATTTCATTTTTTAAACCTTTTGATAAAACGTTTTCAGTGCGTTGACATCGGGCATGGGACAGTATTGAATGCCGCCCTCAGAGGATTCCCCTTGAAATTCCCTTGCTTTTAAGGCGCAGGCTGCGGCAAAGACAACGGGATCAACCTCAAAAGCAGAGTGTTTGCCCTGGGTGGAGGATTCAATCGCTTGAAGTACCTCCGCAAGGTCTTTGTTCTCGAGAAAGAGTTGGAAAAGAGGCGAGTTCACCACTAAAGGTTTTTCGTCCGGGTGGTCGATTTCCAAAAGCAGCATGCAAACATCTTCAAGTTCTTTGTTCGTTAATCCGGGATCTTGTGACCAGGCTAAAGTGTTTAATGTATCGTCCAACATTCCGGTACACAGATTGGATGAAGAACTCGCCGGAAGAAGTTTTTCCATCTCTTTGGCTGTCAAAAATTGCTTTTGTTCCGGTTCATACATGAACCATTTCCAAAGCCGTTTAGGCAGAAACCAGACTTTTTTGATTTCACCGTCACTCTCAACTTTGCGCACACACAAACCCATCAGATTTTCACGATGTTGATCATCGACCTTAACTTTGACTAAAAGATCCGTGTTTGTGATAACCGGGACATAACCGTTATCGATCGGGACCAAACGTCGAGCTTCACGAGTGGGAAGATGGGAGGTTTTCTGTGATCGAATGTGGTTTGACCAAAGACCGCTCACGATATAAATCGGGAAGAGGCTTTTTTGAAAACTATCGAGCACATCCGCTTCGGTAGCAGACAGCTTATCGGCTAATGGAAAGTCGTGTATCAGATCATCGGGATTGGAAAGAGCAGAAGCTAAATCCGATTTACCGTGATGCCAGCCGTAGAGCCGTTGGAGAGCTTTTTTAACATAGTCTGAACGCTTGGGATCCGTTGATAGTCCAAAGTAGCGGCTTGCCCACTCGGCGATGAGAGCCAAGGTGAAACGGGGACAGAGTCTGCTTATTGAGTAATGCAATTCAATAAAACCGTTAAAAGTTGCCGAGTAGTATGGACGGCGACTCAGTTCTTCAAAGGGTAAAAGCAGCAGCACCGAAAGGTTGCTTTTCACAAAAGCAACGGGAAATCCATTGAATCGAATAAAGCCTTCATGCGTAAGGAGGCTTTCCTCGGAAAGCATGTGTGAGATCGAAGGTTGTTTTTCATTCATCATTGTCAACCTTTGGGATTGGGTTAAGTTATGGGTCTCATGAACAAAAGGGGGAAATTTATTGTTCAACAGAGTCCTTTTGATGATGAAAGAATACAAACCGATACATCAAATTATGATGTATTGATGTATCGGGAAAATAGTGTTCATGCGGGTCTTAGGGTAAAAAATCGACTCAACGGCAAGTCGGTGTTGGTGCCGTTTAGTTCCACAGCTCGAGCAGCGCAAGCCTCTGAAAAAAGCTTGGGATTGATGTTTTTAGAATAGGGAGAGTCGCCGGAGGATTCAATTTTGTCAAGGATTTCCCTTAAAGGTTTTTCATCGACAAGAAGATCATAGAGAACGTGTCGTTTGTATTGTAGGCTTTGGTTAGGTGTTTCCATCGAAGTCATGACCATGGCGATTTTTTCTAACTCTTCAAAATTAAGTGTCGGATCTTTACTCCAAGCGATTTCATCAAGTTTTTGATCAACTTCTCGGGCTTTGACTTGACCCTCTTCACGATTAGACAGTTTCTGACTCATTTCGCAGTCCACCTGGTAATGGGTGACTTGGCTTGTGAAAGAGTCGTATCCGAGTTTGTAGGGGGCAATAAACCAATAGTCCAAAATTTCACCCGATAAACTGAGTTTTCTAATGCAAAAACCTAAAAGCGTGGAGGGGGCGGCACATTCAACGAGCCCTTCACTTAATACCAAATCGAGACTGGTTTGAACAGAAATAAGTTTTTTGGATTTGTAAAGAACCCTTAAATTTGCGGAGCGTTTCTTTCCTTCATTTTTGATCGGTATGACATGGTTGGACCACAAGGGGATCAACTCGTAGAGGTTGGAAAACAGTCCTTTAGTTGAAAGCGCTATTTCTCTGAAAGAATCAAGAACCAGTTGTCGGGCCGGTTGGATTTTTTCTTGTGACGCTGTCGCGTTATGCATTTTTTTGTGCAGATCTGGGTATCCGGTATGAAAACCAAAAAGTGTTCGTAGACTTTGTTGAACTATTTCAAAAGCGCTTTGCTCAAACGGCGCGCCAAAGAATCTATGCCCCCAAGCCCGAACGATTTCCGCCACAAATTTAGGGGCAAACCAAACAAAGCCGGCGGGTATTTCAATAAAGCCGTTATAAGAGGCGGAATAGTAGGGATATTGACGCAAAAGTTCGGAAGGAAGCAGCAACTGGACGGTATAGTGTTCTTTGACGAAAGCGACTGCCTCGTCTCTGTACCAAATAAAACCCGGTTTGAAGAACTCTTGGTATTTGAATGAAAACGCCTGGCTCGATAGATCTTTTGAACTCATAAATAGTCTCCTATGAATGAGAAAAGGGTATCGGCAGGCGTTTCAATTTATGAGGTATTGATAATTAAAAACTGGCCGGATACCTGATTTATCAGATATCCGGCGCAATGATGAACTAAAGTTAGGTTGGATTATTTTTAAATTTTTTGAACTCTTGAGATTAAAGTTCAAGACAACTGCGACTAGGGAGCCCGAACGGATTGTTTCGTTCAATAAACTCATCCCACCAACTGGCTTGAGCGATGGTAATCAGCATTTTGGCTAAACCAACGAGAGTTTCATCATCTCCACCTTCTTCAATGGAAAGCAATTCGATTTCTTCGATAATTTTATCGACCGCATCCTGCCGAGACCAAGCAATGTCGCAATAATTATCTTCAACCAGTTCCGTGATTCGATCTTCTTCACTTTTGTAGTCTTCGGGATCAAGTGCCTCCGCTTCATAGGCGGCAATAAACTCTTCTTCGTCGTAGAGATCCACTTTAAAGTTCTCAATATCGATGGCGATGAAGTTCATCATGTTTTTCTGCTCCTTATGAGGGCATTCGTTAATTTTTTTATCTATTGAAAGAATACTCACAATAGCTTCATTTTATGAAGTATCTGTTCTCTCAATGGCTTCTGATCTTTGATTGCTTAATGAGAAATTCTTTGTTGGATTCTTTACTAAAAAGATCAACGATGTAATCACCAACAACCCTACGCATGGTTGACTCCTAGTTGAGTTTCTATCTTTATTCTGTGATTAGGATAATGCTTATAGCTTCATTTTATGAAGGTTTAGTGTCCAAAAAACGATGTTCTCAATCTTGAATATCGGTCTTTATTTTTAAAACTCGCTTGGAAAACGTCGGGTATTTTGAAAAACTCCCTAGGAAAACGTTTGTTTTTTGAAAAAAGTCGCTAGGAAAACGTAATTTTTCGTGTTAAAGTGACTAAAAAAAATGTAATTAGAGCGACGAAATCTATGCTTAAGCGAAAAATTGAAAAAACACTCTTGAATTGGCTCAATACGGAAAATCGGAATCCGTTGATTTTGAAAGGCTGTAGGCAATGCGGAAAAACATTTTCTGTGTTGCGATTCGCTCAACAACACTACAAACAGGTTGTGTATTTGAATTTCTTCGAAAATCCGGATTACAGAACGATTTTTGAAGGATCGCTTAAAGTTGACGATGTCGTCTTAATGATGAGTGCGTTTGTCGGTGCAAACGTTCGCTTTATACCTCACGAGACAGTCATTGTCTTAGATGAAATTCAAGAATGCCCCAGAGCTCGTGCGGCTCTGAAATTTTTCAAGCTGGATGGTCGCTTTGACGTTTTAGCAACGGGTTCGTTATTGGGTATCAGCGGCTATCGTTCGGAAGACTATTCTGTGCCGGTGGGCTATGAAACCATTATTGATATGTTTCCGTTGGATTTTGAGGAATTCCTTTGGGCCAATGGGATTGAGGATTCATTGATAGCTCTTCTAAAGCAGTGTCTGGAAGAGGAAAGGCCCGTTCCTGAAGCGTTGCACCAACGGATGAGAGACTTATTGTTGCAATATGTTGTTGTGGGCGGAATGCCTCATATTGTTGATCAGTTCATTAAAGAAAAAAATGTCGCCTTCGTTCGTGAAGAGCAAAAGCTTTTGATCCGCTCCTTTGAGGACGATATGGTCAAATATGCACAAGGTGCGGATAAATCACGAATTCGTGAGTGTTTTGAATCAATTCCGAAGCAACTTGCTCGAGACAACAAGAAATTCCAATTTTCTTTGATTAAAAAGACAGCACGTTCTAACCAGTATGTTGGAAGTCTTCAATGGCTGGAAGATACAGGTTTAATTCGTCGTTGCTACAACCTGACACTGCCTGAATTGCCGCTCGAAGGTAATGCTTGTCAGGATAAGTTCAAAGTCTATATGGCTGACATCGGTCTTTTTGTCGGGATGTTGGAAGACGGTACGGAGCGTGACATTTTACAAGGCGATCTCTTTGGGTATAAAGGGGCGATTTTTGAAAATTTAGTGGCGGATTTCTTCATCAAAATGAAAAGGCCTTTGTATTACTTCCAAAAGGATACAGGGCTAGAGGTCGATTTTGTTATGCGTTACAAGGGTGAGGCAGTTTTGCTGGAAGTGAAAGCAACTTCTGGTAATACGAAAAGCACGCGCACTATTTTGAAGCATCCGGAGAAGTATCACGTGCATTCGGCCATAAAACTCGGGGACTACAACGTTGGCCGTCGTGAACAGCTTTTGACTTTGCCTTTATATGTGGGATTTTTGCTTACTGAGCGGTGAGGTCAAGAGGATCGAAACGATCTTTTTAAGACAAAGAGCGTCTGAATTAATGGCACATAGAGGTATTCATATGGACGAACAAAAGGCCAGACGGGGTGAGATTGCTGAATTAATTGTGAAGCAAAAATTGGAAGATTTGCCATCGGGATATTCTGTAATCGCTAACGTGGATATTGCGGCAGAAGGTAAAAGTTCTGAACTGGATACCGTTGTGGTTACACCGACCGGCGTTATTGTTGTCTTAGAAGTTAAAGCAGGTGATCTAATAGCGGATGAGTCCGGACACGTGGTGCGTGATTATGGAGCTGGAGGTCAAAAGGATATCGTTAAACAGTTAAATAGACAGGGAGGAATTGCCAGAAATCGTTTGGCTGCTCTTGCGAAGAATCTGACTATTCGCTCATTTCTCGTTTTACCAACCGGGAAACTAGATGGATACGGAATAGGGATTGATTCGACCAGAGTCATTGACGCGGATCGTATGGATGAACTCTTCAATATCATTTTGGACTGCGACCGATTGCCGCATAATCATGACGTCTCTAAAGATACAATCGTCGAGTTTTTAGAAAATCATTGTGTTGTCAAACAAAGTTTGAGCTCCATTTCTGAAACGCTGGATATACGATGCCGGGAATTGTCTTCTGGATTGGCTACTTGGATTCCCAGAATTGACTCGCCCCTGGCTGTTGTAGGGGTTAATGCACCGGCCGGTGCCGGTAAAACGCAGCTTGCGTTGTCGCTTTTACAAAAAGCCCATCAAGAAAAAAGAAGTGCCTGGTACATCAACACGACCCGCAACATCGCTCAAAAGCTTCAGGATCACCCCATTAATCAGCATGTTGAATTCATTGGTACATGGCATGAATTGGCGATTGAGAAAACCCGAGCTGAAGATCCTGCAGATATTGATTCACTGAAATTAAGCCAGTATTTCAATGACGTGTCTGAGGCGTTTGTTCAGAAATTAGAAGATGGTAATTATTCCATTGATTGCATCGTGTTGGATGATGCTCAAGATTTGAAATCCGATTGGGTGGAGGCGTTAACGCAGGCTCTATCATCCGATGGAACACTTTACGTCTTGTCAGATCCCAATTTCAAAACTGGTGAAACTGTTGAATTTACTGAATCTGTCCGAGTGAATTCCGCAGAAACCGCTCGCATACCGCAGAGGGTAACGCAGGTCATCAATGAACTGGCGCTTACCTCTAGCCCTCTGGTCTCTACGAGTCCCTATCAAGGGGATGTTCCTGCTTTTTTCACCTATAGCGGTCCAGCGCAACTTTTAAAAGAAACGAGAAGGGCAGTTGATGAAGCTCGAAAAGAGGGCTTTTCTGATGATCAAATCGCCATCTTGACGATGAAGGGACGTCATTCGTCAGAGATTTTATGTTCACCAACACTAGGATCAGACAAATATTCGCTTAAGCAACCGTTGGATGAGTTTAAAAACGGTCGTCAGCTCTTTAGTGACGGAACGCTCTTTAACGATACGGTGAGACGTTTTAAAGGACTTCAGGCGCCGTGCATTATCTTGACAGAAGTGGATTTCGATGAATTAGACGACCGAAGCAAGTCTTTGCTTTATTTAGGCATGACTCGGGCTTCTATGAGTTTGAAAATCGTTTTAACGGACGCTTTTGCTCAAAAATTGGCCGCTTGTCTCTGAGTGATCCAAGCGGCGATAGTCCATAATGTTTCGGACTCTTAGAGTTTGAGCTTCTCTACTCGAACGATTTGGGCTTCTTGTTCCCACATCTTGATCCAACCGTCAAGCAAAATGCTGTCAACCAGATCGGCTTCCAAACGGTATAAACCCTTCTCCGGTTCTGTGATCTTTTGAGAGCGGTTAAAAGGAGACTCATCCAAATAGGTTTTCGTTTGAGGATTTTTAAAGTCCAAAATCAGGTGGATTAGTCTGGTCTTATCACCTGTGTAATTAAAGTGACGACTCTTAATGTAATCCTTGACTTTAAAGCCTGAGACGCCCTGAGCGTTGTCTTTTAGTTGCTTGACAGAGTCAATGCGGTGAAGGGCTAAATGACGGTAGTTATCGTAGCCGTCAAATTGGCAAACCAAATACAAACGACCGTCCTGCTGAACTAAGCCCAATGGACTCAAAATGGCTTCTTTCTTTTCGCCTTCTGCGTTGCGATATTTCACCTGAATTTTCTTTTCTTCGTAAAGAGCATTGGTGACATCATCGAAAATTCTGGGTAGCACCTGAGGCGGAATGCGGGGAAGTGTGTCCGATACAACCGCGATCTTATCTAACCAATGACGCTCTTTTGTGACGTGGCCAAGTGGGGTGTCGAGTTTATCCATCGCTGCGTTAAAGAACGGGTCAAGAGTTTTAGCAAGCTTTCCGGGTAATTGATATTTCAAATATTCCTGAATCAATTTCAGCAACAAAGATTCTTGCGGTGATGGGGACAGGAAAGAAAAAGTATTGCTGAAAGAGGCGAGGCGGTAGCCGTAGGGTCGAGAGCGAGTATCACGTTCGACCGGAATTTCATCTGATTCCGCAAGCTCTTTGAGATAACGCTGCAATGTGAGCGTTTCAATTTCAATACCGGCAGATTTCAAGCTTTGCATGATTTCCGTCGAAGTTACCCAGTGGCGCGGTAAGCGCTTGATGATTTCAAGGTAAATTAAAGCTTGAGAGAATCCAGATGATGTACGAGCCATAGTAATTGCCTCATAAAATGCAATTGTAAGTTTATACTAGACCCAAGATCGTTTTGTGGTAACTCTTGTATTTCATGGGTAAAAGGAGAAAGTCGAAATGAGCAGTCCAAGCAGAAGTTCAGTCGCTGGGGTGGTTAGGCTCTCTTTTGATCGGCAGGGCCGCAGATGGTATGAACATATTGTAATTCCTGACTTCCAGAGACCTTATTGCTGGACTATGGATGACATACAGAAAATTCTTGATGACGTGGATGATCTTAGATTTTTGCAGGAAACATCTTATAGGAATGATGAATACTATTTTGGTTCGATTTGTCTACGAAGACAAGAAAATTCATTAAATTTACAACTGTTAGATGGACAGCAACGACTAACGAGTTTTATGATTTTGGCTCAACTTTTGTTTGAGCGATCTAAAAAAAGCAAAAATAAAGAAATTCGTGAATGGGGTAATTACTTAGACTGGATATTGGGGGGAAAAGAAAAATGGAAAAAGATTTTCATATATGAGCAACCGGATACGATTGCCCACATAAAAAACATATATTCTCAGTTTCAAAAGCATTATGAATTGTTAGAGGTGGAGGGTTATTCTTCAGTAGAAAATGAAGAACAGTCTGAAAAGACATCTATCTATGAGTTAGCTTTAAAAAGAGATTTAGCCAGAATTTGCTACATATTTAGACACGGTAGGTTTGCCGTTACATTTCTAGGTTCATCAATTCGAGAAGCTGAACAATTTTTCCAAGGGGAAAATAATCGCGGTCTGCCGATGAGTATGCTAGACATTCTTAAGGCTTATCACATGAGGTTCGAAGATGACGAAGAAAAGTTAAAAGAGATACAAAGAATATGGTCAGAATTTAATATGCAGGAAGATTTACCAGTTCAAAATGAAAAAGAGCACTCAGTGATTGAACAAAAGGCTAATCAATACTGGTTAGTCACTCAATATGTGATACCGGCTTTGCTTTTGTCTAGTGGGACTTGGCCTTGGGATAAGGATAATGTTAAGAATGTGGATAAGCTGAAAGGGATAATGGGCACACACAGGCATGATCGAGTGGTAGATGAGAAATTATCAAAATTAGATAATTCTAAAATTGGGATTTTTGATCTTTTGGATCCTATTAATCCTGGATTAAATTTTTTTCTTATGTTGGATCAATATCGCAAAATTGCAACTTCTGTAAAACAATTTTTAATTAATCAACCGATAACGCTCAAATTTGATGATGCCGAATTTATTTTAGTTTTAGCCTTGATGGCTTGGGTTGATAGATTTTTAAAGACTGGCTTAATAGAAAAGGATTCATCAGTTATCACTAAAGCCTTGGAGGAAGATTTGGATTTCAGATCTTATGCCCAGACCTTCGCTCGTTTTTTGAATTGTTTGAAGTACAACAGTGATGAAGATCCCGGTGCTTTTAGTCAGGTAAGGAAAGTTAGATTGTTGGGCTTGCTTAACTATAAGCAAAGGGGAGAAAGCTTGTTGTTACTGCCCCACCGGACGAGTAGTCCAGCAGCTTGCAAACGAGAACTTATTCGAATGACAACACCCGAAGTAATATCGCGAAAAATTTGGAATACTAATCACTTAGAAGGTTATCGTAAAGCTTATAACTTGATAAAAAAGGTTTAGAAAATGAGTGTAATCAATCAAAGACATAGTGAGAAGTTTGATGCCATACGTATGCCTCTTATGGATTTAAAAGCAAATGGAGAAAGGTATGTTGTTCCTCCATTTCAACGTCCTTACAGGTGGGGGGATACTCAGGTAACTACGTTAATGAATGATTTATTAGATTTTTTCACTCAACATCAAAACGATACGGAAACTTATTCATTAGGTACCATAGTCTGTGAATTAGGTAAAGATGCTTATGAAATTCTGGATGGTCAACAACGTTTGACCACGATTGATCTGCTATTGGATGAGTTAGGAGAAAAGGGGAATACGGTCAAACATGAGCGTTTAGTGAGTGCTTATCAATATTTGAATGGGAAGTTCTGCGATTTAAAGAGTGATTTGCCTAAGTGTGACACTCAAAGAAATCTGATTAAATCGTCACTATCAAGGTTTATCGAGGAAAATGGTTTAAAAGAAAATGACAGCAAAGAGAAAGATTTCTATGAGAGCTTCAGAAAACTTATCGTAGAAAAAGTATTAGTCCAACGGGTTGTTATCCCATTATCTGCTGAAGTTGTAAATGAATCGCCCAAAATGTTTGAAATTATCAATATGAGAGGGCAAAGACTCTCTAGCTTAGATATTTTGAAGTCACGCTTTTTAACATTAATTGATGGGAACAAGAAAAAAGATAGATCGCTCTTTAACTTTTTATGGACGCACCTTGATCAACAATTATCTCAAAAGAATCTCAAGGGGTTTAGTTTTGAAAATTGGAAATATCAAGATAAAAATGAGACAAATTTGTTTGATGCAAAGCCGACTCAACAGGGCTTGACTATCGAAGAAATTGTTAATACGAATTTTCAAAAAAGGAGTGAAGAAAAAGAAAATTTAAAAGAGGAGCAAAACGAACCTATTGGAATTATTCCTCCAATAGATGTAACAAATATATTGGTTATAGCTAATGAACTTTTAAAACATTGGTTAATTCAGGATAGGTGTGAAACAAATATCAAAACTTTTGCATTGAGTGATAAGGATTTACAAAAGCGATTCGATTGGATGTTGCAGTCTAAAGAACATGCCTCAGAAACAAATCTTTGGCGTTTAATGTCAATTGTGAATGTCGTTCTCCAAACGGTCACGAATTGGGGCCCTTATCGTTTAATAAAAGATGGGAAACTCGAATCGGAATCGGATGTATTTAACCAATTAGTTTTATCTTTCTATGCGGCTAACAGTTACCAGCATATTGGTCAATATTGGTTACTGCTTTTATCTCAAGAAGCGCTTAAAAACGTTGCCCCTCATTACGATGATTTGCCGGACAGTTTGGAGAAATTAGTAAGTTTTCCTAAGGTAGATTTTAAAAGTTTGAAGAAAAGAGCTTATAAATTGCTTGTGAGTTGGGGTTATGAGGTAGCAAAGAGAGGCTCGGCAAATGGCACGGATAAAGTATTTACTTTTGCTAAGGAATTTGATGAAAACAATAAAATAATTATGGAACAAAAAGAAATATCTACATATGTTCCTACATGGAAATATAACGGGGATTTATCTCAGTGGGATTTATATTTCTTAGAATATTTATTGTGGGTTGACGCCAAAATTGAAGGGTGTAAGCAGTTATATTCAATCACTGAAAAATTTGTAGAAACTTTGACGGATTCTGAAACAAGAGAGAGTTTCATGAATTTTGATTGGGAAACGTTCAAAGCTAGAGTTGGGTTAGAAAGTATAAGGATTGTTACCAGAGGTGCAATTGAACATTGGTTAGCACGAGATAAAGCAGAACTTAAACATGATAAAGAGGCAATTAAAGCAGAGTTATCCATGAGGCATGGTTTCGGTAATTTAGCTTTAATTGACGCTTCCACAAACAGTTCTTTAAGCAAAGACGAAGTGAGTGGAAAATCCAAAATTGTTTTGCAAATGTCCAATCCTTCGATAAAGCTCTTATGGTTAGCAGTCTTTTGTTCAAAATTCCCGAATTTTGATGGTAAAGACGTTGAATGTGTTACGGACTTTTGGGCACGTTATCTATCAGATTTTATCTTCCCAGAGGTTCGATAGTTTGTTTTGGTATAAAAGAAAAGAAGTGTAGATTAGAGATGAAAAAGCAACTACAAAATCGGAATTATTCGTTCAGAATCTGCTGCGGGAACTGGTAGACTCTTTGGGAGTTAAAAACGGGTATGTGTTGAAATGGTCCGTGGTAGGAAGCGGATCAAGGATTGGCAATGTTGATGTTTTTTATTAACGGAATGAAGGAAAAGAGCGAAAATATTATTGCTGAATGGCATTTTTAGTAAAGAAAATTTTTAAAGTCGATTAACTTATTTACTTTGGTGCATTATGGCTTCCAATATTACTGATATTCCTTTATTGGCCTCAGATAGTAATTCTGATAAATTAAAAATTCAAAATTACATTGAGGCACTGAGTACCTTTATCTCAAATTCAGAAACTCCGATGACCATCGCGGTTCAAGGGGAGTGGGGGTGCGGCAAAACGTCTCTAATGAATGCGATTGCGGGACGGGTTTGCGTTAACTACTATCAGTTGGGGTCCCGAGATATTGGTGATGTAGCTCCTGTAAGTGTCAACGATCAGCAGTATTTGGGAGTATGGATTAACACCTGGCAGTATTCAGTATTAAAAAACGATAGCGATGCGCAGATTTCAATCATTAAAGGTGTTGCGAGAGAGTTAAGTGCGCACATGAATCGACTGATGGGGGCCTCCTCCATTGTTAAAGAAGCTGGACGGAAATTATTGAGTTCGATTGGGGGTATTGCGCTTACTGCGGCTAAGGTTGGCGTAGGTGTCGCCGGCGTCGATCCTACCAGTTTGAGCGGATTAGATGAAATGATCAGAACCCAAGAAAATGGCCCTGATTATTTTAGAGAGAAATTATCTGAATCCATTAAAGAATATCTTCAGGAATTTAATGAAAAAAGAAGAAGTAAGAAAAATCCGGTTAAAGGAGTTATTTTCTTCATTGATGACTTAGACCGATTGGATCCGCCGGTTGCGGTTCAAGTCCTCTCATTATTGAAAAATCTTTTCGAAGTTCCCAAGTGTATTTTTGTTCTTGCTATTGACTACGAAGTTGTTGTAGAAGGTTTGGTGAGCCGTTTTGGACAACGAACGGATAAGAATGAGCGAGAGTTTAGATCTTTCTTCGACAAAATTATTCAACTCAGTTTCAGAGTACCTATTGAGACATACCAAATTGACGGACTGTTAAAAGAGTTGCTTCAAGGTATCGGCTATTGCACGAGCGCTTACTTGAGAAAGGATCTTTTAGATGAGAAACATCCCGAATTTCTCGAGTCACTCGTTAAATTGACGGTCAATTCCTGCGGAAGGAATCCTCGCTCAATTAAAAGAATGCTCAATACCCTTTCGTTGGTTAGAGAAATCCACCGAAAAGGAGCAAATTTATTAGAGCAACAAAACCCGGAACTATTTTTAAAACTTTTGTATGCGGTTGTTTGTATCCAATCAGCATATCCTAGACTTTATGATGAGTTATTGAAGAAGCCTAATCTTTACGATTGGATTGAGGATAATAGTGAAGACTCTGTTCCGGATATGACTGGTGTGCGTCAGGAATTTGAAGAATTAAGCAGCTCTGATTTTGTGTTTGAAAATTTACTTTCTGATCCTTGGATTCGAAAACGTGATAAGCAGATAAAAGCATTGCTTCTTTCGATTATGCAGTTAGTTATGAAGGATAAGCTTTCACAATTCGAAAAGGATCCTAATCTGTACGCCACCGTGCAGTCTCTAAGGACAACAAAAGATTACTTGGATCAGATTATTCGTTCTTCCAGATTGACATTCGCCGATATCGGAGAAGAGGAAGATGAAAATAAAGAATTTTCCAATATTGAGGAATTTGTTCAATATTGGTCGGAGCAACAGATCGAAGAAAGTACGCTTAAAAATCTCGAATATTTTGCCAATCGTTTCAATAAGGTTTTTGCAGATTCGCTTGAGGCTGAATATATTGAAGACAGAGTGTATTTCAATGCGGTCCGTGACAGCGGCAGGAGAAAGGTTATTTGTAGTGTTCAGGTTCATCCTAATGGGTTGATTATTCGAGCAGGTAAGACTTTCAAGATGGGTATTACATCCACTGGATTTAAAAATATCCGTTTGAATCGACAGCTGGATAGTGTTAAAAAAATCCAAGAACGCGATATTGATCCGATGAAGGCTAGATATAAAGAATTTTTGGGTGTTGCTAAAGTTCCTAATCGATGGACGAAGGTGAGTAGTTTAGAAGAAGAGGTCGCTACAGCATACCAGGAATCAGATAGTGTAATGGAAGTGGCCGTAAATGAAGTTAAGGAGGAAGTTTAAGGCAAACAGAAGTTACGTTTTCGATCGCCCACAAATGCGCGTTTTGTCATAAACTCTGGAAATTGAGGAGCTGATCCTCAAAAACGACAACATCAGGAGCGGTCTTGATTGTTGCTGGATTAGAAGAATCTACGGTGGAGAAAGTGAATCTGAGAAGCCGTAGCGCAGTCTCTAGTCCTTTTGTTATTCGATATCCTGGTCTATTGCGATACGGCAATGCTATATAGGAGTTCCCTTGTTTTATGGATAGAAAACTCCAACGATTTGAAAAATCGAACTAATGGTTGTGATAACGATACTCAATTTTTTTGTTTAGGTGACCTCTTCTGCATAATTCTTCAAACCCAACCATGATCCACAACTTTTTCGTTCAAATTTAGAATTGACCATAAGCTTAACGTTGTACCAATGAATGTAAGAACAATGCCCAGGACTGTGCAAAACATACGATGACCTAAACAGACCGATGATGAGCATTAGTATCAATAGAGTAATTAATGGCCTAAATTCATTTTTATACCTTTAATAACGGTTTAATTTGTTTTGTCGCCAGATCAACAATAGCTTGCCGAAGTCCTTTTCTGTAGGAGAGCTTGTTTCCTAGACCTCCGGCTTCTTGGAAAGCTTTAAAGTCACCCATCTCAACATTTACATTTGCAGGTTTGATTTCAGTTTCGGGAGTGTTCAAAACATAGGCTTTGAGCTCCTCCTTGTTGACAAACCATTTATCCGCAAACTCGGTCACCAATTGCCATACCGTCTCTAGGATACGTTCTTCAACCATAGAGAAGGCGTCTTTGTTACGGAACTGTTCCGGATTGAGTTTGAGTTCAAACCAAATCTGACTGAGCAATTCACCAATCTTGGGACTGCTCTTTTTGTATTGTTCAATGTAAGCCGTAATCCGTTTGTCCTCATCGTTAGAAATAAGGCAAGCCGGCTCGTTCTCCACGGGAATATGAGATTGAATTAGAGCTACAAGGTAGCGGTAATTAACTTCAATGGTTTGAACAGATTCAAGTTCATACTCAATGTCTATGTTGACAAGATCTGGACCATCTATTTTTGTAAGCTCTTTAATTTTTTCAATTGCGTTGTGATAAATTCCCGTATATCGATCAAACTCTTCAGCGACAAAGCCTACTTGTTTGAGCACATCTTCTGAAAATTCATCATAAACCTGGATTTCTCCCAAATAGCGGTCCAACTGTTGGAACGCCTTGGCAAAGGCTTTCAATTCTTCAAGCGAACTGAATTCCATGGCCTTTCCCGGGGTATTGGCAATTTTCTTAAACTGTTTAAATACTTCTTCAAACTTTTTCCTAGTTTCTTCCCATGATGGAGCCGCAACATCTTTTGTTCCGCCGTTTGAATACAACAATAATGCTTCATCAATAGCTTTCGCGTATTGAGCGGGAGTCTGCATGGTTACGATATTTCCAAACCTTTTTGTTTTATCAAAAATACGATTGGTTCTGGAGAAAGCCTGAATCAAGTGCTGAGGTTTCATGGGTGGACGATCCATGAAAATTGTGGACATACAAGGTGCGTCAAAACCTGTTAATAGACGATCAACGACAATGACAAGATCAAGTTGTTCGCTACGGTTGTGGTACTTAGATTTCTTTCTAGCCAGCCGGTCATTGAGCTGAGCGTTATAAGCTCCGATGGTTGATAGATCCCAATTTGTGTTGAACATGGCGTTGTAGTCTGCAATAGATTCAGCCATCTCTTTCTGATTGGCTGTCGCACCATCTTCGTTTTCGCCAATTGTGTACGTTATGGCAAACTTTGGAAAATCTGGCAACAGTTTTCGAACTTTGTCGGAAACCTTTTTGTCTTCTTTGAATTGTTTGAAGAGCTTATAGTAGCGTTGAGCGTCTTTAATAGAGCTAACGGTCAAAAGTCCTTCATATGCTTGACCTTCGGCAGCGTTGAGACGAAGTTTTTGATGACTCTTGTTGACGATGTAGTCAATCACCATCTCACGGTGTTTGTCTGAATCATAAAAGCCTTTCCCTGTACTTTTTTCGTATGCAGTAATGACTTCACGTTCCAATTGTTCTGGGGCAACTTCTTCCATGGACTCTTCGTTATAAAGCTTAAGTTTGAGCGCTAAATCACGGAAAATTTCCTCTGACTGCCCCATACTTTGGATATGGAAACCAAGAACAGCGTTATCTCCAAGAGCTTCTTTTACGGTGTATTTGTGCAAACAAGGTCCATATTGCTCTTCAGTAGTACGGGCTAAATTCCCTTTTTGACTTCGTTTATTTTCGGCAAAAATCGGTGTTCCAGTAAAGCCGTACCAAAGGCTTCGACTGAAAAACTCTTTAATTTGCTTTTGAGTTTCTGGCGTTACGGCCCTATGGCATTCATCAACAACAAAGGCAATGTTTTTAGGTTGGATCTTTTCTGCAAGCTTTTTGTATTTTTTCGAAGCGTTAGGATCAATACAACGACGGATAATTGTTTGTAGTTTCTGAATGGTTGTGACAATGGCAATACGATCTTTGCTAGAGAGCTTTTTCTCTAAATCCGTTGTCCTGTCAGTATTTTGAACATCAATGTCATCGCTGTCCGCATAGGACTTAAAAGAGTCGGACGTTTGTTTATCAAGGTCTTTACGGTCAATCAAAAAAATTGTTTTGTCGACACTGGGGATGTCCAAAAGATTCTTAGTAACAGTGTAGGAAGTCAAAGTCTTGCCTGAACCTGTCGTATGCCAGACGAAACCCGATTGACGTTCACGAGAGGCTTTACGAATCGCATTAATGGCATGAATCTGGTAGGGGCGTAATAGGATGACTTTCTTACTTTCGTTATCCAAAACCGTATTTCTCCCGATCATTTCATGGGCTTCTGGGATTCTGAGTGCGGCTTTGGCAAAGGATAAATAGTCTTCAACCGGTTCATTATTTTCGTCAACCCAGCGAGTTAGGAATTTGGCATTGATATCTCCTCGATTGTTGGCAGCTATGTAACGAGTTTGTGTTCCATTAGAAACGACAAACATCTGTACCAGTCCCATCAGCCCTCGGAATTTACCTTCTTCACAGTATTTTTGGATTTGACGATAAGCGTCCATGAAAGGGTGATCATTGTTTTTGAGCTCAATATGAATCATGGGAAGCCCATTGATTAACAATGTCACATCAAATCTACGGTCTCTAGAGCCACCAGATTCAGCAACATTAGATTCATATTGGTTAATAACTTCGTAGCTTGAATGGCCTCCAGCGATTTCTCTGTTATTCACAGCCATTAAGGTAACTTTGCCTTTTGATGCGTCTTCACGGATGATTGGGATTTGGGCGACCCGGTGTTCACCGGCTAACCATCGGGCTGCTTTGTATGTGGTTTCTGCTTGATCTCGAATGAATTCTTTGACTTGCTCCATTTCTCCGTCAGTCAGAAGTTCTCCGTCCAAAACAGCAATGTTATTGCGGTTGAGCTTTTCGCGAAGGTTATTCCACAAATCCTGCTCGGTACGGATATCCGGACGATAGTTCCACTGTGACTCCCCACAGCAAAGTTGCTGAATGAGCCGCTCTTCCATCTCTTTTTCCAACATTGCCATAATGACCTCTGTTTTATTCGTTAGTCTTTTCTTTATCGGCCTTCTCGCGTTCGTTTCTTAAATCCGATAACCTTTTACCGTGATAGGAAAAATATTTTGGGCCTTGATACGCACCAGAGTTGTTTTGTTGCTCTTCCGGAAGAAAGGTCCCCACAAAGGGTGATAACTTATATATACGCCCCTCGTATTCAATAGTGTCGTCGCTCGCGACCCTGACCTCAATACCAGTCGGGTCGAAGGTAATCGGTGTGCCGATTTTGATACCAACCATGCTGAACTTAAACCTAGACTTAGGATGACGTCTTTGACCCGTCAAATCCAGAATGGGTTCTTCAGATGAAAGTTCGGTTAAAGGTTGATTATCCTTATAGACCGTCACCACCGCATCATCAATTGTTTTCGCAATATCACGGAAAATGTCGAGAGCAACTTCCGGAGCGACGTTAAAAAACTCCCGATTTTGGCGAATTCTCAAGTCGGTCAAACGGTCAATTGTCTTATGAACAAGCTGCTCAACCTCGTTGTATTTAACTGTTTTGAGCGTGGCGTAAATGTTAAATGGCAACGGTACCGCTGTGTTATCGAGCTCTTTTGAGCGAATGTTCACAGGGCGAGAGCTTTTGCCGATTTTTACCCAATCTTCTCGAAAACTATCGTTAGTCAGAATGTAAACGTATCCAGCTTCCATGATGATCTACCTCAAACGAACATTTGCTGCATGAAGCCTTGCTTGAGTTGTTGCAAAAGAGAAATCTTCTGTTTATTTAAATCAATCTTATCATTCAATAAGCTAAATAAAGCTGATATCTTTACTTGCTCTTTGTAAGGAGGAAGCATAACGGATAAATTCATCACCAAACTTCCGGAAAGATTTCCTTGCCCACCCTGAAGATATGTTGAAATAATTTGCCCTTTCCGATGATAGAGCTGTTCTTTGAGGAAAAGTACATCAACCGTGTTCTCATACAAAGGGCGTATACACAATATGGCTTGATTAATAGCTCCGTTTATTTTTGAGATATCACAATCTCCACTATTTGCACCATAGAGTGCGTACAGTAGATCTCCCTTATTTACCATTTTTGCGGAAGATTTATCTAATGCACTTTGATTTATGAACAATGCCGTTGTATTTCCGTGGATCTCTGCTGAACGAATAAAAGGAATATCCCCAACATAAAAGTCTTTATTTTTAGAACTCGGAGTTCCTCCAGAAAAGGATTGGCAGACTGTTTTCAATGCAACCTTACCCCAGATAGAATTTGAAAAAATCTTTTGCATCAGCCCTTTCTTGAGCTGTTGAAGAGCTTCCAGTTTGCGTTCGGACAGTTCAATTTTTTCGTCAAGTGTAGCGAAGAAGGAGGCAATTTTTTGTTGCTCTTCAAGACAAGGTATTCGAATCGGAATGTTCGTCAGAACATCGTAGTAGAGATTAGAAACATTTCCTCCTTCTACGCGTTTGGCGAATTCATACTTCATTGTTGCATTGAACAGATAGCTTATGAATAAACCATTTTGTTTGGTTTCATAAATTGAAATCATTTCTCCTATTGCAATATTCGCAAAAGGTAGAAAGCAACATTTATGGAAATCAAGAGGTTCTTCTCCAACTCGTGGTACAAGGACTTCTCCGCCCTTACTAAAAACAAGCTTAGAGTGGGGTATCTCTGTATAAGAATAAATTTTTTTTACTTGATATTTGTGATGTGTATATAGCTCCCCATATCTGACACAGGGTGTCTGCGCTGTCAACGTAATTGACCATTTTGGAGCGCTTTTGCCATAGTGGAAAGCTCCAATTTGACCGATGGTCGTTTCTTTCCACTCGGGATAATTGGTCCCGTTGCCCGGAATAAAAGATAACTTTGGTCTAGGCATGATTATTCCTGGTCGAATTGAACACCCAATTCTTTGAAGTAGCTATTCAATTTTTGGTTAATGGCTTTTTCTTTACCGTTTAAAGATTTCAGTTCATTGAAAACCGCTTGTAAATCAATATGTTTTTCATCTTCTGTTGTATCAACATAACGAGGAATATTTAAATTGAAGTCATTTTTTTCAATTTCTTCAAAACTAGACAGGTGAGCATATTTTTCAACATCTTGTCTTACAACAAATGTTTTGACAATTTTGTCGATATGTTCTGGATCCAAATAATTTCTTGGCCCTGTTTTCCTGAATTCTTTTGATGCATCAATAAAGAATACTGAGCGATCGGTGTTGTTCTTCCTAAGAACAACAATGCAAGTAGGAATACCCACTGAGTAGAAAATACCAGCAGGTAATCCAATTACTGCGTAAATATTTCCGTTGCGAATCAACTGTTCACGAATGACGCCTTCCGAGCCACCTCTAAACAAGACACCGTGGGGAAGCACAACCCCCATAGTTCCCGAATCTTTTAAGTGATAGAAGCCATGCAATAAGAATGCGTAGTCCGCTTTGCTGGCGGGAGGTAATTTCTTGTATTGCGCAAATCTAGGATCTGAAAGAAGGCTTTCACGAGCGTCATACTTTTGGCTATAGGGAGGATTCATCACTACCGCATCAAAGTTGGTTGGCTCATCTGTCGGCCAGTCAGCATCCAAAGTATCACCATTTCTAAGATGCTGTTTATCACTTGGAACTCTATGTAACATCATGTTCATACGAGCCAAGTTATAGGTTTGATTTTTCAATTCTTGCCCGAAGAATTGCACTGCATCTTTGTTGTCAACACCTGACTCGTTGTTTTCAATGTAATTACGGATACGCAATAACAAAGAACCAGAACCCATTGCCGGGTCATAAACAGTGAAACCGTATTTTTGGTTTTGGCCATGAGTAACTATTCGGGCAATGATCTTTGAGACTGATTGCGGAGTGTAGAATTCTCCAGCTTTTTTACCTGATTCGGCGGCGAACTGGGAGATTAAATATTCGTAAGCATCGCCTAAAGCATCATCTGGATAGTCATTGAAATTGATGTGAGCCAAAGCCTTGATGACTGAGGCAATCATTTCATTGCGTTTGTCAGGTGTCTTTCCTAAATCTTTAGAATCAACGTCAAAATCTTCAAAGAGGCCTTCGTACGCTCCACCGCTAGCGGCTTCAACATCACGGAAAGCTTGCCTGAGATCCGCGAGCATAAATGTCCGTTTATTGATTTGGTTGTAGAAAGCAGTAAAAGTACGATTGGGGTGAATAGCGCAGCCAAAGCGGTTTGTTAGTTCTTCGCATAAATCATTCCAACTACCATCCTGTAAAGCTTCTTCAAAGGCTGTTTGTGCCTCTTCGATACTTTTGGGTTTGCAGTCCATTAGAAGGTCATATGCCTCCAATAACATTTTGTCTGAAAGAGCTTTGTAGAAAACAAGACCCAGTAAATAATCCTTATACACATCAGCAGTCATTACCCGACGCATGTCGTCAGCAGCAGACCAAAGTGCAGAATTCAGGTCCTGTGCAGTCAGTTTGTGAGTCATTGCCTTCCTCTTAATTTAAATAGTCCCAAAAAATATTAAGGGATGGAACTTCATTTTTTGATTTATTTGGATATGGCATGTGTTTAATGCTGTAATAACTATTGAACCGATACTCAGATTTCATGATCGACTCGTTAATGCGCTCATTTTAGAGCTTTTCATAAGGTTACTGGCGATATTTTCAGAATAAAAATCTCATGTTTTGCATCCGTGGTGTTAATAAAAATGAGCTGGAGGCCTTTTTTAATAGCCTAAAAGTGACAGTTTTTTGCGTTTCCGTAACTGACTGTCGAATGAAGAGGGCTTTCTCCCAAACTACAAAATGCCGTAGTGTGGATGAATTTTTAACCAAAATAGTTTTTTAATTACTGAACGAAGCGAAAATTTGTAAGTTTTTCACATATCCGTTACTCATGTATCAAGCCCAAGACTTGCTTTCATTGAGGTAAAAAATTCACTTAACCAAAATGAAAAAGATTTATTAACGCTTATAGCAAACAAAAAGAGATGTCAGGAGATAAAATCAATATCAGAATTGATACAAAAATTGAATAGGATATTGGGACCGACACTGAAAATATCGTTATTTCCAACGAGTAATAGTCATGAAGTTAGAAAGACGAAAAATAGAAAAATATATTAAGTACGGAATTCTTTTCTCTTCTCTTTTTGCCGTGCTAGCCATAGCTGTAGATCAATTTGTTTTCAGTAAATATAGCTACTTAGCCACGGTAGATATTATTTATCCCAACCAATATGCGCAAACGCTATACGAAAGAGAACAATACCGCGATGCTCAAGAATATATTGAGTTCTACAATTCCGTGCCGGGAATTGATAGAAGTGAACAACTCGAACAAATTTATTCACAAGCTGAAGAGCAACGTCATAGTTTGAAATATATTGCTAGTGAACTTGCTAAAGGTTTTGTTTTTGGTGTAAGCCAAGAGGATTACGGGCGATTAGCTGGATTTACTAGTGAAATGCTTGTAATTGGAGACGTTCGAGATTTATCAAAAGCAGGTTATCATTGGTATCAAGAAGGCGAATTAGATGATTTTGAAAAATTTATAGCGGCAATTTCGGCAATTAATGTTGAAATTGCTCTTATTTCTATCGGTCCCCAAATTACAACTGGTGTTATGGCGAAGACAGGGACTTCTATCCTAAAGGTTGCACATCGCACAAAAAATTTGACTCTCCCTTTCATTAAAAACATCATTGAGATAGCAAAAAATAAGACCTTGATAAAGACGGTTATTGAACCTCTCAAGCACCTTTGTGAGTTTGCAAAGACAAAGGGGATAACGGCTACTATGTCTGTGCTTTCACGGGTTGATTCTTTTACTCACCTATCTGCGGTTTTAAAGGCTGCCGTAGCACTTGGAGATGATATGATCATGTTACTTAAATATGGTGGTAAAAATCTCTTTGCGCTTATAGATAAATTTGGATCTCCTACTGTTAAACGTTTCGCGGTTTACGGTGAAGGAGCTGTTAATTTATTAGAAAAAGTGCCGGCAAGTAAGTTGCTCAATGATATTCAAGTGTTTTTAAAACATACAGGAAATATTTTTTACCGAACTCTAAAACTTGCTTTAACTATTTTGGAATATATTTTGCCAATTCTCTTAGGTTTATTAGGGCTCACATTTGCGATGATAAAAAAAGGATTTTTTGGGGGTACTCTGCTCATTAAACACTCTGTTGATGAGCAAAAGTTTTCTGTTTTAGTTTCTGAGGGAAAATCTTCGCCTCACGAAAACATCTAAGAGTTTTGGTTATATTTGTAAGTCGTTCATAGGTCTGTACAGAGAGCATACACTGCAAAATCGAGGCGATGATAATTTCTTTCATTTTAAGTACCTCTATAAGTAGGATATTTGTTTAAATGGATAAGAAGTAACCACTACGGGAATCCTTGAATGTAGTTGCGTCAGAGATTTTAGGAGATGAACATTGGTAAATTTATTTGCAGAATTGTTGAAAGTTCTTGTTGAGTTCACGCGATAAGTGGTATTTCTTATTCGTTTTCTTTTCATGGCCGCATGGGCTTTCCTTCTTCTTTATATCCTATGGAAGATTGTCTCATTGTTATTTTGATTATATTTTGATGGTAGGTAATAATGAAAATCCTCCACACCTCCGACTGGCACATCGGCTCAACCCTCTACGGTCGCAAACGCTATGACGAAAGTAAACAATTCCTTCACTGGCTCGTTGAAACAATCAAAAATTGTTCCATAGAGGCGCTCCTTGTCGCAGGCGACATTTTTGATACCTCAACACCAAGCAACATCGCCCAAGAGCTCTATTATCGATTCTTAAACGAAGTCTCAAAGACAACCTGTCGTCATGTCATTGTCACGGGTGGCAATCACGATTCACCGTCCTTTTTAGATGCTCCGAAGGCACTGTTAAAAGCATTCAATGTTCATGTTGTCGGAAGTATGGCGGAGAGAGAGGAAGACGAAGTCTTTGTATTGAAGGATGCTGACAATAACCCGGAAGTGATTGTCTGCGCCGTTCCTTTTTTGCGAGATCGGGATGTTCGTCAAAGTAGCGAAGGGGAGTCCTATCGCGACAAAGAAAGTCGCTTAGTTGAAGGCATCATTTCGCACTACCAAAAAGTCTATGAAGAAGCCTGCAAAGAGCGAAACGAATTAGGTAAATCCTTGCCAATCATTGGCATGGGGCACCTTTTTATAGCCGGCTCCTCAATCTACAAACGTTCTGGTGAAGCGAACGGGGAGCGCGACCTTTACGTCGGAAGTCTCGGCCAGGTGCCAGCAGATCGATTACCTTGCTTTGACTATTTTGCCTTGGGTCACCTACATATTCCTCAGAAGGTCGCTGGCAGCGAAAGCATTCGTTACAGCGGCTCGCCCATGGCGATGAATTTCGATGAAATTCATCAGCAAAAATTTGTTGTGATTGTAGATATCTATGATCAACACGTTGATATTCAAACTGTGCCGGTTCCGGCATTCAGACACTTTGATCAAATCAAAGGTGATTGGGACAGCATTGAAGCAAGTCTCAAGCGATTAAAAGAGGAGTCCTTTGCCCGTTGGGTCGAAGTGATTTATGAAGGACAGGAAGCGATCGGAAACCTTCGAGAGCGAGTCTATAAACTCGTGGAGAATACCTCCATCGAAGTGCTTAAGATTCAAAATGCCATGCTTTTTAATGCCGTGATGAAGCAGTATGAAAAGGAAGTGGAACTTCAGGATTTGAATCCCGCGGATGTTTTTGACCAATGTCTGATTGACCATGGCATACCCGATGATCAAAAAAACGTGTTAAAGGGACTTTTTTCAGAAGTCTGTCGTCAAATCAGTGAAGCGGATAATCAGAAAGAGTAAGGGCAGGAACCATCATGCGCATTGAAAAAGTCACCTTTAAAAATCTCAATTCACTGGCCGGTACCTGGAGCATTGATTTCACAAACGAGCGTTATCGGGAAGACGGTATTTTTGCGATCACCGGTCCAACGGGAGCCGGGAAAAGCACGGTGCTAGATGCCATATGTCTCGCGCTTTACGGGCAGACACCGAGACTAGCCACCATTTCCAAATCCACCAACGAAATCATGACCCGTCAGACAGGAGATTGCTTTGCTGAAGTGGTGTTTTCAACAGGCAAGGGGCGTTACAGAAGTCACTGGAGTCAAAGACGCGCCAGAAATAAACCCGAGGGGGCGTTGCAGCCGGCTAAGCAAGAGCTTGTGAATTTGGATACCAATGAGATGGTGAATCTCAAAAAGGGGATCGCCGACAAGATTAATGAGCTCACGGGGCTTGATTTCAAGCGTTTTACGCGTTCCATGCTCTTGGCTCAAGGTGATTTTGCCGCTTTTTTAAAGGCTTCATCTGACGACCGAGCAGTGATTTTGGAAAAAATCACCGGTATGGAAATTTATTCTGAAATTTCTGAAAAGGTGTATCGCCGAATGGATGAGGAAAGTAAGGCGCTGAAGGCTTTAGAGAGCCAGTTGGGCGGTATTGAGGTGCTAACTGATGATGTCCGTAAAGAAATGGAAAGCCAAAAGGATGCTCTTACTCAGAAAGAGACGCAATTAAAGCAGTCACAAAACGTCATTCAAGAAGCTTTAACCTGGAAGAAAACAATCAAAGGATTGGAAGAGACAGCTCAAGCCCTTGCAGAAAAAGAAAAAGCTTTACAAAACGAAAACGATGCGTTTAAGTTAGAGGCTCAAAAACTTCAAGTGGCTCTTCAAGCACAAAAAGTAGATCCAAGTTACGAGGCGCTTAAAACGATTCGTGAGACTTTGAAGCAAACCGCACAACTAAAAGAGAAAGCAGTACGGGATAAACCGGTTGCAGAAGAAGCACTCAAAGCGGTGCAAGCCGCTAGTGACTCATCGAAAACACGATGGGATGAGGCAGAAAATGCTCGTCAGAGTGCAATGCCCATCATCTCCGATATTCGTCTTAGAGATGCCGCTATTAAAAAGCAAAGTCTTGATTTGGAAGAACTGAAAAAAGAAGTCGAGTCGCTTCAAGAGTTGATTAATCAGAGGCAAAAGGAACTTCTTGATAAAGAAAGCGTTCTTTCAGGTTTAAAAGAAGAAACCAGATTATTGGAACAATATTTAAAAAGTCATGCGGGCGAAAAGGTGCTCGTTTCGGCCTACTCGGGACTTGAGGCCAGCAGCGACCACTTAAAAGAAACAGAAGGTGAGATCAAACGGCTTCAAAAGGATGATCAAAAAAGTAAAAACAAGGAAAAAGAGCTTCAGGCACAGCTTCAAAAAGAAACTCAAGACCTTAACGCGTTACGCTCAACGGTAGAGTGCTTAAAGAATCAACAAGAAAAGGTGACCGGGGAGCTTAAGGGGGTTCTTCAGGGGGAAACCGAACAGTCGCTTGTCACGCAACTTGAAGCATTGAAAGAAAAACGGCATTACCGTCAATTGGTTCAATCGTTGGAAGAGCATCGCAGGGGGCTCCAAGATGGCGCTCCTTGTCCGCTTTGTGGCGCAACGCACCATCCCTATGCCGAGGGAAATATTCCGGCTGTTGACGAAATTCAGACTCAAATAAATGCGGTGCAAAAAACGTTAAATGAGGTAATTCGCCTGAAAAACCAATTGCAAGAGCTCGCGACCAAGGCAACGCTTCAAAAAGAAGCGATTACGAGTGCAGAAACCAACCTGCGTCTGGTTCAAGAACGGTTGGATGGGGTAATTGAGCAAAGACGGGAAGCTTTGAATTTAATCGATGAAAAGAAAGAAAAGTTTGCCTTGGATTCAAACGCTTTTTACGAAAGTGTGTCCGGGTTTGGTCTTGCTTTACCGATGTCACCAACCGAAGTGATCAATGAGCTTTTTGCTAAGAAAACGTTATGGGTAAAAAATGAGGAAGCGTTTAATGAAAAGCAAAAAGATTTAGAACGCGTAGCCAGTGAAATTCGGGAAATAAAGAGTCTGAAAGCAGAGAAAGAAAAAACTTGGCAAGGTAAACATTCTCAGTTTGTGCAGGGTGAAGAAAAACTTAATGAAGAAAAAAGAATCCGAACGGAGCTTTTCGGAGACAAAGATCCGGATCAAGTAGAAAAGATCCTCAATGATACGGTCACACAAACAAAAAGCTCGTATGAACAAATGAGAAAAGCGGCGGATGAAAAGGCAGGTCAACTGCGCACGCTCATCTCTGCGATTGAAACATACGATCGGCAGATTAAAGAGACGCAAGGTTGGGAACTTCAGGCGTTATCGCTTTTTGAAGCCTCTTTTAAAAAATTTGGCTTTGATGATCAAGAATATTATTTTCAAAGTCGTCTGGAAAGCTCGGAAGTGGAATCTTTGCAAGATAAGTCACAGTCGCTCACAGAACGAATCAATCGTCTGCAAGGGGAAATGGAACAAAATCACCAAGCGTTAGCCCAAGAAAAAGCCAAGAACCTGACTGATAAAACGATTGAAGAGCTTGAGGCAGAACAAAAAGCCAATGAAATCGAACAGACGAGCGTTCGGGAAACGTTAGGCAACATTGTTTATGAACTCCGAGGCGATGATGAAGCAAGGGAAAAGAGCAAAGATTATTTGAAGACGATTGCTGCAAAACAACTCATCGTGGATCAATGGAGTGCTCTTTATGAATTGATCGGCTCAGCGGATGGGAAGAAATTCAGAAATTATGCTCAAGGCATCACCTTTGACATCATGATTGCGTACGCCAATCAGGCTTTGATGAAGATGAACGATCGCTACCTCCTAAAACGAAAAGACAAAGATGGACTTGAATTAGAGGTTCAGGACAATTATCAAGCGGGAGTCATTCGATCAACGAAAAACCTCTCCGGTGGCGAAAGCTTCATTGTGAGTTTGGCGCTTGCTCTGGGATTGTCCAAGATGGCTAGCCAGAATGTTCAGGTGGAGTCGCTATTTTTGGATGAGGGTTTCGGAACCTTGGATGAAGATGCTTTGGAGAATGCTCTCAAAACTTTATCGGGGCTTCACCAGCAAGGGAAATTAATAGGCGTGATCAGTCACGTCCAAGAACTCAAAGATCGAATCGGAACGCAGATTATTGTGACTCCAAAGGCGTTGGGTAGAAGTGTTTTGTCGGGGCCTGGTGTTGATCACCTGGATCGTTAATCTGCATGATATCTTTCATAATTTGATGCACCCTATGTTGAAATATCCATCGTAGACATGGGGTGCGCTTTTATGGATAAATACGGCTGCTATGAAGCTATTCATGAAATTGAAAAGGAAATTTTCAGCCTAGTAAAAAAACACAGATCGAAATTGACTTTTCAGGAAAGTGTGCATCTGCACCAATTGTTTTCCGATAGAAGACATCATTTAAATCGATGTTGCCCGCTAACAGAAGAAAACTTTCTGGCTTTTAAACAAATTAATCAAGAATTGGATAATTTAGTTTGGCTCAACAGAAAGCGCGCTCTTGAAATGGCCCGCTTTGTTTCCTTTGCCGGGGTATCACGAGAAAGTTCTAATTGGTTGATTAAGGCTTATTTGATTGTTGACGGAGACATGGGAGGAGTAGAGCTTTCTGACGATTTAGCCTATGGCTCTGACTTTAAACGGATGCGTCCTATTCTGGCCTCTACACAAAATTACATTTCAACAAGTCCCGTTAATGAAGAAGATAAACACTTTGCGGAAGAAGAAATTTACGATGAAGGTTTGATTGCAGATCCGCATCTCTCTCACTGGAACGAGCCTGATTATGATCGTGAGTATCTTCGCACTTGGTTTTTGGTTAATGTCAAAGGGTGCACCTGGGTTGAAAAGTATCAAGGTGAGATTTCTCTCGTCTTTCAGAACTTGCTTAGATATCGTTTTTGGTCGATACCGGATTTGCTTCGTTTGCGATATAGCACAGAGGCTGACATTGAATTAATCGCTGATTATTCGCTTGGAGACAAAAAATAAAATGATGGTTGAAAACCGATACGCTTGTTTTGAAGAAATCCGAGCGCTTGAAAAAGCAATCTTTGGGAAAAAACCGTTTGATAACGTCAGCAGTTTGAAAGATCGAGAAGAGCATGAAAGGGAGTTTATTAAGCAGTCTCTTATTAAACGACAACAGCGTTTAAATGCCTCTTGTCCGGATACTAAAGAAAATCGAAAATTGTTTTGGGAGGTGACCCGTCAACTCGTGGACCTGGTTGAATTAAATCACTCGCGATCCATTGAGATTGTCAGCCGCTTGATTCAATCTCCGACTTACTCCAATGAGACGGATTGGTGCATTCAGTCGGGAATCCAAGTTGAATCAACGGGTGCTAAAAATGTCTTGGAAGATGAGATGAGCTATGGAAGCAACTTCTTTAAGATGAGAGCGCTTTTGTCAGAACTAAGTCGTTATCTGAACCGATATTACGGGCAGAAAGATTTGTGTTTTGGTCTAAGAGAGTATTGGCGAAGCGATTGCGTTAATAATCCGATGCTTAGTGATTGGAATCAATTTACTGACGACCCGAACATTAAAAATTGGTTGACCTACACGACTGATGATTGTCAGTGGTTGAATGACCAGACGCTTGAAATTCCTCATATTGTTCATGAAATGTTGGACAATAACTATTGGTCAGTGCCTGACTATTTGCACCTAGGTGGTCAATTAAGGGGCAATGTTCGTTTGCTCGTACAACATTACGTGGATGACCACGGCGGTAAAATCATTGAAGTGTGACTCGAAAGCTATCGTATTATTCACCTCTCCACAAATTCAGAAGCCAATGCTGCACCCAAAATTAGTACAGCGCCAATAACGCCCGCGGTTGTCATTGGTTCCATTAACACAAAAACAGAAAGCAAAATAGCGATTGCTGGATCGATGTAGGAGAAAATGGCAATGCGGGCGGCTTCGAGTTTGGGAAGAGCCGAGAAATAAAGCCAGTAAGCCACACCAGTGTGCAAAATACCTACCGCTAATGTGAGACCAATCGTTGTGGTATCGGGCTTTAAAACAGAAAAATCAACCGTAAAGAGGACATAGGGTAAAAGTACAATGGCTGCAACGGCTAGCTGTACGATCGACGAGTCATAAGGATCGAGCCCCTTTAAGAACTTGTTGTTAATGACAACGCTAGCGTAAAAGCATGCAGCGATAAGTCCCATCGTAATGCCGTCTAAGGCAACGTTCTCCGAACCATCCCAAACACCGGAGATGAGCGACATTCCGAAAAGAGCGCAAATGACGCAAATCCATTTGCCCAACGGGATGCGTTCGTGAAGCAGAATCGGGGAGAGGAGAATAAGAATAATGGGGGCCATGTAATAGGCAAGCGTAGCCGTGGCAACGCTTGTTAATCGATAAGCCTCAAAAAGAAAAATCCAATTGAGTCCCAGAGCGACACCGGCTATGACTAAATGTTTGAAGTTGCTTTTTACGCTCGCCGTATTGATTCGTCTTTTTAAAAGCTTCAATACCAATAGCAGGAAAAGCGTTCCTAATGCTCCACGCGACAGAGCAATGACCGTTGAGGGCAATTCGATAAATTTTACGAAAAGCCCTATTGTTCCGAAGATGGTCATGGCAAGAAGGTATTGAGGCATGGCTTTTTCTCAAAAGACTAACTCAGCAAAGATTAATCATTAGAGAAACTAAAAAGCAAAAACAAATTAGGTGGTTTTATTTAACCAGAGTGGATTGAATGGCTGTGAGGTAGGGATTAATAACGAAAAACCCGAACTGAAATTTAATCAGTTCGGGTTGGAAACTTGGTGCGGCCGATGAGAGTCGAACTCATATGGATTGCTCCGCCACCCCCTCAAGATGGTGCGTCTACCAATTTCGCCACGGCCGCAGACTCTATTAACTTAAGAGAAAATCTCTCAAATCAGAGTTCGCTATTTTAGCGTGGAATTTGTTGAGATTGCGAGGCCGGAGCAGCAGGTTGCGTCGTATTTGTTTGATCTGCGTCAACAGATTGCGATTGTTCGACGGATCCCAAGACTCCGGAGGTGGGTGCGGCGGTTTGTTTGAACGCACCGGAACCCAAAGTCAAAGCGATGGTAGCCAAGAAAAAGAGCGTGGCAGCCACAGCCGTGGAGCGAGACAGGAAGTTCGCAGAGCCCGAAGCGCCGAAAATGGAACCGCTCGCGCCACTGCCGAAGGCAGCACCGAGGTCGGCGCCTTTACCGTGTTGCAACAAGACCAAAATGATCACGGCGACCGCGGAGATAATTTGCACCACGATTGCGATGGAGACCAACATGGAGGACATCTTTACTATTTTCCTTTAACTCAAAAATGGTTTTAAATTTTTTTTCAATTACAGGTTATCCGCGCAGTGGCAGATAGCCAAGAAATCTTCAGCTTTTAATGACGCGCCGCCAACCAATGCGCCGTCAATATCGGGTTGTGCAAAAAGTTCCGGGGCGTTTTTTGCCTTGACACTACCGCCATAAAGAATACGTGTGCGTTGAGCGGCTTCTTGATCAACTTCTGCCAAAACAGCACGTAAAGCTTCATGAACGGCTTGAGCGTCTTCTGCGCTGGCACTCTTTCCAGTGCCAATGGCCCAAACAGGTTCGTAGGCCACCGCACCGGCCACCAGCGGCATGATGCCGACTTTATCCAAAACGGCACGCAACTGACGGCTGACCACTTCAATGGTCTTGCCGGCTTCGCGCTCTTGCAACGTTTCACCAACGCAGACAATCGGCATAACACCGTTATCAAATGCGACTTGGACCTTTTCAGCAACCGTCTCATCGGTTTCACCGAAAAGCGTGCGGCGTTCGGAGTGGCCGAGAATAACCAGATCGCAACCGACATCGGCAAGCATCGCGGCGGACACTTCGCCGGTGTAGGCGCCCTGAGCGTATTGGGCACAGTTTTGCGCACCCACTAACGTGGCGCTATGCTCAAAGCCAATCACCAATTGGGGAATATAAACAAAGGGGGCGCAAACCGCGACATCGCAATTTAAGCGCGTGCCGCTCATTTGCGGCATTGCAGCGCAAAGCCATTCATCATTGGCTTTGAGACTGCCGTTCATTTTCCAGTTGGCGACAACAAAAGGCTTACGAGTCATATCGACACCACCCAAAATAAAGGCCTTAATTTTAGACGAAAATCAAGAAAAAACAAGGCGGTGCAAGCATTAACCTTCAAGCTGTTCAATCACAAGCTGAATGCTTCGCTGCCCCATCCATTCATTGATCTCCGGCCGGTATGCCAGACGGGCAACCGAGGGAACCTCGGCCGAGCGCCTGAAAAAGATCCCGTTAAAACGAGAGCCGTTTAATTCCAACATCAATTTCAGATGACCGCCTTTGAGCACCGTTTGATGCAGAACTTTAAATTCATTGGCAAAAAGGGGAGGAAGAAAACCTTGTCCCCAAATTTGCGCATTGATGGCTTCAATCAGAGAAATATTAATATCTCTTGGATCAAGGTCGCCATCAACTAACACATGCCGCTCGAAGACATCTTCTTCGCAATTTTGAGCCACGACCGTTTCAAAAGCCTGACAGAAGTCATCAAAACGGTGCCCGTCAATGGTTAGCCCCGCGGCCATGGCGTGTCCCCCGAACTTTTTAATGATACCCGGGGCGGTTTTGGTCACAAGATCAAGCATGTCACGTAAATGAACACCTTCAATCGAGCGGCCCGATCCTTTCATTTCACCGTCGGCGGCGTTGGCAAAGGCAATGGTCGGACGGTGTTTGCTTTCTTTAATGCGGCTTGCGACCAATCCGACAATGCCTTGATGCCACGTTGGTTCATACAAAGCCAAAGTATGACGTTTCGTGACATCAATCTTATTTAAGAGCATGGCCGCGTCCCACTGCATGTCTAATTCCAATTCTCGGCGCTGGCGGTTGTAATCGTCGAGAATCTTGGCGTAATGCTGTGCCTCGGTGTCTGAGTCGCTCATCAAGCACTCAATGCCGGCTGTCATCAAGTCAAGCCGACCGGCGGCGTTGATGCGGGGAGCAATGACAAAACCGAAATCCCTCACTTTGGCTTGGGCGCTTGGGCGTCCGGCAATTTCAAATAGAGCTTTAACCCCAGGGTGTGTGTGACCCGTTCTCACACGGTTTAAGCCCTGCTGAACCAAAATCCGGTTATTACGGTCAAGTTTTACAACATCTGCCACGGTGCCCAACGCAACGAGGTCAACCAAAGCATCAAGACGGGGTTGCGTTTTGGCATCAAATTTTCCGCGTCGCCGAAATTCCGCTCGAAGGGCCATCAGAACGTAATACATGACACCGACGCCAGCCAAATTTTTGCTGGGGAAATTGCATCCCGGCGTGTTGGGGTTAACAATACAGGCGGCTGCCGGCAAGGTTTCTGCAGGCAAGTGGTGATCCGTGATGATGACATCAATGCCCATTTTTTTTGCTTCGGCGACACCGTCAATGCTGGCCATCCCATTGTCGACGGTAAGGATCAGCTCGGCGCCCTTTTGTGCCGCTAAATCCACAATGGCGGGTGTTAAGCCATAGCCGTAAACGAAACGGTCAGGAACTAAATAATCGACGCTGGCGCCCATGCTTCGCAGTCCTTTAAGAGCGACCGCGCAAGCGGTGGCGCCATCGCAGTCGTAGTCGGCAATCACCATGATGCGTTTGCCGGCATCGATGGCATCGGCAAGATGCTGGGCGGCTGCGGTCGTTCCCATCAGGGTTTCCGGCGCAAGCATCGCTCGCCAGTCAGCTTTTAAATCCTCCGCTGTCTCAATGCCTCGGGCGGCCAGCACACGTGCCAAGGGCTCCGGGAAACCTTCCTCGGTCAAGTGCCGGGCAATGGCCGGGCTATAGTCTCTTGTGATAAAGCGTGTCATAGTCCGGTCTCACCTAAAAAGTTTTCCAAGTTGAGTGTTTTTTTCTTTTTAAATCGAGCAAAAAGACTTTTGGTTGCGTTTTTATCAATGACAACCGTGTGAGTGTCTCGGGCGCCGCTTGCGACTAAAACAAGTCGGGTGGCGCGTCTGGCGTGGGCAAGATCGGCTAAGTGAGTGACCGTCTTGATAACATCGGGTAGCTTTTGAGCCCAAGTGCTCCAATCTTTTTGCCGATAACTCTCATAGAGCCCGTCAACGACGGCTAAAAGGTCGCCTTCTGGCGCTTCAGGCCAATTGTCTTTTAACGCGGTTGTTCTGAAATTCAATAGTCCTGCGTTTTGAGCCCATCCCCACACATAGGAGTCATTGGCCATGACCGCTCGTATTGTGGAGGGCTTCAGTAAATGCCGTCTTGAGCCGCCATCGGGCCAAAAACCGTCAATGGTTTCCAGCCCTTGAGCGAGACGTTTGGCGTTCACATCACTTTTTTTCAAAATGGCGCGAAGTTTTTCATCCAATGCGATAAAGGCTTGTTCGTCAGCACCACTTAGACTGTCAGTTGAAAAAGGACGATACTTTTGCGCGCACCATGGGCGGACAGCCAGATTCCAATTTTGATTGCGGGTGAGATACCAGCGGTCAGCCCACTGTTGAAGTTGAAAACCGAATTGTCTGACACAGGCGAGCACTTCATCGTGAAGCTCGTCGCGCTCTTCGGCACTGAGTTCTTCCTTGGGAGATCGCAAAATGGTTTGACCGTTGATAATCGCATCGTGCACGGTATGCAGACGCCAGGTTTCAGCGCCCATGGCGGGGCCGCCATCGGCTTCCCATTCAAAGGCGGCAGTTTCAGGCATTCCACCTCGTTTGGCAATGACTTGCCAGAGCCAGGCGATGTGAGCCGCGCCTTCCAAGACCGGCTCATGCACCAGTTCTTGCTCAAAGACTTCTTCTGCCCCTTCGCCTAATTGCAAAAGAGAAGAAAAATCGGCTCCCAATGAAGGTTCTTTGAGTACTTCTTTCGGAAGTCTCAATCCCGGAATCAAAAAGTACGCTGAATTCATCTCAAAAAAGGCTCAAGCAGCTTTTTTAAACTCTCGAGCATCGTCAACACAATTAATACGTTGAGCATTATACGTGAGCGTGTTTTTCAACATTTTGAGACTGATTTTCAATTCTCCATAGATTGGTCGAAAGAGTACACTGCGCGGATATTCGAATAAATAAGAAAGCGAAGCCAAAATGTTCGGTAAAACTCAATCAGACAATTTAGAAAAAGACAGAGCCTTCTCTAGCCATGGCCAGGGGGATAGTCTCTATGATCACGCAACCCGTCAGGTTAAAGCCAGTGTTTTGGGGTTGGCGGTTCTTCTAACCTTAGGTTTTTCTGCAGTTGAATTGGTGGGAGGCCTTTTAAGTAACTCCTTGGCCTTGATCGGTGATGCCGGTCACATGGCTACCGATGCGGCAAGCCTTCTATTTGCTCTGGTCGCCAATTGGCTTGCCCGTGAGGGGGCCGATAGCCACCACTCATTCGGTCACGCCCGAATTGAAGTGTTGGCGGCCTTTGTCAATGCTTTAGTGATGTTTATCGTTTTGGGTTGGATTTGCTATGAAGCCATTGACCGCTTAACCAATCCGCATGAAGTTTCGGGCGGCAGCGTCATGTTGATTGCCACTATCGGTCTTTTGGTCAATGTTGCGGTCGCCTGGTCATTGTCTCGAGATAAGAAAAACGTCAATACCCGTGCAGCGCTCGTGCACGTTTTGGGTGACTTATTGGGTTCGGTTGCGGCCATTGTTTCCGGCGCGGTGATTTATTTCGGCGGCCCTGTTGAAGTGGACCCGATCCTTTCGCTTTTGATCTGCGTGTTAGTGGCTCACGCTGCTTGGGGTGTTTTGAAAGAGACGGTCCCTGTTATGCTGGATGCGGTTCCCGAAGGAGTGAAGTACGAGGAGGTGGGTGACGCCATCGCCGCCATTCCCGGTGTTTTAAGTGTGCACGATCTTCACATATGGGTAATGAGTCCTGGATATTCAGCCATTACGGCTCACTTAAGAATTGACTCTCATCGCTCTTGGCCTTTGATCTTGGAAGCGATTCGAAAACACGTTAAGGAGCGCTTTAACATTGATCATGTGGCCTTGCAGCCCGAGTGGGAAAGCACAGAGGCTACGACCTCAGACTGTGATTGCAAGGCACGAGTCTAATAGATAGCCAAACCATTCCAAAGCGTCTCAAAACAAAAAAATCCCCGAAAGATTTGGACGTCTTCCGGGGATCGTTTTTTAGGGTGTCAATGAAAGTAAGGCAGACGCTTACTTGTGATACAAGCGAGAGGTTTCGTAACGAGGCTCGCAGCTGACGTTAATGCCCAGGCGCTGAAGGACTCGTTCGTCTTCTTCACTGATGATGACAGTGAAGTGGACTTCGGAGCCGCGCAGTTTCGAGAGCTGCTCCTTGGCCTTTTGGGCCACTTCATTGCGAAGAGCCGAAATTGTCAAAGCCAAAAGAACTTCATCGATGTGCAGTCTCGGATTCTTGTGTAAGAGATACTCGGTTTTTAATTGGCAGATCGGTTCGAGCACGCGGGCAGAAATCAAATCGACATCATGGTCAATACCGGCCAAAAGCTTCAAAGCATTTAAAAGCATGGCAGAGGCGCAACCCAGTGTGCTCGAAGTTTTGCCCGTCACGATTCGGCCATCGGGCAGCATCATGGCGGCAGCCGGAGCGCCTGTTTGCTCAGCCTTATCAAGCGAGACGGCAACCGCCGGGCAAATATCGGGCGTTGTTTCCGCCTGATTCATGATGAGTTTCAGATGATTGATTTCTTGCTCATTGGAGGCGCCTCTCATGTGTTTGACGCCTGCGGCATAGTAGCGGCGCAGAATTTCCATGCGGGAAGCCTTGCGGCAGACACCATCGTCGACGATGCAGTTGCCGGCCATGTTGACACCCATGTCCGTCGGGGACTTATAGGGTGACACTCCCTGAATGCGTTCGAAAATCGCATTTAAAACCGGGAAAATCTCCACATCGCGGTTGTAATTAACCGCCGTCTTCCCATAGGCTTCCAAATGGAAGGGGTCAATCATGTTGACGTCATTTAAGTCAGCCGTGGCCGCTTCGTAGGCCAAGTTAACGGGATGCTTTAAGGGCAGGTTCCAAATCGGGAAGGTTTCAAACTTGGCGTAACCAGCTTCGATTCCGTGTTTGTGATCGTGATAGAGCTGGCTCAAGCAAGTGGCCATTTTTCCGCTTCCGGGACCGGGCGCGGTCACAACGATCAACGAACGGGTCGTTTCAATGTATTCGTTTTGTCCCAGTCCTTCTTCGCTTACGATGAAATCAACATCGGAAGGATAGCCCGGGATGGGGAAGTGACGATAGTGCGGAACACCTAATGTTTCTAAGCGCTTTAAAAAGGCTTGGGCGGACTTTTGACCCGTGTATTGAGTCAGCACGACGCTACCCACATACAAACCCATTTCGCGGAAGGTATCGATTAAGCGCAAAACATCTTCATCGTAGGTGATGCCCAAGTCACCGCGGATTTTATTGGATTCAATATCCGCGGCGTTGATGGCGATGACGATTTCGACATCGTTTTTGAGCTGCTGCAGCATTCGGATCTTGCTGTCGGGCTTAAAACCGGGCAGGACACGGGAGGCGTGATAATCATCAAAAAGCTTGCCTCCAAACTCAAGGTAGAGCTTGCCTCCGAATTGGGCGATTCGATGACGAATCTGTTCGGATTGCGTCGTGAGATACTTTTGATTATCAAAACCAATCGCCGTCATTTTTAGTGTTCCTTCCTTTCTGAAAATCAACAGCTTGCCAGTATAATCAAAACGAAAGAAATGACGAGAGCCTAAAAGATATTTTTGCAAAGAAATAGGTTTCGTTACTTATGGGTGGCCGACCGTTTTGCTTTATTTGGTAAGGCAAGCGGGGGTTTGTGCGCCGTTAACAGAAAAATCTTTCTGATGAAGTAATTTTTAATAAGGGCCTTTACAGATGAAACTTTGCGGTTTTGATGTCGGTTTGGATAAACCGTTTTTTCTCATGGCCGGTCCCTGTGTGATCGAAAGTGAAGAAATGGTGATGGAAATTGCCCGGGAAATGAAGGCAATTTGCGACGATCTCGGCATCCCTTACATTTTTAAAGCAAGCTACGATAAAGCCAATCGCACATCGGTTTCGAGTTTCCGCGGACCCGGTATTGAAAAAGGTTTGGAAATTCTGGCTCGCGTGCGAGAGACCGTAGGCGTGCCGGTGGTCACCGACGTGCATACCGAAGCGGAGGTTCCCCTCGTTGCCAAGTACGTGGATGTCCTACAAACTCCGGCCTTTTTATGCCGCCAGACGGACTTTATTTGCGCCTGTGCTCGAACGGGTAAGCCAGTCAACATTAAAAAAGGCCAGTTCTTGGCTCCTCACGACATGATCAATGTGATTGAAAAGGCCCGCGCGGCCGCTCGTGAAGCCGGAGTCAATGAAGATAATTTCATGTGCTGTGAACGCGGCGCTTCATTTGGTTATGGAAACCTTGTGAGCGACATGCGAAGCTTGGCGATTATGCGCGAAACAGGTGCGCCGGTTGTTTTTGACGCAACGCATTCGGTGCAGCTGCCAGGCGGCAACGGCAAGAGTTCAGGCGGCAACCGCGCTTTCGTGCCGGTGCTCTCGCGCGCCGCGGTCGCTGTTGGTGTTTCCGGCCTTTTCATGGAAACGCACCCTGATCCGCAATGCGCCAAGAGCGATGGCCCGAATATGGTCCCGCTTTCACGTATGAGTGAACTTTTGAGCAGTTTGGTTGCCATTGACCGTGTGGTCAAGGGTTTGCCCTTGTTGGAAAACACGTTTTAACCGTCGCGACTGCTGTGCCTGTACGGTACAATAGCGACCGAGAATCAGCATAAGCCGATTTCGTTATATTTTTGAAGCAAGGTGGCCGCGGGGTCGCGACCACCGAAATCTATTTTTGAGGAACTTCCGATATGTCTACGATCAATGCCATCGTCGCTCGTGAAATTTTGGATAGCCGCGGCAACCCCACGGTGGAATGCGACGTCTATCTTGACAGCGGTGTGATGGGCCGCGCAGCTGTTCCGTCCGGCGCCTCCACCGGTATCCGTGAAGCGCTTGAATTGCGTGACAAGGACGCTCGTTACGGCGGCAAGGGTGTCATGAAGGCTGTGGAAAACATCCATGCCAAGATTCAACCCGCATTGATCGGGTTTGATGTGACGCAGCAAGCTTCCATTGATGCTCAAATGATTGAAGACGACGGTACGGAAAATAAGAGCAATTTCGGTGCCAACGCCATTTTGGGTGTTTCCATGGCTTGCGCCCGTGCGGCTGCCAACTATGTCGGCTTGCCCCTTTACCGCTATTTGGGCGGCATGGGTGCCGTGCAAATGCCTGTGCCGATGATGAACGTGATCAACGGCGGCGCTCACGCTAACAATAACTTGGATTTACAAGAATTCATGATTATTCCGATCGGTGCTCCGAGCTTCCATGAAGCCGTGCGCTACGGTGCGGAAACGTTCCATGCTTTAAAGAAGATCATTAACGGCCGTGGCATGAGCACCGCTGTGGGTGATGAAGGCGGTTTCGCCCCCAATATCGATAGCCATGAAGAAGCCATCGAATTGATCATTGAAGCCATCAAAGCCGCAGGCTACGAACCGGGTAAGGATATTGCCATCGGCTTGGACTGCGCCGCCAGCGAATTCTACGAAGACGGCAAGTATGTTCAAAAGGGTCAAGGCAAGACCTATACGGCCGAAGAATGGATCAAGGTTCTCGAAGGCTGGGTCGCCAAGTATCCGATTATCTCCATCGAAGACGGTATGGCAGAAGTCGACTGGGAAGGTTGGAAGAAGTTAACCGATGCCCTGGGTCGCCGCGTGCAGTTGGTGGGTGATGACCTCTTTGTGACCAATCCCAAGATTTTGGCCGAAGGCATCCAAAAGGGTGTGGCCAACTCCATTTTGATTAAGGTTAACCAAATCGGATCGCTTTCTGAGACGCTCGCTGCTATCGAAATGGCTAAGCGCGCCGGTTACTCCGTGGTGGTCTCTCACCGCTCCGGTGAAACCGAAGACAGCTTCATCGCTGATTTGGCCGTTGGCGTCAATGCAGGCCAAATAAAGACCGGTTCCATGAGCCGCAGCGACCGCATGGCCAAATACAACCAATTGCTTCGCATTGAAGAAGAGTTGGATGACCAAGCTGTCTACCCGGGCCGCGATGCGTTCTACTGCATCAAGGAATGGTCATTCTAATGGCTAAGCGTTAAGGTCAAAGCGAATGATTACACCCGATAAGATCATCAAGGTCTTGCTGATCTTGTTGCTTCTGATGCTTTGGCCTTTAATCGGCGGTCAGGGGGGATATATCCGAGTGGTTTCTTTAAGTGAGGAGCTTGCCGATATTAAGGAGCAAAATGCCCTTACTTTTGAAGAAAACCAACGCCTGGCCGCTGAAGTCCGCTCCCTGGTGCGGGGAGCTGATGCCATTGAAGAGCGCGCCCGCTACGACCTCAATATGGTCCGTCCCGGCGAAGTGCTCTTTCGTATTCAAAGACCTCAAAAAGTTCTTCCGGGAAATGCTATTCCCGCCGATATTCTGAACGATCCTTTGTACCGTCCCGCTCCTGTTACGCCTCCGGCTAAAGAAGGCGAAAAATAGGGCGAAGCGATTATTTCCTCTAGAATTTTTCCGATATCTTTTCTTCAGATAGGCTATAACTGAAGGCATCTGTTTTTCATTAGCGAAGGATTCGAAATGATTGATGCCGTGATTGTTAAGCCTGAACAAATGCTTGAGTGCGCCGAGCGAGCCGCGCAAATTCGTCACTCGATTCACGCCTACCCTGAAGTGGGTCTCAATTTGACTCAAACAGAAAAAACGATTGTCGAAGCACTCAAAAGTTTTGGGTGTGAGACGATTGAAACGAGAGTCGGAGGAGCTGATGTGGCCGGTGTGGTTTGCGTCATTAAGGGTGATCAGCCCGGACGTACGATCGGTCTTCGCGCCGATAGCGACGCTTTACCCTTAAATGAAAATACCGGCCTGCCCTATGCAAGCACCCGCGCCAAACATATGCATGCTTGCGGGCACGACGGTCACGTGGCCACACTCTTGGCGGTGGTGAAGTATTTCATGGAGCATCGTCATTTTGCCGGTACGTTGGTGGCGATTTTCCAGCCCGGAGAAGAAGGGTTTGCGGGCGCCCGCTATATGGTTGAAGACGGTTTGGTTGAACGTTTCGGAATTGATGAATTCTATGCGCTTCATGCAGAACCCTCGCTTGATGTCGGCTCTGTTGGCTTTGTGCCCGGCTATGCCACCGCGAATGCCGATGCGTTTGAAATTGTTTTTGAGGGCCAAGGCGGCCATGGCTCAAGACCTCAGTTCGCTAAAGATTCTATCGTTGCTATGGGTGAGGCGATTTTGGCCTTGCAGACCATTGTCTCTCGTAACGTAGCGCCCAACTACGCGGCCGTGGTATCAATTTGCTGCGCTCAGTCCGGAGATCCAAACGGAACAAGTGTTATGCCGCAAAAGGCTCTTTTGCGCGGAACCACTCGTTCGTATGAGCCTGAGGTTCAGGATTTGATTGAACGGCGCATGAATGAAATTGCTCAAGGTATCGCTCAAACGTATGGGATAAAGGCAAAAGTCAATTACACGCGCCTCTATCCTGCCATGTATAACACGCCCGAAAATGTGCAAGCCGCCCGTGAAATTGCCGCGCAAGCAATTGGGGCGGAAAATGTTAAAGAATTCTCCCGCACGGCGGGCGGCGAGGATTTTTCCTTCATGCTTTTGGAGCGGCCGGGGTGCTTATTCCGTCTTGGGATGAAGGATGCCGATCACACGGCGCCGGTTCACAATGAGCAGTTTGACTTCAATGATAAGGCCATTGCGACGGGCGCGGCCGTTCTGGCCTCTATCGCGTTAACGCGCATGAAGATCTAAAAGAAAGGTCCTGTTTCACCGGCTTTGCGCGGTGAAATAGGACCTACTGAAATCCCGTCGATTGATTAGCCTGAAGCGTTCGTTTTAATTGATCCATTTTTGGGTCTGAAGGACTTCATCGGCTTTAGCCTGTCCCCAAACCATTCTTCTGGCTAAATCAACGATTTGTTCGGGCGTGATTTTTTCAAGCGTCATCAAAGGTGGCTCGTTTTCATTACTCGAGGGAGTGACGGTATAGAGCCAGTAGTGGTGGCCATCGTGATAAACCGTCAGGTGTTCGGTCTTCTTTTCTCCGTCTTTAATGGCTCGAAATCCGAAAAGATGGGAAAGTTGCATAGTCACCGGCGGTTGTCCGGTCAACTCAAGCGTCACTTCTCTTTTAGGCATGCGCTCATCGGGATTTTCCAATAGCGACATAAGATCCTCGAAGAGTTTTTCCGGGTCAGCTTGTTTAGCCTGATTGATAGGGGAGAGCTGGGGATAGCGGCCCGTGAGTTTTGGCATCACCTTATTCATGAAGCGCTCAAGAATCTCATTTTGATCATGCTCAATGAGGTCGGCTAAGGCCGGATCGGCTTGGTAAACACGGACATTCAACGATGCTTGCTTATCGTCCGGAATGAGGCATAAAAGGAAATGTTCCACCGGTTCAAATGCCCAAACTTTGTTCGCTTCAGCCTTTACGTAAAAACCATCAACTTCTTCTCCGCCTTTAACTTGCGCAGGCAAGAAAGAGTCTAAAACTTCTTTGAGGTTTTGATGTGTGACGGTGAACTCTCCCGTCTGAGCATTAATATTGACGGAATAAATCAAGCATTCTTCATCAATGATGAGCTTGAAAACCCAAGCAATGAGACCCTCTTTTTTACCGGTATTTTCCAAAAAATCTCGGGTGATGTCACGAACCTTGGCGACCGCTTCATCCTCGGTGAGGTTGCGGATCGGATAAGGACCGTTGAGGGTTGCCAGGATGGGATTGCCCATCAGGTAAAAACCGCCCTGCAGCCCTTCGTGGCTAAAACCCATGACGTTCTGATTTTTACTGTTTTTAAAAATAGTTTTCATACTAGTTGTTCTTTGTGACTGAACCATCGTCAAAAAGTTTGACAACATCTTCAGCGCTAAAGCGCTCCGTGCGGCCGCAAAAATCGCACGTGACTTTAATTTCACCTTCTTCTTTCACGATTTGAAGGGCTTCGACTTCGCCTAAATTGCGGATCATCGCTTCGACTTTTTCGCGCGAGCAGGTGCAGGCAAATTTGGGTTCTGTAGGCTCAAAGTAGTCCGGTGCCTCTTCCCAAAAGAGTCGGTGAGTGACCTCCTCGGGAGTAAGCTCTAAAAGCTCATCATCGGTGATAGTTGAGGCTAATGTTTCAATGCGGTTAATACTTTCTTCATCGTTTGTGATGTTTTCATCTTTGCCGCCGAAATCCGGCATCTTCTGAAGCATTAAACCGCTTGCCGCGGAATCATCAGCCGTAAGCCATAGCTTGGTGTGGATTTGTTCAGACTGCTCCATGTAGCCCATCAGCGCCTCGGCTATGCTCTCGCCGGTGAGCGGTACCACACCTTGATAAAGCGGCTCGCCTTCGCGCCTGTCTTTAGGGTCAAGCATGATTGCGCAGCGGCCGCGTCCGTGGGCGTTCAATAACTCTTTCATCCCCATGGCATCGTTTACCTCTTCGCCTTCGTGCATTTTCACGGTGGCACGGACTAAAAGACCGTTTCTGACCTCAACAATGGCAAGACGCACGGGGCCGTCACCTTGCACCTGCATGATCAGGGCACCTTCAAACTTCAGGGAACTGGCCAAAAGCAGTGACCCCGCGGTCATTTCGCCCATCAGTCGCGTAACACTTAACGGCCATTTTTGATATTGCCGCATGGCTTTCCAAGCTGTTGTTAGTCTGACAGAAGCGCCTTTCACGGGTGTGTTTTTAAAAATAAATCGAAGCAGCGTGTCGTGTTGAGTCATCATTTTTTATCCGGTTTAACCGATTTGTTTCTTCTCGGTTTGATAACGATTTTTTTGTTCAATGTAGTGTCGGGCATTTTCCCGAATTTTTTCTTTTTCCTCGGGGGTTAATTCTCGCACAACGCGTCCCGGCCGTCCGATGATTAACACACCGTCGGGAAAAGTTTTGTTTTCAGTGATGAGCGTTCCGGCGCCGACCAGGGATTCTCGCCCAATGACGCTGCCATTGAGAATGACCGCGCCCATGCCGATTAAAGAAGCCTCTCCCACTGTGCAGCCGTGCAAAATGGCGGAGTGCCCCACTGTAACGTAGTCACCCACCCGGCAAGGTTTGCCGGGATCAGTATGAAGAACAGCGCAGTCTTGGATGTTGCTGCCCTTTCCCACAGAAATCTCGGCTTCGTCACCGCGAATGCTGGCGCCGGGCCAGACACTAACTTCTTCGTCTAATGTGACCGAAGCGGTGACCGTAGCCAATGGATCCACGTAAGCCGAATCCGCCACGGTCGGAATCTTGTCAGAAATTGAAAAAATAGCCATCTTTAGAACGCTAAATCGTTTAAAGTTTGAGGGTAGATTGTAGCGAGTTTAAATAGTGAAATGAGAATAGATTTACATGTGCATTCAAGCGCAAGTGACGGTGTTTTTTCTCCTGCCGAGGTGGTTCGCAAGGCGCACGCCAACGGTGTGGAGGTGATGGCTTTAACCGATCACGACACGGTTTCGGGACTCAAAGAAGCCCGCAAAGAGGCCGAAAAGCTCGGCATGCGCTTTATCGACGGGGTGGAATTATCTGTTTCGTGGGGCGGTCGGACGATTCATGTTGTCAGTCTCGGACCTAAAAAGTTTGAACCCTATCGAGAGCTTTCTGAAAAACTCAGTAAACAGCGTGATCTGAGAGCGCGAACCATCGCCTCGAAGTTTGACGCTATGGGTATCTATAACACCTACGAGCAAGCGTTGGACTTGGCGGGCAATGGACTTAATCTCTCGCGCAGACACTTTGCTCTGGCTCTTGTACAGAGGGGGACCGTTGGCACTGAGGACGAAGCCTTTGAGAAGTATCTTAGAGACGAAGGGCCGGCTTTTGTAAAAACGCAATGGATGACGTTGCCTGAAGCGATGCGTTTTATCCGTGAGACCGAGGGAGTGGCCGTGATGGCTCACCCGGGGCGATACAATTTTGTCGCTCCAGTGACGACCATTGATCTTTTGGAAGAATTTAAAGCGCTCGGGGGCGACGCGATTGAAGTCACAACGGGCAGTCACTTTGAAGCTGAAAATGAGCGCTACACAAGGGTTGCTTTAAATATGGGCTTTTTAGCGAGCACCGGCAGTGATTTTCACGGTTGCAAGCCCGGCCGTCCGGAGCCGGGCCTTCAGGAACCGTTGCCGGATTATTTACCCACAGTCTTAGATTTATTGAAAGACCGTTAACCATGCATTTTCTTTATGACCTCGCGGTATATGCGATTCCTTTGATTTTTGCCATTACGATGCACGAAGCGGCTCACGGCTGGATGGCCGAGCGCTTTGGCGACGATACGGCATCCATGATGGGACGCGTCACTCTAAACCCCATCCCTCATATCGACCTCATTGGCACAATTATTGTGCCGGGTATTTTGTTGTTAGGCTCGGCCGTGACCGGCTTTGGGGGAGTGCTTTTGGGATGGGCCAAGCCCGTTCCCGTCAATACGCGCAATTTGAGACCTTTTCGTCAGGGGATGTTCATGGTGGCCTTGGCCGGTCCTTTGAGCAATCTCTTGCAGGCGCTCTTTTGGCTGCTGATGCTTAAGCTCTTTATTCTGACAGGCTTTCTGACGCAGTCATTGCTGGACTTGACCATCGCGGGTGTGATGGTGAATTTCTACCTGATGGCCTTTAACCTTTTACCGCTGCCGCCTTTGGATGGCGGATGGATTGTCACGATGCTATTGCCGTATGAAGCAGCGGTGAAATTTTCTGAAATTGAGCGCTACGGGATGGTGATTCTCGTGGTCTTGATTGTCTCGGGCTTTTTAACCTATTTCATGCATCCCTTTGTTTGGACGGCCAGACGTTTGCTGACATGGGTTTTGCTTTGAGATTTGTTTCAAAAAGCTGATCGGCTTTTTCCCATAGAAAGGCCGAAATCGGTACAATAGTCGGGTTAATTTGAAGTAACAGGCGTGCGGGGTCAGCTTCGTGCGCGAATGAGTGAAGACAAAATGATTAAAAAAGTAGTCCGTACGGGTTTGGTGGTTGCTTTGCCGATGGCTTTGGCTGCCTGCTCGACATTTGACTTCGGCCAAGATCGTATTCAATATGAAACGAGTGACTCGCGCGCTCCGCTGGAAATCCCGCCGGATTTAACTTCGGTGCCCGGTTCTGACCGCTTTGCGGTGCCTTCTCGCCCGCAGACAGTATGGGCAAGCCAACAGGCTCAGCTTGATGCCGCCCAAGCCGGCAACACCAATCAGAACGCATTGGTTCTTTTGCCGCAAGGCGAAGTGGCCAAGATTGTCCGCGAAGGCAACAATCGCTGGATTCATGTGAACCTGTCGCCTGAAATGGTCTGGCCGATCATGCAGGACTTCTGGACCACGGTCGGTTTATCGCTGGCTCGTCAAGATGCCGCAACCGGTGTGATGGAAACCAATTGGGCTGAAAACCGTGCCAAATTACCCCAAGACATTATTCGTGCCACTTTGGGGCGTGTGATTGATATGGTTTATTCCACCGGGGAACGCGACCAGTATCGCGCCCGTGTTGAACGTTCAGCCAACGGCGGCTCGGATATTTTCGTGACGCACCGCGCCATGGTTGAAGTGGTTAAGAGCTTGGGTGGGGATAACGAAACCACCGTTTGGCAGCCCGGTCCGAGTGATCCGGAAATGGAAGCTGAAATGCTCACGCGCCTGGCTCAGCGCATCAATCAGGAATTTAATCCTGAAGCGGTGAAGAAGAGTCCGGCCGAGCACGAAGCCGAAGTTGAAAAGTTGGCGAGCTACCAACCGGAAAATTCCGTGAGCCAGCTCGAACAAGATGCCGAAGGGGTGGCAACGAGCATTTACATTAAGGAAGACTTTGAACGCGCCTGGCGTCGTGTGGCGCTTGCCGTTGACCGCATGGGCTTTACGGTTGAAGACCGTGATCGCTCCAGAGGTTTCTTCCTTGTGCGCTATCTCGATCAAGAATACGAAGAACAGAAACGCTCTGAACAAGGTTTCTGGAGCAATGTGTTCGGTCGCGATACGCCGGTTGAAGCACCGCAATACGTGATTTATCTGCAACGTCTCTCGGACACCGAATGCCGCGTGCATGTGTTGGGTCCGGATGGTAAGGCCGATACGACCGGTGTCGCACCGCGTATCCTGACGCTTTTGAGCGAGCAGACGAAGTAATAGCCTCAATGGCTAATGGAGACGAGGGAGCGTGGAGCCTTTAGGCCGCACTCCCTTTTCTCTTATGGGAATGAATATGTTTAAGCTTTTCTTTTCGTTTTCAGGTCGGATTAATCGCGCTCGTTTTTGGGCGGTGATCGCTTTTTGGCTTCTTGTGCGGGTGGGAGTGCCTTATCTTTTGTACACCTTTGCCATGTTGCCCGGACAGTCGCTTGATATTCAAGATGCCAGCGCAAGTCCTGAAATCTTTGAAGCAGGAAAACTCTACGCGGTTTTAACCGTTGTGTCGCTTTTTAGCACGGTCTCGGCGGCAGTTCGTCGTTTACATGACTTTGACGCAAGCGGCCTTTGGGCCATATTGCTCTTTATTCCGGGCATTGAATTCATTGCCTACTTAGTCATTGGGCTTATCGGCTCTCAACGCGGCACAAACCGTTACGGCGTCAATCCCTTGGGCGAAAACAATATCTATTTCCCCGGTAACGAGGAAATGCGGGTGAAGGAATTAAAAGACTTGGCAACGCTTTTTGAAAAGGGCCTTTTGTCCGAAGCAGAATATGAAAAAGCGAAAAAAGCTATTTTGAAGTAAGGAAATTTAAATGCAAGTTGCAAAAGATACCTTGGTGACGATCTCGGCCAAAATGTATAACCTTCAGGGCGATCTGATGGAATCGGCCGATGAATTGGTTTATTTGCATGGTCATAGCGACATTTTCCCGGTGATTGAAAAAGCGCTTGAAGGTAAAAAGCCGGGTGACACGGTGACTGTTCAGCTAGAGCCTGAAGAAGCTTTTGGCGATTATGATGAAACCGCTTTAATCATTCGTCCAGAGACGGATTTTGAAGAAGGGGTTGAAGTAGGATTAAGTTACACGGAAATCCGTGGGGAGACGTTAGATCGACCGTACCGTGTGACAGATATTGCCGACGGCGTTGTTGTTTTAGATGGCAACCATCCTCTTGCCGGCATCGGTTTGAAATTTGAAATTACCGTCAGAAATGTTGAAGCGGTGAAAAAAGGAGCCGAAACCATCGGCACCGATGATGTGGTTGTGCCGTCCTTTCTACAAGTTTCCGACAAGCCGATGCTCGCCAACATCGTTGATGACGCGGGCGATGAAGAGGCTGAACAAAAGACCTTGCATTAATTATTGAGGATCGTCTGCGCTTTATCTTTCAACTCATAGAGCAGGTCTAAAGCTTGACGCGGGGTAAGCTGATCCACATCCAGCGCGTCAATTTCTTCGCATAGCGCTTGGGTTCTATCGGGCTCAGGCGCTTTTTCATCGGGCATCTCTACATTGTTGTCAGCGAATAAGTCGAGTTGTTCATTGACCTGCGAGCGCTCCTGCAGCTCATTGAGCATTTTGCGAGCACGTCGGATGACAGAGTTGGGGACACCAGCCAACTGAGCAACCGCGATACCGTAGCTTTGATTAGCGGGACCATCCTGCACTTCATGTAAAAAGACGATTTTGTTTTTGTTTTCGACCGCGGCAACGTGAACATTGGCCACTTCGGGCGCCGTTTGCTCTAGCTTTGTGAGTTCAAAATAGTGAGTCGCAAAAAGCGTAAAACTCTTTTTCACGAGCGCCAATTCATGGGCGATGGCTGCCGCCAAACTTAGACCGTCAAAAGTTGATGTTCCGCGTCCGATTTCATCCATGAGAACCAAACTTTGGTCGGTTGCTTGGTGCAAAATAGCTGCCGCTTCCGTCATTTCCACCATAAAGGTCGAACGACCGCGAGCGAGGTCATCACTGGCTCCTATGCGGGTGAGGATACGATCGATAGGGCCGATTTTGGCGCTCGTGGCAGGAACGAAACTGCCGATATAGGTCAAAAGCACAATAAGGGCGATGGATCGCATATAGGTGGATTTACCACCCATGTTGGGACCGGTAATCACCAAAAGCCTGCGACTGGGGATGAGCAAACAGTCGTTAGGTGTGTAGCTTTCGATGGCGTCTTCAACGACCGGATGGCGCGCTCCGATAATTTCAATGCCGGGCGCTTTTTCCAATTTAGGTCGAATCCAGTTAGCACGGCTAGCGTGATAGGCAAAAGACGTCAGCACATCAATCGTAGCGGCGGCAGCGGAGGCCTTTTGTAAAACTGGGACGTAGCCGTCAGCAAATGCAAGCAGTTCGTTATAAAGCGACTTTTGCAAAGCCTGGGAGCGTTCCTGAGCGGAAAGCGCCTTATCCTCATATTCTTTGAGTTCAGGCGTGATGTAGCGCTCCGTATTTTTGAGAGTCTGCTTTCTGTGGTAGTGCAGCGGAACACGGTCGGCCTGACCACGGGAAATTTCAATGAAAAAGCCTTGGACTTTATTGTATTGAACACGCAAAGTGGGGATACCCGTTGAGGCTCTTTCACGGATTTCCATTTGCGTCAGAAAGTCGCCGACATTGTCACGCAGTTCACGGAGGGTCGCCAGTTCTTCGTTATAGGTGCTCGCAATAACATCGCCGTCTCGCAGCTGCACGGCGGGCTCTGCTAAAAGAGCCGCGTTGAGCCTTTCGTACAATGCCGGATCAATGACAAGGTCGGCCGCCTTTTCTTCAATGAGGGGATCATCGGCGAGCATTAGCTCTTGGGCTATCTGAGCTAAATGGGGGAGGGCGTCCCTGAGCGCGGCCAATTCCTTGGGGCGAATGCTTCGCATGGCAATGCGGGTTGCCAAACGCTCAAAGTCCGGGACGGTCTTTAATTTATCTCGAACACTTTCCCTTAGGTGCTCAGCTTGAACAAAACTTTCAACAGCCTGATGCCGTGAGGAGACAATCTGCGTATCGCGCAAGGGATTGTGAATCCATTGACGCAACAGGCGGGAACCCATGCTGGTTTTGCATTGATCAAGCAGCGAAAAAAGGGTTGGACCGTCATCACCTCGAAGGGTTTGTGTGAGTTCCAGGTTTCGGCGGCTAGCCGAATCCATACCGACAAATTGGCTTTGAACCTCTAATACAGGGGGCAAAAGATGCGGAATGGCTTCGCATTGAGTGTTTTCCGCGTAGGTTAAAAGCGCACCGGCGGCGCTTACCGCATCGGGAACATCGTCAAGCCCCCAAGCAGTGAGTTCCTGTACTTGGAATTGATGCTTGAGTTTGGCGGTTCCGTGGTCAACGGTGAAATACCACTTGGGTAAAGGAGTAATCGCCGCAGGCAGCCTTAACTCATCAATGGTTTCTTTAAAGTCTTCAGGAACGAGGATTTCGCTTGGTGCAATTCGGGTAACTTCAGTGGCAAGTTCCTCAAGACTTGTATTGGCCACGTGAAATTGGCCGTTACTGAGTACCAGCCAGGCCAATCCCAGACGGGCGCCATGGCGGCCGGCGGGGGATATCGCCAATAAGGCTGCATCTTGCTTTTGAGGTAAAAGCTCATTTTCCGTTAAAGTGCCGGGCGTGACGATACGAGCAAGTTCCCTTTCCAAGGGGCCTTTGCTCGGGTCGCCGATTTGCTCGCAAATAGCAACGGAAACCCCTTGCTTAACCAAGCGGGCAAGGTATTGTTCGAGCGTTTTTTCAGGAACGCCCGCCATGGGAATCGGTTCACCGTTTAAATCAGTTCCGCGCGAGGTAAGCGTAATCCCCAAAAGCTTATTGGCTCGGACCGCATCATCAAAAAACGTTTCGTAAAAATCCCCCATTCGGTATAAAACCAACGTTTCGGGATGTTGGGCTTTGATTTCAAGAAAACGCCGAATGGCAGGGGTGTGCCCTGCCAACGGGTCATTGATGTTTTGAACCGTTTTAGCTTTAGCCATTGATGCGACCGTGTACGATGAAGTCTTTCGATTGCTTAGCGGATATCACCGTAGTTTTTATTTACCACGGCTAACAATTGACCAAATACTTTAGGAGTACCCGCTACGATTTGACCGGTCGTGAGGTAATCAGACTCTCCCTTAAAGTCGGTAACGAGTCCGCCGGCTTCAAGAACTAAGAGCGATCCGGCAGCAATGTCCCAAGCTTTGAGATTCGGTTCCCAGAAAGCGTCAAGCCGACCGGCGGCAACGTAGGCCAGGTCCAGAGAAGCGGCGCCGGCACGGCGGATGCCGCTGGTGGTTTTAGCCAATTGACTGAAAACCTTCATAAAGGCTTCAACATCATCGGTTTTGCGGAAAGGAAAGCCTGCGCCAACCAAAGATTCAGCCATGGAGGTGCGCTTACTGACACGAATGCGTCTGCCGTTTAAAAAAGCGCCTACGCCACGGGTAGCGGTGAAGATTTCGTTTTTAACGGGATCAGCGATAACGGCTTCAATAATTTCGTTTTCACGCTTTAAAGCGATGGAAACGGCATATTGGGGGAAGCCATGCAAGAAATTGGTTGTGCCATCCAAAGGATCAATGATCCATTGGAATTCACTTTTTTCAGGGCCGGTGAGGCCGTTTTCTTCACCTAAAATCTGGTGACGGGGATAGGCCTCACGCAAAATTTCTACCACAGTGCGTTCACAAGCGACGTCCACTTCGCTGACGTAGTCAGAATGACCTTTTTTGTGAACTTCCAGAGTAGAGAGGTTGTCGACAGCACGGTTAAGAATGGTGCAGGCCGCACGGGCGGCTTTCATCGCCGTGTTGAGCATCGGAGAACTCATCGTCAGAATCCTTCTTGAAAATTTAAATCAGTTGATGTGATAACTACGTGTAGAATCTAAATATTTTAATGATTTTTGGCTATTTAGCTTCTGAAATGTCAACTTCTGCCTTATCCCAACACGTCTGTTTTATTTTGGTGGAACCGGCGCACCCCGGCAACATTGGCTCGGCCGCGCGGGCTATCAAAACGATGGGTTTCAGAGATCTTCGAGTTGTGAGTCCTTGGGAAGAAAATTACCGCACTCACCCCGAGGCGATCGCTTATTCAACAAGCAGTGTGGATGTCCTTCAATCAAGTCGTTCCTATGGGTCACTCTTAGAGGCGCTTGAAGGTGTTCATTTTGCCTGGGCGATGTCGGGTTACGATCGTGAATTTGGCCCCGCCATCGAACCGGTGAGAGCTGTTGCCGAAAAAGCAGTCGATTTTGTTAAAGCGGAACAGGGGAATGTCGCTTTTGTTTTCGGTTGCGAACGAACCGGTCTTTCCAACGAGCAGATGGCAATGTGTCAAGGTTGCGCAGCCATCCCAGCCGATCCTGACTGCACCAGTCTGAATTTATCCCAGGCTGTTCAAATCATGGCTTATGAAATGCACATGGCGATGATGGATAAGACGATCACTCATGATGGGCTTTATGAGTGGCAGGAGCGATTCGCCGGTGAAAAACTCGCAGGACCTCAGGCAATTGAGGGCTTTTTAGCTCATTTTGAAGAGGCAATGATTCACTGCGGCGTGTTGGATCCCAAGGAGCCGAAGTTGTTTATGCCTCGAGTCAGAAGACTTTTTTCTCGAACGCAGCTCACTCAACCGGAAGTCGATTTATTAAGGGGAGTGTGTTCGCAGATTATTTCTCCGAAAAACGAAAGATCAGGTAAAAAATGCCCGAAAAAATAGCAATGGTCTTTTTCGATTGACGACTGGTACAAAATGTAGTTGAAAAACAAATTTAAATCTTATAAAATCCCCATTCTTACTGAGCAACGCTCAGATTGTGCGGAGAAGTGGCCGAGAGGCTGAAGGCACACCCCTGCTAAGGGTGCAAGCTCGCAAAACGGGCTTCGGGGGTTCGAATCCCCCCTTCTCCGCCATTTTTATTCTTATAAATCAATAACTTAACAAATCCCCTCATATTTCAGGTGTTTCTCTTGGTATCTCATTTGACCAAGACTACATTGTGCAGCGCACAACAAGCCAAACGATTCCGATAACCATTGCTAAGGCCAGAATGCTTCGGGCTATTTGAAATGTTTTCGTAAGTTTGGGACGAACAATCGGTTTGGGCTCATAATCAGGCGAACAATAACTTTCAGCCAGAAATACTTCCCAAGCTTTTAGATCCAGCCGAATGAGACTTCTTTTTCCATTTCTGAATTGCACATCAACGATTTTGTAGCCGTCGTTGCGATTTTTAGCGATGGTTGCGCCTCCAACACCACCCGGATTGCCAAAAATCATTTGCCCAACCCCGCCTCTGAATAAGGCGCTGAAGACATCTTTTTGAATGTCATTGATGGAATCAATCAGTCGATAGCTCTGAATAAAGTCCTTGTTAAGCGGGATGAAGCTGTCACTGCGAACCGTTCTGAAGCCTTGCGCTTCAATTTCTTTTTGGATGCGACAACTTTCCCGAAGCGGAAGCTGAATTTCATTGTTGTCAATTCGGTAGCCTTGGTAGTCTCCGGCAAGCACTCCGTTTTCAACCATCTTTCACTCCATCAAACCAACTCATGTGAATCATAAAGCAAAGCCTCGTAAGAGGATATCTTGCGAGGCTTGCAGAAATTTTGTGATTAAAACACAGCTAATCAATGCAGACTAAACGATAGCGGCGATCGCCAAAGCCGATTTTCTCCGCATGCTCAAGAATCCGTTCACCGTTTCGGCTCTCTATTCTTTCAATGAGCGAGTGACCATCGGGTGCTTCATAAACCAAATCCACGCAGGCCTGATCCAATGCGACAGGATTCAAGGACGCCAGCACGCCGATATCCTTCATGTCAACTTCAGCCGGATGAGAGACGCAATCGCAATCTACCGACATATTGTTCATAACGGAGATATAGAGCATCTTTTCGCCTTCGCCGAAAAAGTCGGAGACAGACTTCGCGGCTTCAGCCATGGATTCGATAAAAGCATCGTGATCCGGTCCGGTCAGTTTCATAAAGCGCCCGTCTTCTGCGGTTTGCCAACCTTGCGTTTGCATGGCTCCGGCCGTATGAATATTGGCCTTACCGTCTGATGATGCCACACCAATGGCGATGTTTTTAAACGCACCGCCGAAACCTCCCATCGGGTGTCCTTTAAAGTGCGTGAGCACCATCATAAAGTCATAATTTTTGACGTGATCGCCAACGATATCTTCTTTAAGATGAGTGCCTCCGTTAACCGGCAGGTGCTCAACCCCTTCGCTATCCATGATATCTACCGGTGCGATCGCCGCAAAACCGTGATCTTTGATTAATTGTTTGTGCGCCTCAGTTGTGTTGCGGGCACCGGCATATGCCGTATTGCATTCCACAATGGTTGCCTTAACGCTTTGCACCAGATCCTTGATCAAAGTGGGTTTAAGGTAGTTCTCATTGCCCGCCTCTCCCGTGCTTAATTTCGCAGCCACGCGTCCTTGAGCCGGGCGTCCTAGCTTTTGATAAAGCTTCATCAGCGCCGCAGGAGAAATCTCTTTTGTGAAATAGACGACACTTGCTTGAGCGCAATCGGTTTTAAAACTTTTGTGCATGTCAGTCATTTTTTTTCTCCTTGCAATCCAATCAAGAAAATTCTAGATCAATCATCCTTTCAGAAATTGCCTATTAGTCTCAATGCATAACAATCCACTCCAATGTTAACTTGTTGTCGGGTCTGACAATCGGGTCAATGTTTTTCTTCATCGCCCAAGAAAACATTGGTTGAAGCAGAGGAATGTGCAAGACCTGATTTTGTTCGAGTGAGAGAGCCTGTTGGGCAAGGGCCTTTCTTTCGTTAAGATCTTCGGCCAAATTCAGTTTTTTGAGCAACGCGTCCATTTGCTTATCGGAAGCACGGCCGATGTTGCTGATACCTGCCCCGGAGGTTCCATCGTAAGTAGCCGACAGAGATTGCAGGGGGTAGTAAGCATCAAAAGTACTTGAGCCCCATCCGACCAATCCGGCAGAGGTGTCAAAACTTAAGACTTTCGGAAAGTACTGGGCGCGGGGCATGGAGTGAACATTGACCTTAACATTGAGTTTGGCCCACATGCTCGCGAGTGCTTTGCAGAGATTTTCGTCGTTGACCCAACGGTTATTGGGGGTATCTAAAGTGAAGGCAAAGCCTTTTTCAAATCCGGCTTCTTTAAGCAATGCTTTAGCTTTTGGCAGATCGTATTGTCCCGTTTGGGCGATCTGGGAGTCATAGCCAAAAACAGAATCAGAAATGACTGTGTTGGTTGCCACCGCTTTGCCCCGCATGATGCTTTTAACAAGCGCCTGTCGATTGACGGCAAGAGAGAGTGCTTGACGAACTCTCACGTCTTTAAAGGGATTGGCACTTAAAGGCTTTCCATCGAGGTCGCTGGCATAGGGCGTTTGATCTCGGTATTGATCCAGGGCGATCATCATGACACGGTCTTCAGCGCGTGACAGTACTCGAATGGAGTCATTACGTTCTAATCGAGCAATATCTTGCGGAGCGGGATCCAACACAAAGTCCACTTGTCCTGACAGAAGTGCTGCCGTTCGAGTGGCCGCAGAGTTAATCGGGGTGTAGATGACTTTTTCTACGTTGCCTCTGCGATTTTTTTCATCCCACCATTCGTGGTTGGCTGCAAATTGTGTTTTAACATCCACTTCTCGAGAGACAAGTTTGAAGGGACCCGTGCCGTTGGCATGTCGCGCTAAGTAGGATTCTTCGCCCGAGACATAATTTTGTGGGCGAAGAGCATTATGTTTTTCCGCCCATTTCTTATTCAAAATGCGTAATTGAGTGAGTTGATTAAAAAAAACTGGGGAGCCGGAGATGGTTTTAACCAAGACTTGGCGACTGTTGACAACTTCTGCGCCCAATATGCCGGAGGCGGCAGCCTTAAATTGACTTTCAGGTAAAAGCGCCCGATTAATTGAATAAGCAACGTCTTCGGCCGTTAAAGTTTCACCTTCGTGAAAACGCACATTTTCTCGGATGGTAAAAAGAAAACCGTTTTTGACTCGTTGGTATTGGCTTGCCAGACAAGGCTCAACACGCATATCGGTGTTGTAACGAACCAGTGCTTCGTATACCGCGGCGTTAGCTGCTGAATTCAGAGACTCATTTTGAGCGTGAACATCAAAGGTAAGAAAATCGCCCGCGCTACTCCAGCGGAAAACCTTCTCTTTTTGAGCGAAAGCATTGGAGTATGCGCCAATCAATAGCAGAGAAATAGACGATAGAGTTAAAGCGCGGCGTGTTACATAAGAGCAGTGTTGAAATAGCATGATGAAATCCCTTTAAGTACAGTGATGCAAAACTTTTTTGAAGTAAATTTTTTTTGCCATCGTGTACGAAGCAGATTTTTCTTTTTTTGTATCCGGTAACTCATCCCATTTCCTTTTTGGGTTAAGCCGCGAAACCGGATAGGTAAGAAAAAGCCCGCGTTTCGCGGGCTAATATTGGGGGTATTCAGTCAAGCGTAAATCGTCCAAGGCCCGCTACTAATGAGTGAGCCACCACCAACGGCGAGATTGAGCCAAAGAGGTTAAAGACGATTTCGCTTTCATGGTGAAATCATTCTATATAGAGAATTAGAGCCAAAAAATAGGCTTTTTGGATTAATTTTTCTAGAAACTAAGGGCAACTACTCAGAAAAACAAAAAATATACGGTACTGATCATATGTGTCTAATGCTATAGGTGTCAGGAAAAAAGGAGTAATATAGCCAGCCTTCTCTCTATTGCTTTTTACGCTGATTAAATGGGTTCTGAAGCATCGCAAAGCGCCTTGCGCGCTATCTTTTCCCGTACGTTTATTGCGATTTCGCTCATCAATATGTTGGGCATGATCGGCTACTACGCCATTTTTGTCGTTTGCACACGCTATTTAATGGACGGTTTTTCTGCTTCTGCCTCAATGGCGGGCCTTGCAACAGGCATTGTGGTAATTGGTTGCTTGGTGGGGCGATTTTTTACCGGAAGCATTATCCGTGATGTTGGGTATCGGCGTGTTTTAGGGATCGGCGTCTTCTTTTTCTTTTTAATGAATGTGGCCTATTTCTTTTCGCACGAAATATGGCAGATTTTCTCTGTTCGTTTTATCTCAGGCGTAGCCATGGGAGTGATCGGTACGGCCACCGGCACTTATGTGGCGACTATTGTTCCCAGACAGTTTCACGGTCGCGGCATTTCCTATTTCTCCATGAGTACGGCCTTGGCCCTATGCTTTGGTCCCTTTATCGGTATCGCGTTAATCGGTTCACTTGGTTACGACGGTATTTTCAGTATCGCTACCGGATTGTCTGCGGTAAGCCTTCTTTTAATGTGGTTTGTTATTGATGTCACGCCGCCTAAAGATCAAAAACGTGAGAAAAAGAGTCTCTCACTGGACGATTTTATCGATAAACGTTTGGTGCCCTTCAGTATTTTCGTCGGTATCGTTTGTTTAACATGGGGTAACGTTCAAGCGCTTCTTGCCGATTATGCGAAAACGTACGATGTGGTGGCTGCCGCCTCAAGCTTTTTCCTTTTGTACGCGGGCGCTAGTTTGCTCACGCGCCCGATTACGGGAAAATTTTATGATGCTCATGGTCCGGTCGTGTTGATTTTCTCAACACTCGTATTAATGATTGTTGGACTTTTGTTGCTAGCTTCTCACGCCGGCAGCTGGGCGGTGTTATTGGCCGGCGCCATTATGGGCTTAGGATTCGGAAACTTTCAATCGCTTTCTCAGGTTTCCGGTATTTCTTTGGTCCCGCGTGAGCGTTTTGCTCAGGCAACGAGCACCATTTTCATCTTCTTTGATTTGGGTGTGGGAATGGCTCCGTACTTATCCGGTTTTTTGGTTCAACCGGTGGGCTACGCGGGTATTTTTGCTATTAACGCCGCCGTTGTTGCTCTTACCATTCCGCTTTATTGGGTTGTTTGGACAAAGCGTCCGCAAAAACTCAGTGTGGGACATGAAGCTTTGACGGACCAGCAAATTAAAAACGAAGAGAACTAAATAAGGCCGGCAACATAGGTTAACCGGCCCTACTAAGTAAATTAATTAATTTTTGCGTGTTTGCGCATCATTTCCATGACTTTATCAAGTGGCAGAGCCTTAATGACTCGACCGTCATGAGTCGGGGTGTCATGTGCTGCAAAAAGTGAATTGATGATGGCTTCTTCCGTGGCCTCAATTGTGGCCATGAAAATCGGGGTCATATCATCGTTGCGAACAACAGACATGGTTTGTTTGGTGAGTTTTTCGGCTTTGTGTTCCACCCGAACACTCTCGTTGGTGGAAAACGCAATCACAAAGTCTCCGGAACCGTTTGAGGCAATGCCGCCCGTTTTAGCCAGCCCCATAAAAGCTCGTTTGGCCACGCGTTCCAAATTTCTGGCTTCAAGCGGGGCATCTGTGGCGACAATCATCATGATGGAGCCATCGGCGCATTCAATTTCTTTTTGATAAGGGAAGCCTCCCAAAGCTTTGCCAACTTCAACGCCGTTGATGTTTAAAAGTCCGCCGAAATTGCTCTGTACGAGCACCCCTACGGTGTAGCCGCCCATATTGTTCGGCAGTTTGCGAGAGGCCGTGCCGATGCCGCCCTTAAAGTTAAAAGCTTTTGTGCCGGTGCCGGCGCCCACTCCACCTTCTTCAACAGGGCCATTCGTAGCTTCAACAATGGCTTTTAACACGTCATCGCGGGTCACAAAACGTTGGCGAATATTGTTGATGGCGCCATCATTGGTTTCACCCACAACACAGTTAATGGACTGCACGTCGTTGTTGTCTTCAAAGCTGAAAACATAGTCGATGATGCCGTCAATGGCGCTCGCCAAATTTAAAGTGTTGGTCAATACGATAGGGGTTTCAATGTTGCCGAGTTCTTTAACTTGCGGATAGCCCACCATTTTTCCGAAGGCGTTGCCTAAAAAAATACCGGCGGGAACTTTATGCTTAAAAATGTTATTCGTATGAGGCAGGATGGCGGTGACACCCGTGCGCATTCCTTTGGAATCATCAATTTTGGTGATCTGTCCAACTTTTACCCCTTCGACATCAGTAATGGCGTTGTTTTTACCGGTAGGCAGAATGCCAAAAGAGATCCCTAATTCACGGGGACGTTTCCCTTCATATTGATTTGACATGGTCTATCCTTTTAAACAGAAAAATGCGAGTGTTACTTTAGCAGGTGCCACAAAAAGAATCTGCCGCTAATCAGCAATTAGCGGCAGAGAAATCGAGAAACCGTTAAAAATCAGTTCTTAAACAGACTACTTTTTGGAAACGATCTTGTTATGTTCCTTCATCATTTGCATGACCTTGTCGACAGGCAAAGCCTTCACAGTTGTACCCTTATAGGTCTTTGTGTCTTTCGCGGCAAATAACGAATTAACAATGGCTTCTTCCGTGGCTTCAATCGTTGCCATGAACAAAGGCGTCATGTTGTCGTTTTGCACTACATCGCGCTTGAGCGTTTCGTTGGCCTTAGCATCGTAGGGCACACGCATGGACTTGTTCGTCGAGAAGGCGATCACAAAATCACCGGATCCGTTCGAAGCCACGCCACCGGCTTTGCCCATGCCGAGCCACGCGCGCTTGGCAACGCGTTCGAGGTTGCGGGAGCTTAAGGGGGCGTCGGTGGCCACAATCATCATGATGGAGCCGTCAGCGCTTTCAATTTCTTTTTGGTACGGATAGCCGCCCAACGCTTCGCCGACTTCAACGCCGTCAATATTGAGTAAACCGCCGAAATTCGTTTGCACCAAGACGCCAACCGTGTAACCGCCCATGGATTTCGGCAGTACACGAGAAGCCGTGCCGATGCCGCCCTTGAACCCGAAGGCGATTGTGCCGGAACCGGCCCCTACACAGCCTTCTTCAACCGGACCGGACTTGGCAGACTGAATGGCTTTCAGAACGTCAGCTGGTTTGACGAAACGGGCGCGAATATCGTTGATCGAGCCGTCATTGGTTTCACCGACAATGGCGTTGACCGAGCGCACATCACCGTTATCCTTAAAGGAGAAGGTGTAGTCAATGATGCCGTCAATGCCGGCGGCAACGTTAAGCGTGTTGGTTAGAACGATAGGCGTTTCAATATTGCCTAATTCTTGAACTTGCGGATAGCCTGTCATCTTGCCGAAAGCATTGGCAAGGAAAACACCGGCCGGCACCTTGTTCTTAAAGATATTATCCGAATGCGGAACAATGGCGGTGACACCTGTGTGCATGCCCTTCTTTTCGTCAACGAGCGTAACTTGACCAACAAGCACGCCTTCAACGTCCGTAATGGCGTTGTTGGTGCCCGGATGTAAAACGCCGATTTCAATTCCCATGTCACGAGGACGGTCGGCAGCCAAAGCAAGGCTTGAAGCGGTCAACGTAGCGGCCATCAAGATACCAGCGGCAATTTTTGTTAATTTCATAGTATTAGCTCCTTCTTATAGAACGCACGTAAGGTATACGTGTCCTTCCCCAAGATACTCCGCTTTTTGACTCTCGGTGTAATCCAAAACCTTAAGAAAAAACCCGAGCATCCGATCGGATGACTCGGGTTGGGTGATGGAAATTCTCGATGAAATTAAGCTTTAGGCAGCTTATCGAGCTGTTCCTGGACCTTCGCTAAGAGCTTAGTGAAGTTTGCCAGGCGTTCACGTTCTTGATTGACGACTGCTTCCGGGGCGCGAGCCGTGAATTTTTCGTTCGAAAGCTTGGCATTGGCTTTGGCGATTTCGCCTTCTAAGCGAGCAGCTTCCTTACCTAAACGTTCACGTTCAGCGGCCACGTCAATCTTCACGACCAACATGAGTTTGTAGTCTTCAACAATAGCCACCGGGGCGATCGAGCCTTCGTTTGCCTTATTGATGTCTTCGCAAATGGTGACTTCACTTACGCGAGCTAAATGCATGATGTACGGAGCCACCGTCTTCAGTACCTCTTCATTGCCTTGAACAGCCAACGGGATGCGTTGAGAGGGAGACAGTTGCATTTCTCCACGCAGGTTGCGAACCGCGTCAATCATTTGCTTTGTGAGCGCCATCTTATGGTCGGCTCCGGTATCCTCACCGGCAAAACAAGCTTGCGGATAATCCTGAATCATCACGCTGGTTTCTTTGTCCTCAGTTCGTGTACCGGCGACAACGCTGACCTTTTGCCACAATTCTTCCGTGATAAACGGAATAATCGGATGAGCTAAACGGAGCACAGCTTCCAATACTGTGATCAAGGTATGACGTGTCGCGCGTTGTTGGGCTTCAGTGCCGTTAGCAAGCTGCACCTTAGATAATTCCAGGTACCAGTCGCAGTATTGATCCCAAACGAAGGAGTAGATGGCGTTGGCTGCATTATCTAGGCGCCATTCCGCAAAAGCTTTTTCCACTTCAGCAATCGTGCGGTCCAATTCACGAAGAATCCATTCGTCCACGAAAGAGCGTTCTTGCGGCAGGCTCACATCCAATCCGCAGTCCTTGCCCTGAACGTTCATGAGCACAAAGCGCGTGGCGTTCCAGAGTTTATTGCAGAAGTTGCGGTAGCCTTCAGCGCGGCGCAAGTCAAAGTTGATATTGCGGCCGAGCGTGGCGTAAGCGGCCATGGTGAAACGCAAGGCATCGGCGCCGTGCGGAGCAATGCCGTTCGGATAATTTTTGCGGATTTTCTTTTCAACCTGAGGAGCCTTTTCAGGCTGGCGCAAGCCGCGCGTGTTTTTCTTCACCAGGCTTTCCAGATCAATGCCGTCCATGATATCGAGCGGGTCAAGCGTGTTGCCTTCGCTCTTAGACATTTTCTTGCCTTCAGCGTCACGCACCAAGCCGTGCAGGTAAACGCCTTTGAAGGGGACCCGACCCGTGAAGTAGCGAGTCATCATCACCATACGGGCAACCCAGAAGAAGATGATGTCGTAGCCCGTCACGAGCATGGAACTCGGCAAGAAAAGATCATAGCCTTCGCTAGCCATCTTTTCCTTGTCAGGCCAACCGAGGGTGGAGAAGGGGACCATGGCAGAAGAGAACCACGTATCCAGAACATCTTCATCGCGTGTCAGTTTCACGCCGGCTCCAGCCTGAGCCTGCGCTTCTTCTTCATTATGGGCGACGTAAACGTTACCTTTTTCATCGTACCAGGCCGGAATTTGATGACCCCACCAAAGCTGGCGGGATAAGCACCAATCTTGAATGTTTTCGAGCCATTGACGATAAACACCACGCCACTCTTTGGGCTGAATATTGACTTCACCGGACTCAACAGCCTCAAGACCGATTTCACCGATGGATTTGCCGGGGAAGTAGGCCGTGGCGGGAGCCGGTTTGCTCATGGCCATGTACCACTGCTCGGACAACATCGGTTCAACCACTTCGCCAGTACGAGAGACTCTCGGCACCATGTGTTTGTGATCCTTAATGCCGACTAAAAGTCCTTGAGCTTCTAAATCTTTAATGACCGCTTTACGAGCTTCATAGCGGTCCATGCCGCGGTATTTTTCCGGGACATTGTTATTCATCTTGGCGGTCTTTGTTAAAACCGACATCGGCGTAAGGTTGTGGCGCTGACCGACTGCGAAGTCGTTAAAGTCATGTGCGGGGGTGATCTTCACGCAGCCGGAGCCAAACTCACGATCAACGTATTCATCGGCGATCACGGGAATGGTGCGGTTGCAAAGAGGCAGAACCAACTCTTTGCCAATAAGCGATTGATAACGTTCATCTTCAGGATGAACGGCCACGGCTTGGTCACCGAAAAGCGTTTCCGGACGGGTGGTCGCCACTACAACACCTTCACCACCATCGGCGGCCGGGTAGCGGATTTCCCAAAGGTGGCCGTTTTCTTCAACGCTTTCGACTTCCAGGTCGCTCACGGCGCTTTGCAGCTTCGGATCCCAGTTCACCAAACGAGTGCCGCGATAGATCAAACCGTCGTTGTAGAGTTTGACGAAAGTATCCACGACCACCTTGGAGAGTTTCTCATCCATGGTGAAATACAGGCGATCCCAGTCAACCGAGTCGCCCATGCGGCGAATCTGCTGCAAAATCGTGCCGCCGGAGAACTTTTGCCAGTCCCACACGCGCGCAATGAAGTCTTCACGCTTCATATCGCGGCGATTGAGTCCTTCTTTTTCAAGCTGACGTTCAACAACGATTTGCGTGGCAATACCGGCGTGATCGGTACCCGGCACCCAAGTTGTGTTGTAGCCCTTCATACGGTGGTAGCGCACGAGCGTATCCATCACCGTCTGGTTGAAAGCGTGCCCCATGTGCAAAATACCCGTGATATTGGGCGGGGGCAGCTGGATGCTGAAGGAAGGTTTCGTCGGGTCAAGCTTGCCGGCAAAGTAGCCGCGCTTTTCCCACGTTTCGTACCAGCGCTTTTCAATTTGCGCCGGTTCAAAGCTCTTGGCAAGTTCTTCAGTACTCATTTTTCGATCTTTCTAAACTAAAGTTTTTATAAATTCGGTGTTCGTTACGACAAATTGGAACGTTTGTCGGATTGTACGATTTTTTCAATTTCCTCATGAACCGCTTCTTTTACAGCGGCCCTTAATTGATTAGTTAGGTCTGCACGCAGACGATGGTAACTATTGTTAATAGCCATGCTTAAAATATCGTCCATTTGCGCTGATACGTTCTCGGCGATGCGGTCACCGGCGAGCACCAACGCCATTTCCCGCTCAGACAGCGAAACGGCGTTTTGGCCATGACCGGGCATGCTGACCGGTTCAAGCACACGGCTTAATTTTTCCCACGAGACATTGATTCGGTCGTTAAGAACGGGGATGTCGTCGTGATGAGCGATGGTGGGCTCTTTTCGCAGTAATTCATTGGTCATGCGTGTGCTCCTTGGTCATGGGCGACGGGAGCTAAACCCGCCGACCGGTAAATCTTAAAACGCTCGCGCGCAGGCTGCCGCTCTGACTCGGCCGCCCCCACGATATCAATCACCCGTCCAAAGCGGCTAAAGAGACTCTTCCAGTCATCAGGAACTTCATCATCGAGCAGTAACAAGACGTCTCTGGCGGGTAAGAGTTTTTCGTCCGTGTGGTAAACAATCGGCGTTTCGGCCGCCAACTCATCATCGGCGGCGACGTGGGGGTAAAAGCCCGTTGGCTCGAAACTCCAAAGTTGACGGACAAAGAAATCAAGCCTATGCGCGTCGCGCGTCCACACGGCCACGGTCATGTTGTTGGCATGTGCCTTGCGAACGACCCGGCAGGCGTATAGCAGCCTGTTGGCAACGTTAAAGTGAAAATCGATTCGTTGCGCCATTTTTTGCTACTCGGCGACAGTGGCCATTTGGTGTAAGAGCATCATCAAAAGCGCAACAGGACGTCCGGTGCTGTGCGCGTCTTTTCCGGACTTAAAGGCGGTGGCCGCCACGTCAAGGTGAGCCCACGGTGTTTCATTGTCGACGAATTGACTTAAAAATGTCGCTGCCACACAGGAGCCGCCCACTCCGCGCGGGCCGGTGTTAACGCAATCGGCAACATTGCTCTTGATTAATTCTTTGAAGCGGCGTCCGCCAAAGGGCAAGGCCCAAACCGGATCGTGGGCGACATCAGCCGATGTTTCAACCATGTCACATAAAACGGGGTCATTGACAAAGAGGCCGCTGATATCCGAACCCAAGGCCACCTCAACGGCACCGGTCAGCGTCGCCACATCAATAATGGCTTGCGGCTCAAAACGGCACGCGTACGTCAGGGCGTCTGCTAAAACTAATCGACCTTCGGCATCGGTATTGGTGATTTCTACGGTTTTGCCCGAAAGCGTCTTGATAACATCGGAGGGCTTATAGGCCGCGCCGTCGGGTAAATTTTCACAGGCGGGAATTAAAGCCACCAGATTAATCGGCCACTTTTCTTTGGCGATCGCTTCAAAAACAGCTAAAACCGCCGCTCCGCCAGCCATATCAAATTTCATATCAGTGATATGCGCTGAAGGTTTAAGGCACAGCCCCCCTGCGTCCAATGTGATTGCCTTGCCGATAAGGCAGACGGGCGAGTCGTTTTTGGCCGCGCCGCTATAGTGCAATTCAATGAAGCGAGGCGCCTCACGGGAGCCTTGCGCCACGGCAAGGAAGGCATTCATGCCGATTTTTCGAGCGGCTTTTTCGTCATGAATCTTAACTGTGACACCTTTGACGGACGCAAGTTTCTTTGCTTCATCGGCCAGATACGACGGTGTGCAAATATTGGCGGGAAGATTTCCCCAAATTTTGGCACGATTGATGGCCGATGCAATCGCTTGACCGATTTCGGCCGTTTGGGTTAACGCGATGCTTTTTTCTCTGACGATAATATTGACATGGCGCTTTTCGAGCAGTTTTCTGTTTTCTTCCGTGAGCGGCTCAAAAGTGGTGCCTGCGGCGATCGCCAGTTGTAAAACGGACCATTCTTCAGTCTTATTTTCCAAACACCAATCGGAGAGTAAAACCGAAACCGATTCTGCCCGAGTGGCAGCCAATGCGGCCCGCGCGGCGCGAGTGAACGCATCTTCGTCGAATTTTTCCCGCGGTCCCAGGCCGACCAAAATCAATTCCCGAGCAGCCATCCCCATCGGGCGTAACACGCGTGTAACCTCACCGAGACCGGCTTTAAAACCATCAACGGACACCATGTCGCTGATGGACTGATTGAGCCCCTCGACTTTGTTCTCAGAGCGAGCGGTCTTGGCCTTTTCAAACAAGGCGATGATGAGCGCTTGTGAATTGATTTTTTCAATAGATTGGATCTTGACGGTCAGTTTCAATTCCGGCGTCCTTCAAAAGAATTCCCTGAAGCTAATCATTTTAATAAAAACGTTTTGTTTTTCCTACGCTTTTTCTAGGCAAAAACGCGGTTAAAAGAGCGAAAAAAGGTAAGGCAGCGTCTATAATGAATCCGTTACATTGACAATCGCACAGTTTATTAGGAGTTCGAAACATGACGGCTTATCCGAAATTACGTCTGTCTCGTCAAACAAAAGATATCGAATTATTGTTGCCTTTTTATCGTGACGGTTTGGGTTTCGAAGTGCTCGATCGCAGTGAAAATGTTGACGGCATGGATACCGTGCTTTTGGGCCATAAGGATTGGCCGTATCAGTTTGAATTTTCTCAGGTCAGAGGCCAGGAAACCGCTCCGCGCGCACCGTCGGCCGAGCATTATCGGGTCTTTTGTATTGAAGAGGAAGAGCATTGGAGCGCCCGCCTGGCGGCAATGTTCCAAGCCGGCGTGCCTCAGGTGACGCCGCCCGTGCAGTATGTCAACGGCAAATGGCCTTGCGTGGCTTATGAAGATGCTGACGGCTATCGTGTGGTGCTTGTGCACGGTAAGTGGAAAAAATAATCTTTAATTTAAATTCAGACGGCTTAGACCGTCTGCGGCGCCCAGGCCCAGTCGACCCCGGGCGCTTCTTTTTTAGGAGCTCAGAACGTGATTCAGCTTCGTTATGCAACGATTGAAGATGCAGTGGCTTTGGCAGAAGTGGAGAGCGCTTCTTTCCCTCTAGCGGAAGCCTGCAGCTTGGAAAATTTCAAAAAGCGTCTGGCTGTTTTTGCCGACTGCTTCATTGTGTTGGAAGAGGACGGTCGCATCTGCGGCCTCATTGACGGCATGGTGACCGATCAGCAAACGATTACCGATGATCTCTACGAAGATGCGTCACTGCATAATCCCAACGGTGCCTGGCAAAGCGTGTTCGGTTTGGCTGTATTGCCTCAGAAAAGACATCGTGGCTACGCCTCATTGTTGATGATGGAAATGATTGAGAAGGCTCGCAACGAAAACCGTCGTGGCTTGATTTTGACTTGTAAAGAAGGACTGATTGCTTTTTATGAGCAATTCGGTTTTGTGAACAAAGGGCTTTCAGCCTCTGTTCATGGGGGAGCCGCTTGGTATGACATGGTGCTTGATTTTGAGCGTCAACCTGCTTCAGGATTTTAGGATTGAAAGCAATGCTTAAACGAAGTGATTTTGAAATCATGGCCCCGGTGGGTTCGAGAGAGTCCCTTTACGCAGCCATCCAAGCCCACGCTGATGCCGTTTATTTTGGGGTAGAAAATCTCAATATGCGTGCCCATTCTGCAAAAACTTTTACGATTGCCGATCTAAAAGAAATTGCGGGGATTTGCCGTGAACACGGTATCAAGAGTTATCTGACGGTCAATACCATCATTTACGATGAAGAACGTCCCTTGATGCGTGAAATTTTAGAGGCGGCTAAAGAGGCGGGGATTGACGCAATCATTGCCTCGGACGTCGCGGTCATGAGCTACTGTCGGCAAATTGGCCTTGCAGTTCACCTGTCGACGCAACTGAACATTTCCAACGTCGAGTCACTTCGCTTTTTCTCTCAATTTGCCGATGTTGTGGTCTTAGCCCGAGAGCTCACGCTCAAGCAAGTGACGGCCATTTCCAAAGCCATTCAGGATGAAAAAATTTGCGGCCCTTCAGGCAACTTGGTTCGTATTGAAATGTTCTGCCACGGTGCGCTTTGCATGGCGGTGAGCGGCAAGTGTTACCTGAGTCTTTCCACCCGAGGTTACAGCGCCAATCGCGGCAGCTGCATTCAAACCTGCCGTCGTTCCTACATCGCGAAAGATAAGGAGCGCGATATTGAATTTGAAATTGACAATGAATACATCATGAGTCCGAAAGATCTGAAAACTATCGGATTCTTGGACAGAATGGTGAAAGCGGGCGTTCGGGTTTTCAAAATTGAAGGACGGGCACGGGGACCGGAATACGTTCGCACAGTCGTTGAGTGTTACGACGAAGCGTTGAAAGCAATCGCCGAAAATCGTTGGAGTGAGGAGCTTTCTCAGGCATGGGACGCACGGCTGGCGACGGTTTTTAATCGAGGCTTTTGGGATGGTTTTTATCTGGGACAGCCCGTCGGTGAACTCACCGAGCACTATGGTTCGAGAGCGACGGAAAAGAAGTTTTATACGGGCAAGTGCTTAAAGTATTACTCTAAATTGGGCGTGGCCGAATTTTTGGTTCAGGCGCAAAACTTTAAACTTGGAGAAAAGCTTTTAATCACGGGACCGACAACCGGAGCCGTGTACGTGACGCCTGAAAAAATTCTTGTTGATGACGTAGCGGTTAAAGACATTCAAAAAGGAATGGATATCACCTTCAAAGTGGCAGAAAAAGTTCGTGAAAACGATAAGCTCTATGTCGTGAGGAGGGTTACTGCAGACGAAGAAGACGTTCAGTAAGAATGTTTTTCAGCCAACATTGCCAATCCCTGTCCTGATGGATGGGGATTTTTTTGCTAAACGAATATCGATACTGTTGTTTGTTTTTAAAGAATTTTTATGTAAAAATGAAAAACGTTGATGTAAAAATACATTAACGAAGTATAGGGGAGATTGCATTTAGGAGAACCAAAATGCATGTGAATCACTGGGTGCAAAATGCTGTGATTCGTCGAATACGGCACATTACGTGTTTTAGCTGTCGCTCTTGCTTTAGCTATTGTCGTTTTTCCGCCTCCTCCAACGATTCTTCCGCCACGTTTGGTTAGGCCCGCATCGTTAGGGCTGAATTGACGAAATTTCTCTCGTCAAACTTCCACCATATAAAATTTGATTCTGTTACGGCTAATGTTGCCCAAGAGCATCGAATAAACGGTGTTTAGTGAATGGGGAAACCTCCTTAAAAGGTGTTGAGCAACGCGCAGTGATGGAATTTTTCTAAGGATAACCAATTATGAAACAATTAAAAGTTGCCGTAAGCGCTGGCTTGGAAGATGTTTTTGAATCCATTCGTGAGCAAGTTCTCGTAAAGGGGGCTGACTGGATGGAAGTGTCTGCGGTTGTATTAAGTAGCGAAGACATTCGGGCCGGCAAGCTCGAAGAGGTGCAGTCCCTTCACTTGGGAATTCCGGTGTTTGCCGTGGCCGATAATCAAACTCAATTGCCGGTCGGACAACTTTATGGCGTGATGGATACCAATCCGACCAACAAAGCTTTTTATGGGCGTCAAGTCGATAACGCGGCTCAAAAGTATGAAGAACAGTTACTGCCGCCATTCTTTGGCAGCCTTGAAAAGTATGTTCAAGCGGGCAACCTTCAGTTTGACTGTCCGGGGCACCAGGGGGGCGCGTTCTTCCGTCGCCACCCGGCAGGTCGCGCTTTCTACAATTTTTTCGGCGAATCTATTTTCCGTGCTGACCTTTGTAATGCTGACGTTTCCATGGGCGATTTGCTGATTCACGAAGGCGCCCCGTGCGCCGCGCAAAAAGCGGCCGCTAAAATTTATAACGCTGATAAAACCTACTTCGTTTTAAACGGCACGTCGGCTTCAAATAAAGTCGTGTTGAATGCCGTTTTAGCTCCGGGCGATTTAGTGCTTTTTGACCGTAACAATCATAAATCCAACCATCACGGCGCATTGCTTCAAGCTGGCGCAACCCCTGTTTATCTTGAAACAGCCCGCAATCCCTATGGCTTTATCGGTGGCATTGATGCTCATTGCTTCAATGAAGAGTATTTGCGCGGTTTGGTGCGTGAAGTCGCTCCTGAAAAAGCCGATCAAAATCGCCCCTTCCGCTTGGCTGTGATCCAATTGGGCACCTATGACGGCACAATCTATAACGCTCGCCAAGTGGTTGACTCCATCGGTCATCTCTGTGACTACATCCTTTTTGACTCTGCCTGGGTGGGCTACGAGCAATTTATCCCGATGATGAAGGACTGCTCGCCGCTGCTTCTTGAACTTGGCCCCGAAGATCCCGGTATCTTTGTGACGCAATCGGTTCATAAGCAGCAAGCCGGTTTCTCACAAACTTCTCAAATTCACAAAAAGGACAGCCACATCAAGGGGCAGGATCGCTATGTGCCCCACAAGCGTTTAAATAACGCCTTTATGATGCATGCTTCCACGAGTCCCTTCTATCCGCTTTTTGCCGCTTTGGATGTTAACGCCAAGATGCATGAAGGGGAGTTGGGCAAGGCCTTGTGGCTTGATTGTGTCAAGGTGGGGATTGAAGCCAGAAAATTACTTATAAAGACGTGCCACCATATTCGCCCCTTTGTGCCCAGTATGGTGGATGGTCGTCCGTGGGAAAGCTTTAACACCGAAGAAATGGCTTGTGATTTGAAGTTTTTTGATTTTAAGCCCGGTGAAAAGTGGCACGCTTTTGAAGGCTATGGCGAACACCAATATTTTGTTGACCCCTGTAAATTCCTTTTAACGACGCCGGGGATCAACACCGAAACCGGTGAATATGATGATTTTGGCGTACCGGCAACTATTCTTGCCAACTACCTGCGTGAAAACAACATTATCCCTGAAAAGTGTGACTTAAATTCCATTCTTTTCTTAATGACTCCCGCCGAAGATATGGCGAAGATGACGCATTTGGTCACTCAAATCAAGCGCTTTGAAGAGTTGCTTGATGCTGACGCCCCGTTGTCTGAAGTCTTGCCTAGTGTCTATTCGGCCAATGAAGAACGCTATCGTGGTTACACCATCCGTCAGCTTTGCCAAGAAATGCACGATTTCTACAGAAGCCGCAATGTGAAGCAATTACAAAAGGAAATGTTCCGCAAGGCTCATTTTCCGAAGATGGCCATGCAGCCGCAGGAGGCTCACTTTGAATTCATCCGCGGTCATGTGGAATTGGTGCCGCTTGAAAAGGCCGAAGGCCGCATTGCTGCAGAAGGTGCTCTGCCTTATCCGCCGGGCGTGCTTTGTTGTGTGCCGGGTGAGGTTTGGGGTGACGCGGTGTTGCAATACTTCTTGGCACTTGAAGAAGGCATCAACCGCATGCCGGGCTTTTCACCCGAACTTCAAGGCGTTTATATCCAGCAGGACGCTGACGGCAGAAAGCGTGCGTACGGCTACGTGATTAAAGAAAAAGCCTGATTTAGTGCTCCACAAGAATTCAATCAAAAATAGACGGCCGAAGGTGTTTGCCTTCGGTCCGTAAGGTTTCTTTTGTCTCAATCGAGAGCAAAGATGAGCGTCTTTGAGTTGACGTTTCTAACGGCCATCAACATGATGGGATCAGGCATTGAGATGTTGCCCACCACATTAGCCGAGGTTGGTACGATTTCCATTTTGTCGTGGTTGGTGACGGCTGTTGGCTCGCTTTGTTTGGCATACGCTTTTGCCAAATGCGGTATGTTTAGTAAGCGTCCCGGTATGGGCGGCTACTCCGAATATGCGTTTGGTAAGTCTGGCAACTTTATGGCCAACTACACCTACGGTGTTTCTCTTCTTTTTGTCAACATCGCAATCGCCATTACCTGTGTGGGCTATGGGCAAGTTTCTTTGAAGTTGAACTTTCTCCGATTCAGGTCTGCATTGCCACGATTGTTGTGCTTTGGGTCTGCACGGCTTCCAATTTCTTGGGAGCGAGCATCACCGGCAAATTGAGCGCGGTGGCTGTCTGGTGTGTGATCATTCCGGTGCTGATTTTGTCGGTGATCGGTTGGTTCTGGTTCGATCCGGATTTGTATGTGGCTAGCTGGAATCCGCGCAATCAGCCCTTCTTTACCGCAGTGGGCGCCTCCATTTGAAAGCTTTTTTGCCTTTAATATCTCAAAAACGATATTAAAAATAAATATTAATTTTTATAAATGAAACAAATAGATACGATGTAT